>ENA-OQVM01000848-OQVM01000848.1-marine-metagenome-genome-assembly--contig:-NODE-848-length-43939-cov-16.110209_pt1 | contig 43939 bp, 42 predicted proteins | sample MGYA00237776_ERZ505498 | MGnify/ENA primary metagenome ERZ505498 (study PRJEB26159, sample SAMN06265151) | marine metagenome | isolation source: Helgoland LTER site | place: Germany:Helgoland, sampling...
GGATGTAGCTTAGTCCGGTTAAAGTGCTGGTCTGGGGGACCAGAGATCGGAGGTTCGAATCCTCTCATCCCGACAAAATAAAGCGAAAAATCTTCGAATAAAGTTAACTTTCTTAGGGAGATTTTTTCGTTTTTTATTAAAATTAAAGCGATGCTTTAATTTGCAGCTTAAAAATGGAGGATCATGAAATAATCCTCTCATCCCGACAAGTAGATACCTAACTTCAAAGAAGTTGGGTTTTTTGTTTGTGGTCAAGTCAAGTTTATTTGTGCGAATAAAAAAATAAAAGAGCCAAAATGCGAAAGCATTTACAGGTATGTATTTGCAACAATACCAGTATAGTATTATTGAATGTAATGAAGTAATCCACTTATTGCGACAAAAAATCAAAAATTTACCTCATTTCTCCACGTTCTTTCATTAATTTTTATGAAATTATTACTTCTTTACTAAAGAAGACTATTAATAAACTAATCAATTATTATTTTGTTAAATTTGTGTACAATATTTATCAAATTAATAATAAAATTTAACAATGCTTGTAATAGGTATAGCTGGAGGAACAGGAAGTGGTAAAACAACTGTTGTAAATCAAATTTTAAATGAATTACCAGTAGATGAGGTCTGTGTTATTTCACAGGATTCTTATTACAAATCTACAGACAATTTATCCTATGAAGAAAGAATAAAAATCAATTTTGATCACCCTAGAGCCATAGATTTTGAATTATTAGAACAGCATATTATAACTTTAAAATCTGGGAAAGAAATACAACAACCTATCTATTCTTTCGTAACACACAATAGAACAAAAGACACTTTAAAAACTCAACCCCGAAAAGTAGTAATCGTAGAAGGAATTTTAATTTTTAATAGCAAAAAATTACTAGATCTGTTTGATATAAAAATATTTGTTCACGCAGACGCAGACGAAAGGCTAATTAGACGAGTAAAAAGAGATATAAAGGAAAGAGGTAGAGATATTGATGAAGTTTTAAATCGATACAAAGAAACCCTTAAACCTATGCATCAGCAATTTATTGAGCCTACAAAAAGCTTTGCAGACATTATCATACCGAATGACAGATACAATACTGTAGCTATTGATATAGTTAGAACTGTAATAAGTGAACGCTTGTAAAATATGGTTTCAAAAAAAATAAAAGAAAATAAACTTTTCAAGTTTCTAACTAATTCTTATGTAATCATTTTCAGTAGTTTTCTAGTATGGATGTTTTTTTTTGATACCAATGTTCAGTTAAACAAAGAGTTTAAAAAGGAAATTAAAGAATTAAATAATACTATAAACTTTTATAAAAAGGAAATTAGTAAAGACAAAAAAACAATTATAGAACTTCAAGACTCTCTTCAACTTGAAAAATTTGCTAGAGAGCAATATTTAATGAAAAAAGATAATGAAGATATTTACATTATAGAATACGATACTTTAAAAAAATAAATGGCTAGTTTTTTGTTTAATGATTTTGATACCATAACTGCAGCTGCTTGGAAACAAAAAATTCAAGTAGACCTGAATGGACTTGATTATAATGAATCCTTGATATGGAAATCAAATGACGGCATTTCCGTAAAACCATTCTATACCAAAGAAGACAGGCATTTATCAAAGATTTCTTTACCCGATGTTGGTTATAATATTTGTCAAACAATTTTTGTAGACAATATCGAAATTGCCAATAAATTAGCTTTAGATAGTATAGAGAGAGGAGCCACAGCTATTCAGTTTATTGCAAATAAAAAATTTAATTACAAGTTACTACTAGATAATATAGATATAGACAAAACATCCTTATATCTAAAACTTGAATTTTTGGACGCTACTTTTGTTAATAATATCTATAATTATTGTAACAATAGTCATATCTATTTTCAGATAGATATTATAGAGAATTTAGCTTCTAGTGGAAATTGGTACACCAATATGAACTCAGATATAGCTGAGACAAAAAAATTTATATACGACTCAAATAACTCTATTAGTGTTAATGCATCTTTATATCAAAATGCTGGGGCAAGTATTATTCAAGAATTGGCTTACGCATTAGCTCACACCAATGAATATATTGAGATTTTCGGACCATCTATTATTACAAAAATTCATTTCAATTTTTCCATTGGAAATAATTACTTCTTTGAAGTTGCAAAATTAAGAGCCTTCAGAATATTATTAGATACTTTGTTTAATGAATACAAAGTTGATGACTTTACCGCTCATATTTTTTCTAAACCAACTTTACGTAATAAAACAATATATGACTACAACGTTAATATGTTAAGAACCACCAGTGAATGCATGAGTGCAATTCTTGGTGGTGTAAATACAATTTCGAATATTTCTTATGATTCAATCTACCACAAGTCAAATGAGTTTGGAGAACGAATTGCACGAAATCAGTTATTAATTTTAAAAAATGAAGCCTATTTTTCTGATGCTCATAAAATTACAAATGGTTCTTATTATGTTGAAAGCTTAGAAAAACAATTTGCTGAAAAAGCACTGCAGCTATTTAAGCAAATAGAAAAAAATGGTGGCTTTTTAAGCCAACTAAAAAAGGGAGCTATCCAAAGAAAAATAAATGAGCACGCAGAAAAAGAACAAGACAGATTTAACGAAAATAAAACCATCCTTATAGGTACTAATTTATTGCCTGAACTAACAAATAAAATGAAGCATGAGCTTCAAATATATCCATTTCTAAAAACGAATAGTTCAAAAACATTAATTCCCCCAATTCTTAAAAAAAGATTGTCTGAAAAACTAGAACAAAATAGATTAAAAAAGGAATTATGATTAATGATAAAATAAAAGAGCTACTAACAATAATCATTCAAAAAAGAGGAATAGAAAACATGAATGTAAAGCTGTATCAATTTATAAAACTTGACAATGGCTAGAAAAACACTTCAAAATCTATCATTAAATCTTCAAAAAAGGGGACATAATAAAAGTTTTGATCATGAAGATTTTGGAGCTGGTATAGCCCCAAACCTGCGAGGTCCCTACTCTACAATGTATGTTAAAAGACCATGGACTATTAGACAATATGCAGGATTTTCAACAGCAGAAGAGAGCAATTCATTTTACAGAAGAAATTTAGCTGCTGGTCAAAAAGGATTGTCCGTCGCTTTTGATCTAGCAACTCATAGAGGGTATGATTCCGATCATGAACGTGTAGAAGGAGATGTTGGAAAAGCAGGGGTAGCTATTGACTCTGTAGAAGATATGAAAATATTATTTGAAGGGATTCCTTTAGATAAAATGTCTGTTTCTATGACTATGAACGGGGCTGTGTTGCCAATATTAGCATTTTATATTGTAGCTGCACAAGAACAAGGAGTTCATGAAATAGATCTATCAGGAACTATTCAAAATGATATCTTAAAAGAGTTTATGGTTAGAAATACGTATATCTATCCTCCAACTCCATCAATGAAAATAATAGCAGATATTTTTGAATATACTAGCGAAAAAATGCCAAAATTTAATTCAATATCTATTTCAGGATATCATATGCAAGAGGCAGGTGCTACTCCAGAAATTGAATTAGCGTACACGCTAGCTAATGGATTAGAATACATAAAAAAAGGAATAGAAACAGGAATGAAAATAGATTCTTTCGCACCAAGATTATCATTTTTCTGGGCCATCGGAATGAATCATTTTACTGAGATAGCAAAAATGAGAGCTGCAAGAATGCTTTGGGCAAAATTAGTTAAAGAGTTTCATCCCAAAAATCCAAAATCACTCACATTAAGAACACACTCTCAAACTAGTGGATGGAGTTTAACAGAGCAAGATCCATTTAACAATGTAGCAAGAACGACTATAGAAGCAATGGCAGCAGTATTTGGAGGTACACAAAGCCTTCATACAAATGCTCTGGATGAAGCCATAGCTTTACCAACAGATTTTTCTGCAAGAATAGCTAGGAATACACAAATATATTTACAACAAGAAACTCACATTACAAAAACTGTAGACCCTTGGGCTGGAAGTTATCATCTAGAACAACTGACTGAAGATATAGCAAACAAAGCATGGAATTTAATCCAGGAAGTAGAAGAATTAGGTGGAATGACAAAAGCAATAGAAAAAGGAATTCCTAAAATGCGTATTGAAGAAGCAGCAGCAAAAAAACAAGCAAAAATAGACAGTGGACAAGATATAATTGTAGGTGTAAATAAATTTCAATTAAAAGAAGAAGATCCTTTACAAATATTGAATGTTGATAATGAAGCTGTTCGAAAATCACAAATAAAACGACTTTCAATTTTAAAGAAAAATAGAGATTCAAAAAAAGTAAAAGAAATACTTACGGAAATTACAAAAAACGCAAAGCTACACCTTCAATCTAACAACCCTGAGTCTATTAAAAAGAAAAATTTATTACATTTAGCTGTAAAAGCTGCTAAAGAAAGGGCTACACTAGGAGAGATATCTGATGCATTAGAGGTTGCTTTTGGTAGACATAAAGCAGTACATAAAACAATTTCAGGAGTGTATAGTAAAGAAATAAAAAATAATAAGTTATTTAAAAAAGCTACAGAACTCATAGATAAGTTTGCAGAAATGGAGGGAAGAAGACCTCGTATTATGATTGCTAAACTTGGGCAAGACGGGCATGATAGAGGTGCAAAAGTTGTCGCTACTGCCTACGCAGATTTAGGATTTGATGTAGACATCGGTCCATTATTTCAAACTCCAAAAGAAGCCGTAAAACAAGCAATAGAAAATGATGTACATATTCTTGGAATTTCTTCGCTAGCTGCAGGTCACAAAACATTAGTTCCACAAGTGATCTCTGAGTTAAAAAAATATGAAAGAGAGGATATTATGGTGATTGTTGGAGGTGTAATACCTGCTCAAGATTATCAATTTCTTTTTGATTGTGGAGCCGTGGGTGTATTTGGTCCTGGAACAAAAATTGCTCAAGCCGCCATAGACATGGTTGCTATTTTAATTGATTCTATTAAATAATTAGACAGAATTAAAAAATCTTGTTAAACTTAAGTTAACACTATTTTTTTGGTTTTAAAAAAGAGGTAAATCAATGAATTTTTCGATGTTTAATTCTTAAATTTGCATATCTTTTTTTAAGCTAATTTAGGATGAAAAAAATATTTGATATTTTCTACTCAACCCGTCTGACTGCCGTACTTTTTATAATCTATTCTACTGCGATGGGAGTTGCTACTTTGATTGAAAATGACTACGGAACACAAACTGCTAAAGCATTAGTATACAACGCATGGTGGTTTGAAGCTATCATGGTGTTTTTTGTAATAAATTTCTTTGGAAACATTTTTCGTTACCGATTATTGAAAAAAGAAAAATGGCCTGTTTTATTGTTTCATATTTCTTTTCTTCTGATTTTAATTGGAGCTGGTATTACTAGATATGTTGGCTATGAAGGATTGATGTTAATAAATGAAGGTGAGACAACAAATAAATTCTTATCTGAGACCACCTATATAAATTTAGTAGTAGATAACAATGAAGTTCAAAAAACATATCACAAACCTACCTTGTTCTCTGCTAAAGGAGGAAATAGTTGGACCTTTGAACAAAAATTTAAAAAAAGTGAGTTTTCAGTTAAGCTTAAAGAATATCTTCCATGGGCTAAAGAACAATTTTTTGAAGACAAAAACGGGGAAGAGCACTTATTTATAGTTGAATCAAGTAGTGGTTCTAGGCATGAACATTATCTTAAAAAAGGAACATTACAAAATATTCATGGGGTTCTTGTTGGTTTTGAAACCGAAAATAATACAGGTACTATCAATATCTTCAGAAAAGATGGAACTCTTAAAATCCAAGCAAGAAATAATGGAACTTGGATGCGAATGGCTGACAGAGTTGAAGGCTCTATCATCAAGGACAGTGTTCAAGAATTTCAACTGAGATCATTGTATAGAATTGGTGATCTTCCATTTGTTATTCCAGAACCTGTAAAAAGAGGGAACATAAAAACAACTAAAGGTGATACTAAAGATGCTTCAAAACTAGACGCATTATTATTAGATGTTACCGTAGACCAAGAAACAAAGCAAATTGAAGTTTTTGGAGGTAAATATGCCCCACAAAGACCAACTCAATTTTCTCTAAATGGATTAAATTTCAGAATAGATTATGGACCACAAGAACTGGAAACCCCTTTTAATGTAAAATTAAATGATTTTCAACTAGAAAAATATCCTGGATCAGAGAGTGCTGCTGCTTTTGCAAGTGAAATTACTGTAATTGATACCGAAGAAATATTTGATTATAGAATATATATGAATCATATCTTGGACCATAGAGGGTATAAATTTTTTCAAGCAAGTTATGATCTCTCTGGTGACGTAGAACAGACCCACTTGTCTGTAAATCATGATTTTTGGGGTACACTCATTACCTACATAGGGTACTCTCTATTATATTTTGGAATGATTTCTATTTTGTTTGCACCTGGAACTCGCTTCGATTCGTTAAAGAAAACACTAAAAAAAATTAAAAAGAAGAAAGCTGTACTAACCCTTTTCATTATCCTTTTTTCTTCTATTAATGGAGTTACTCAAGCACAAGAAAATCATTTACATGAACCATCTAATTATCAAATTGACTCTATTCTTAGAGCTAACTTAGTGGAACTAAAACACGCTGAAAAATTTAATACACTTATAATTCAAGACATAGGTGGACGAATGAAACCAGCCCATACCTTTGCTTCTGAACTAGTGCGAAAGGTATTTCATGATGATGATTTTAATGGAATAGAACCTAGCCAAGTCTTTTTATCTATCATAGAAAACTCAAAACTATGGTTTAATGTGCCATTTATATATCTAGAAAAAGGGAATACAGAAATTCGAGAAATTATAGGTGTTGATAAAAATGCTACCCATGCTACTTTAGCTAACTTCTATGATGAAAAAGGAGCATCAAAAATTAGAAAATACGCCGCTGATGCTGAAAAGAAAAATGTTCAGAATAAATTTGAAAAAGATGTCATCAAAATAGAAAGACGTATTTATTTATTTTCTCAAGCATTAAGTCTAAGTGTACTAAGAATTTTTCCAAAATTAAATGATGAAAATAATAAATGGGTTTCTTTTCCAGAAAGTTCTAGAGCAAATTATATAGGAAATGATTCTTTATTTGTTAGACAATCATTACCTGTATATATCCAATTATTACAGTATGCAAAAGAAAATAGTGATTATACTGAAGCTAGTAAAATGTTGGATGGAATAAAAAAATTTCAACAGAAATACGGTGCAAAAGTATACCCAAACAAGGAAAAAATTGATTTGGAAGTAACCTATAATAAATTACAGATTTTTAAGAATTTAGCCAAGTATTACGGGTTTACAAGTATTTTTCTAATCTTTTTTGTAATCCTTCAAATATTTAACAACAAAAAATGGATAGGACTTGTCGTAAAAGTCTTGATTGGAATAACAATTTTTTTATTTACCATGCATTTACTCGGGTTAATGAGTCGTTGGTATATTAGTGGTAATGCACCATGGAGCAATGCTTATGAGTCTATTATTTATGTTGCTTGGGCCACTATGTTGTTTGGATTAGCCTTTGGAAGAAAATCATCATTAACTATTGCTTCCACAACTTTTTTAACAGCTGTAATTCTTGCTTTTGCTCACCAAAATTGGTTAGATCCAGAAATTGCAAACCTTCAACCAGTATTAAACTCTTGGTGGTTACTAGTTCATGTATCAATTATTGTTGCGAGTTATGGTCCTTTTTCTTTGGGAATGATTTTGGGAATTGTAGCACTACTTTTAACTGTTTTTACTACAGAAAAAAATAAGAAAAAAATGGATTTAAATATTAAAGAAATTACCACTATTAACGAAATGGCTTTAACCATTGGATTGATAATGTTAACTATTGGTAATTTCTTAGGAGGTATGTGGGCAAATGAAAGCTGGGGTCGATATTGGGGATGGGATCCAAAAGAAACCTGGGCACTCATCTCAATTATGATATATGCATTTGTATTACATATGCGATTGATACCTGGCCTAAGAGGTAAGTACACTTTTAATCTATGGTCTATTGTGGCTTATGGATCTATAATGATGACTTATTTTGGAGTAAATTTCTATTTATCTGGACTACATTCATACGCTAGTGGAGATCAGGTAATTACACCAAATTCAGTATTTTATTCAATTGGGTTTATCTCTATATTAGGTTTAGCTGCATGGTTTAAACATCGAAAATTTTATAAAAAATAAAAGAAAAGTGTACTTTAGCAACCACATAAAATCAATATATGTTTCATAAAAATATAAAATTAGTATTAGCCTTTTTGACAGTAGTTTGGTCTGTTTTTGAATTTTGGCAGGGCCATATAGGAAATGGTATTGCAATACTATTTCTGACTGGAATGTTTATTTTGTTGTATTTCAAAAATGAATTTATCCTATTATCATTTCTTCAACTAAGAAAACAAAATTTTCCAGCTGCTCAAAAATGGCTATCTTATATAAAAAACCCAAGTGCAGCACTTACACAAAAACAAGAAGGATACTACAATTATTTACATGGTATTATGCTTTCTCAGACAAACATGACACAAGCAGAAAAATTTTTACGAAAAGCTGTTAGACTAGGATTAGCTATGGATCACGATTTAGCAATGGCTAAACTACAATTAGCAGGTATCGCCATGACAAAAAGAAGAAAGCGTGAAGCCACAACTTTAATGGCAGAAGCAAAAAAACTTGACAAACATGGAATGCTTAAAGAACAAATGCAAATGATGAAACAGCAAATGAAGAAAATTTAATTATTCAACAAAAAAACTCCTGGTTCTCGGGAGTTTTTTTTATTCTATGTATTTTTAATAAAACTACTTTAATCTGCTAATTGTCATATCTGAATTATACTCTAAGATATATATTCCTTTATTTGAAGTAGTTTTAAATAAATCTTTTGTGTAGTCAAACTTGCTCTCTAGTCTATAAGAGGTTCCGTTCTTAAATGTTTGTTTTAACTTGTTTCCTGAAGCTAATCGCATCCCAACATCAAATACAATATCAAATCCTTTTGTAGCGTAATAGGAAGGATACACATGATTTTGATTAAAATATTGCTGATTAAATAATTGGATTTCCGGAGAACTTTCTTCGTAAAAAGTGTCACTAGTAAAGGTAAAACCTAGTTTTGCTAATTTATTATTATCTATTCTGTCAAATTGAGAGGATTTGAAAATACCAAAAACCTTTATAACAGTATCTTCAGGTAAAATTTGCATTTCTGGCTCATCATCTTCATCTTCATCTTCATCTTCATCTTCATCTTCATCTTCTTCCTCCTCTTCTTCTGGTTCTTCTACAGGCAAACTTATAAGGCTATTAACAACGTCTGAAGATATTACTCTATTATCAGTGGCTAAAATTACCCAATTACCAACTTCAGCTTTTAAAGCATTGATAACGTAATCCTTCCTAATGTAACCTAAATTTGGATAAATTATTTGAGCCTCATTAATAGAGTCGTGCAGGAGTAGTTTTGATTTTATCAGATTACTATTTCTTATGGAAGTGGTTGAACTATCACCAATAATTAAAATATTTTCATTACCATAATTATTGTAAATGTAATTTATTAACCCCTCTTGATGAACTTCTCTATCTGCAAAGGTTTTAATAATTTTTGAAGATTTAAAGCTAGATTGTTTTTTAGAATATACAGGGAAAACAACTGAAGTACCCGATCTAACGGCTACTTTAGGAACTTCTTCAGAGTATAATGGACCAATGATTGCATCTGTATTACTAAAATCTGTTGCAGTTAGTATTGAATCTAATTTTGTATCCTTTCTTCCTGTATCAAAAACAGAAAGCTCTATATCTATTCCTAATTTTATTAAAGAATCAACTGCTATAGAGGCACCTAAGTAAATATCAGTTGTAATATTGACTAATCTGTTGTTCTTAAAAATATCTTTAGCATCAATAGTATCATATTCAATGGCTCTGAAAGGAAGCATCATAGCGAGTTTTAAGCTAGAATTATCTTGAATGGTGTCTTTGTATATTAAAATGTTATTTTCTTCCTCTATTGGTTTAATTTTTAACAACATTTCCAGTTGCAATCCAGAGACATCCAGTAATGGGTTTAAAATCTTTAATTCTTCCTCAGAAACATTGTAAGCACGGGTTAAGTTGTAAAATGTATCTCCCTTTGAAACTTTGTGTAGTACAAAGGTATTTACCAATGTATCTTTAACAGCCATGTTAGCTTCGGTGGTAATACTATCATTTAATTTATCTAAAATATTGTTAACTGTAGGTGACTTATACCCATTATTAGGTATAATAATAAGAGTTTCAGGTGCTGGTTTTCTTCCAGTATCAGGATTTAATCGCATCAACTCTTTGGTTTTAATCCCTATCCGCTTTGCAATTATTTTTAAGGTTTCACCTTTTTTTACAGTATAGGATATGTATTTTTTTTGTTGAGCACATGATGTGGCTATCACAACAAAAAATAAGATGATGATAATTTTAAATTCTCTCATATAGTTATTCCCATTCTATAGTTGCAGGAGGTTTTGAACTGATGTCATAAACTACCCTGTTCACACCTTTAACTTTATTTATAATTTGATTTGAAGTTTTTTGCAAAAATTCGTAAGGTAAATTAACCCAATCTGCTGTCATACCATCAGTGCTTTCAACAGCTCTCAAAGCTACTACTTTTTCATAGGTTCTTTCATCTCCCATTACACCAACAGAATTAACTGGCAACAATATAGCACCCGCCTGCCAAACTTTGTGATATAATCCACTTTCTTTTAATCCATTTATAAAAATAGCATCAACTTCCTGAAGGATTGAAACTTTCTCTTCGGTAATATCTCCTAATATTCTAATCGCTAAACCTGGTCCAGGAAATGGATGTCTTCCTAATAGTTCTGCATCTATTCCCATTGAGGCACCAACTCTTCTTACTTCATCTTTAAAAATCATACGCAAAGGCTCTACAATTTTTAATTTCATAAAATCTGGCAAACCTCCTACATTATGATGACTTTTTATAGTTGCTGACGGACCTCCGTTAACAGAAACTGATTCTATCACATCTGGATATATGGTTCCTTGAGCTAACCATTTTACATTTTCAATTTTGTGAGCTTCATCATCAAAAACTTCAATAAATGCATTTCCAATTGCTTTTCTTTTTTTCTCAGGGTCTGATAGACCTCTTAAGGCATTCAAAAAGCGTGCCGATGCATCTACTCCTTTAACATTTAATCCCATACCTTCGTATTGATGAAGCACACTTTCAAACTCATCTTTACGCAACAATCCATTATTTACAAAAATACAATAGAGATTCTCACCTATAGCCTTGTGTAATAAAACTGCAGCAACAGAGGAATCTACACCTCCAGAGAGTCCTAGAACAACCTTATCATTACCAACTGTTTGCTTGATATTAGCTACGGTTGTTTCTACAAATGAATTTGGAGTCCATGTTTGTTCTACACCAGCAATTTTTACTAAAAAATTTTCTAGTAATTGTTTACCATCAGTTGAATGATAAACTTCTGGATGAAACTGAATAGCATAGGTTTTTTCACCTTCAATTCTAAAAGCTGCATTCTCTACATCCGCAGTACTAGCCAAATGAATTGCATTTGTTGGTAATTCTTTAATGGTGTCTGAATGGCTCATCCAAACCTGACTTCCTTCAGAAATATCAGAGAAAAAGATTTCGTTGTCTTTGATAAAAGATAAATTAGCTCGTCCATATTCTCTGGTATTTGAAGGAGCTACTTTCCCCCCATAAAAATGAGCTAAATACTGTGCTCCATAACAAACAGCTAATATGGGTTTTTTACCTCTAATTTCTGATAAATCTGGATGCGGAGCATCATCAGCTCTAACAGAAGAAGGACTTCCAGACAAAATAACTGCCTTAAAATCGTTTGTGTTTGTAGGTTGTTTGTTGTAAGGGTGAATTTCACAATAAATATTCAACTCTCTTACTCTTCTCGCAATTAACTGAGTGTATTGCGATCCAAAATCTAAAATAAGTACCTGGTGTTGTTGCATGTGCAAAAATAGTACTTCAATTTAGAAATGAAAGCTTTGTGTTTATAAAATTTTACAATTTAATATCTATAAACTACCGCATTAATATTCATACCAGCTCCAACAGAGGCTAAAATGATAACATCTCCTCTATAAAGTGATTGATTTTCGATAGTTCCTTTTAAAACTAGATCTAATAATGTAGGAACAGTAGCAACAGAACTGTTTCCTAATTTATGAATACTCATAGGCATCACACCATCTGGAACAGATGTTTTATAGAGTCTATAAAAACGTTTAATAATTGCTTCATCCATTTTTTCATTAGCTTGGTGAATGAATATTTTTTTCACCTCTTCAATTGGAATACCACTTTTATCTAAAGCGGATTTCATTGCGGCAGGAACATTGTTTAATGCAAACTCATAAATCTTTCTTCCATGCATTTTTATATAACGTACATCTGGATCTTGTTGAGTTTCAAAAGATTTTCCAAAAAACAAATGATAAGCCTCATCTTTTGCAAAAGTTTGTGTGGCATGGCTTAAAATTCCGGAATCTTGCCCCTCATTCTTTTCAACAATACAAGCACCTGCTCCATCGCTATATATCATAGAATCTCTATCGTATTTATCAACAACTCTAGACAGCGTTTCTGCTCCAATAACCAGTACTTTGTTGGCAATACCTGCTTTTATAAATGCTTGTGCTTGAATAACACCTTCTATCCAACCCGGACAGCCAAATAAAATATCATACGCTACACAATTAGGATTTTCAATTCCCAATCTATGTTTTACTCTTGTTGCTAAACTTGGCAATAAATCACTTTGAATAGCCGTTGACTTAATATCTCCAAAATTATGTGCCAAAATAATATAATCTAGCTCTTCCGGATTTATGGCTGCATCTTCAATTGCTTTTTGGGCGGCAAAAAACCCTAAGTCTGATGTATTGTATTTAGAAGCAGCATATCTTCTTTCTTCAATACCTGTGATGGCTTTAAATTTCTCTATAATAATCGCATTATCACTAGGTATTTCTGTACCATCTGAATTTAAAAATCGATTTTCTAAAAACTTTTTATTCTCTTTTTTAATTTCTGGGATATAAGATCCAGTGCCGGTAATGAGTGAAGATGTCATGTATATGTATTATGTATCTAATAAATAAACTGTTTTTACTTGAATTTGTCTTTTAATTTGTACTGTTTTTACGATGTTCAAACTATTATAATTTAACTAAATAATTTTAAAATTGCAATACAGAGACATTATAAATAAGAGCTGTCGAAAGAAAAAGGTAATAATGATGCAATAGACTTTGTTTTTACCACATTACCTACCTCACCCATGAAGATAACTTCAACATCTTCGGCTTGGTTGATTTCATACTCTAACATTGTTTGTCTACAAGCACCACAAGGACCCACAGGTTTATCTAATTGTTTATTGGAAGAAACAGCAGTGATGGCTATTTTTTTTATTTTTTTATTTGGAAAGGAGGAGCCAGCTTTCCAGATTGCAACACGTTCAGCACATATTCCTGAAGGATAAGCTGCATTTTCTTGATTATTTCCTGTAATAATAGAATCGTCATCCATCAAAAGAGCAGCTCCTACATTAAAACCAGAATACGGTGCATATGCAGTTTTTGTAATCTCAATAGCTGCTTCCATTAATTTTTTATCAACATCAGATAACTCGTTGATATCCGTATATATAAATGCAGTACTACCTGTGTTCATCTCTCTCATTAGAACATCTTGTTTTAAAAGATCGTAATATTAATAATCGTCATAGATTTCTCCTAAATCAAATGATAAAGAAAAACGAAGCGAATTTTCTAATGGATTATTTACATCAGATGAATTGATTAAATATGATAAGTCAATATTTAGAGCGTTCGTTTTAAATCCAGCACCCATTGTGAAAAATTGTCTATTTCCTTTATTTTCACTTTCATGAAAATACCCTGCACGCAATGCAAATGCATCATTATAAAGATATTCTGCACCTAATGCATAAGTCACCTCTTCTAATTCTTCACTAAAACCTCCATCTGCATCCCCAAATGAACTAAACATACCAGAGATAAACCCTGTGTCTTGATCAGAACCATCTAATTGTGGAGAAGGGACTAAGAGTTTTGTAAATTCAGTATTTACACTTAAAATGTTATAATCGTCTAAAATAAAATCAAAACCACCTCCAAATTTTAAGTTCGTTGGAATAAAATCATCTTGTCCTGGAACATAAGATACTTTTGGACCAATATTCGCTATGTTAAAACCAATCCTATAACGTCCGTTAAAACTCCCGTAATTCTCTTCAAATGATTGGTAATAACCAGACACGTCTACCGCAAAAGAGTTGATGGGTTGTAAGGTAGAGTTTGTACCTGTAAAAGCTAAATTTGATCTAAAATAACGACCACTTACTCCCATAGAAAACGTTTCACTCAATTTTAATGCGTAGGTTCCTGAAAGCGCAAATTCGTTTGGATTAATAGTTCCTGTAGGATTTCCAACATTATCAGTTAAATCGACTTGACCTAGAGAAAAATATCTAAACTCAGCTCCCCAAGCAGCATTTTCACTAAATCTGTTAATATAAGAAGCGCTTCCAATAAAAATATCATCTGTTAGATTTCTAAGCCATGGAGAATAATTTAAACCAATCATCACCTGCTGTCCACTGAATGCAATTTTAGATGGATTGTGAAAAAGAGAACTTGCATCTGCTGAAGTAGAAACTCCAATATCTCCCATTGCTCCTGATCTTGCATCCGGTATAATTAATAAAAAAGGGGTGGCTGTTGTTATTCCTCCAGTTGTTTGCGCTAGAGCACCAAAAATACTTGAAATGTAAATAATTAACAATAATGCTATTTTCTTCATGTTTTTGTTTTTATTAATTTACTTGAACGTAAATATCGTAATTTATTATAGTATAACTAATTTTTCATACTTTTCTGTTGATATATTACTTGCCGTTGACCTTACTTTTAATTTATATATGTATACACCTTTACCTATTCTATTTCCAAAATCATCCAAACCATTCCAAGAAATATTTCTTGATAAATTACCTGTTGTTTGAACTTGCTGATTGATTGTTTTAATTAATTTTCCTGAAACAGTAAATATTTGCACCTGAACTTCAAGTGGTTCATTTGGCTTGTTATGGTTAAACCAAAATTCGGTGTAATTTACGAATGGATTTGGATAATTCAAAACATTATCTAAAGTTATAGTCAAATCACTAACCACTACAAAATTTAAAATAGCTTCTGAAGAATTATTATAGGTATCCCATGCCTTTAGTTTAAGAGTATGAGGTCCTACTGTTAAATCTCGTAATCGATACACCACCTTACCACGAGTAAAATCATCTAATTCTGTTTGATAAAAATCATTTAAAATTATTGGATTAGATTCATCTCCATCTAAAATTCCAACTATATCATGATCTACAGCTGTGACTGAAGTATTAATACCGCTCAAATCAAATAATTTTGCTATTAGATTTGGTGATGCATTTGTATTGGCGCCATCTAAAAAAGATTCGTCATTCATAAATAATTGAATTTCAGGGCCAGTAGTATCTTCTGGTGCGTTTTCGTTAATACCTCCTACAATTATATCACTAGTATAGCCAGCCTTGTCTATAACCTCATTAGTAGCATAAAAACTTAACTTACCATTTCCATAAGCAATTTTGACATCTCTAGGCACTATAAATTCAAAGTTGAAATTTCCATTTTCTACAGTAGCCAATCCTCTAAATAATTTACTTTCTTGAGAATCAAAAATTTCTACAATACCAAAATTATCATTGTCTAAGGTAGATTTATCTATTGGCTTATCGTAAACAGTTGTGGATAAACTTCCATTAAAATTAGTTAAAATATTATTTAAATTATCTGTAACAATTCCATCAAAACTAACTTTGGATAAGGCTTTAAGTGTATCTATAGATTGAGTAATATCTAAACCATTCATCTTTGTTATTTTAATATTTGGCTCAGGAATTGCTAATTTTTTTACAGGGTCTCCAAAATAATATATAAAGAATTTTTGAAAATTTGAATAGTTGTTTTTTGCTTTTACTAGAGACTCTGCAATGGTTAAATCTTCATTGTTAAATTCTAATAATGTTGCCATTAAATTCTTATTAAAAGCTTGCCCTACACTAATAAACACTTCTCTGGTGGTTGTAATCATAGATGCTGCTCCACCAGTTGTATTCCAAAAAACATTTTCTCCAGCCGAAATTCTTATCGGATTGTCAAATCTAGAAAACTCACAAGTAATGGTTATAAATAGGGGAAGTGTATTTTCATTTTTAAAACCTTTTATTTGTGGAATATCTAAAAATCTTTCTGCCGCAAAACCATCTTCACCACCATGTCCAAAATAATCAAAGACTAAGGTACCTGATTCTATAGCCCTAGTGATTGCTTCCTTTACACTTGGATACCGTTCACCTCCAGATGAATTTTGCTGAACATACGAATCTGCATAAATTTTATTGATATTAAAAACAGGTTTATTAACTTTAATATCATCAGCAATAGTTTCTACTCCTGGTTGAATACTAATATCTGAAGTATCATCTATATCATCAGCAAGTAACGTAATGGTATTTCTCCAATCTCCAAAGGAATCAACATTATAATCTCTCAATATTTTATCAACTACATCTCTAGCTTGCTGTTGGGTAGATACGGGTATTCTTCCAGTTGCTATATCCATAGAATGCGAGGAAGACATTGTTCCTTCGGTATCTTCAAGCATTCCAAAAAAATCATCCGTAACATATGAAAAAGCTAGGTTATAGCTTGCGTCAGCCAAGTATACTGGAACAATATTGTTATTCCCTATGATGCGATCCTTATAGTCATAAGAAGCATCTCCAAAAAAACAAACGTATTTTAACTTTTTATTATCTGTTGAATTTGTTTCATAAACATGTTTGATAAAATCTCTAATCCCAGTGATGTCTTTACTACCGGAAGAGAATTCGTTGTAAATTTCATCTAGCATTACTACTTGGACTGTTATTCCAGAATTCTCTATGTGATAATCTGCAATTCTCTGAGCTTGTTCAGCAAATTCATTTGTAGTTATAAGTAAGTAATTGACATCCTTTATTGAGTGTAAATTTTGGTTTTCTACTCTCGAATTAGATATCGTTTCAGGAACGTAATAATCATCTTGATTTACTAAAATATACTCGTTCAACAAACCTGTAGTAGCTTTAAAAGAAAAGGATCCTGTAGCTGATTCATTTGATATGTTCGTTGCATTAATTGGATCAGTTACATCCCAAACTTGAAAAATATTTTGTGAATTCTGAATCTGATATTCAGCAATACCGGAAGTATTTGCAACTTCAAAACTTCTAAAAGAAAATTGAAAATCGTCTGCGATTAATTCTTTTTTACCTGAAACTTCAATATAATCTAGATATGCTCTTGCCGATGGGTTTCCTCCATTATTATAATCTATAGAGATGTCTATTGTTGACGAAGAATTATTGGTTAGTATTCCAGTCCCAAGTCTATCTGAAGCTAATGAACTGGAAGAAGATGCTGTGAAGTTAAGGTTAAAAATACTTTGAGAATTCACGGTCACTTCCATTAGTGATGATAAACCAGAGACTGCCACTGCTCCTATCGTTACTTTTAAGTCTTGGTTTTGGGATGCATTTGGAAATGGCAACTGAAATGTTTGTTGATTTTCTATACTAAACTCCTCACCCAACCATCTCCTACCCGCTGCAAAAAGGTTGATATTTTCTTTTTCATAAAAAATATAATCATCAAAAGAAGTAATAAGTAGATTTGAGTTCCCAGAAACAGGAACTGAGTTTTGTACTCTTTTACCATCCTCTTCATTTACCGTAATGAAGTAATGTGATGTATCTGAATATATATTCTGAAGATGACTTACCTCGCCAGATTCTGCATTTACATCCCAGCTATGTGGTCCTTTTGCATAAAATAAAATATAATCATTCGTGTCAAAAGAAGTATCATCTTCGCCTTTGATATAGATGGCATTTTCTTGTAAGTCTTCATGTCTAAAATCTCCATTGAATTCTGGCAATAAATTACCTCCATTACCATAAATATGAATTTTTTTTGGATTCAAATTATTTGTTGAAATTCCTATCTGTTGTAAAAAAGACCTATCAATTTTAAATATACCAGTGGTGTCAACAGCAAATTTATACCAATCACCATTTGCAAGAACGGAGTTAGTTACTTGACTATAGGCAACTATAGAAAAGAATAAAAATATAAAAGTAATAATTCGTTTACTCATCATAAGCATTCCTCAAAGAACGCAAATAATGTGGATATATTTTATGAAAAATATTGATATATGATAATAAAAAAAAAAGTTAATCGTTAGAGATATATTGAAAAGAATATCAAGACTATTAAAATTTACAATTCATCTTGTAAGAATACAATTTTGTTGTAAATTGCTGAACTGAAATAAAACTCTATTTTTTGAAATAAAATATGAAGAACTTATATAGAATATCACTGTTTTTACTTACTGCGATTTTACTTTTTAGTTGTAATTCAACTAATAATAATAAATCCTCTTTAACAGGATGGAACTTTAATGATCCAAAATATGGAAGCTACATCAAAGGGACCTCATTTCAAGGACAGAAAGTCCCAAATGGAATGGTCGCTATTGAAGGTGGTACTTTCACCATGGGTCAAGTTCAAGATGATGTAATGTTTGATTGGAACACTACACCACAGCAAATGCATGTTCGATCTTTTTATATGGATGAATCAGAAGTTACAAATTCAGAATACCTTTTGTATCTTCAAGTAACCAAAGATGTATTTCCACCAAAAGAGGAAAAGTATAAGAACATCTATTCCTCTGCATTGCCAGATACTTTAGTATGGAGAAGTAGTCTAGGAAATACAAATCTTTTGTCTGAAAACTACCTTAGACATCCTGCGTATTCGGAATACCCTGTGGTTGGCGTAAGTTGGATACAAGCTGTACAATATTGTAAATGGAGAACCAGTGCTGTTAATTTAAAAAATTTAATAGACAAAGGTGTGTTATCTAACGTATTAGGGAATGATACCATAAGAAATTTTTTCGACACAGATTTGTATTTAGAAAATCCATACAAGTTATTTGATGGTGATTCAACAGTTTACAAAAGAGGGCTACCAAATAATAAAATACGAAAAAAAGGAGCTCCTAAACCAGCTAAGGGAAGCTTCACAGGAAGACAAGTAACTTCTCAAGATGGTATATTATCCCAAAAATTTAGATTACCAACTGAAGTGGAGTGGGAATATGCTGCCAAAGCTAATAATGGAAACAGAGAGTTTAACAATATTAGAGGTAGAAAAAAATATGCCTGGGATGGTAAGTATACCAGAAACAAATCTAATCGCTCTAAAGGTGATCAATTAGCAAATTTCAAACAACGAAAAGGAAATTACAGTGGCTTAGCAGGATGGTCTGAAGATGGATCTGATATACCTATTAAAGTCAAGTCATATAAGCCAAATGCAAATGGACTCTATGATATGTCAGGAAATGTAGCAGAATGGGTTCAAGATGTTTACAGACCAATAATTGATACAGAAGCAAACGACTTTAATTATTTCAGAGGAAATATTTTTACGAAAAAATTAATAGACTCAACTGGAAGTGTTGTTGTAATTGGTGACACTCCAAATAGCATGGTAGCATATGACACATTACCTAACGGTAAAATAATAGCTAGAGAACTCCCTGGTGAAATTAAATATGTGCCTGTTAGTAAAGATGACGTTTTTATGAGAAGAAATTATAATACGGCATCTAATCTTGATAAGAACGATGGAGACAATTTCTCGAATCGATTGTATGGACAGGATGAAGATCAATTTACAAGTAAATCAAGAATGTACAATTCACCGATCAATACAAAAGATTCAGAAACAGGAAAATTAAATCAATACGATATTAAAAAACGTGCAACTTTAATTAGTAATGAAACTAGAGTCCACAAAGGTGGTTCCTGGCAAGATAGAGCCTATTGGCTAGATCCATCTCAAAGGAGGTATTTACCTGAATATATGTCAACAAATTACATCGGGTTTAGATGTGCTACAGATGTGGTTGGTGTCTTGAATTATAAGAAAAGAACACCTAGAAACCCTTCTAGATAATCCTTTTTTTTAAACTAAAAATAGTACAAACCTCATTGAATAGTTTTCAATGAGGTTTTTTTTATATGTAACCTATGGACATTAAAGATTTATATCAGATATATTCAACTAATTATTTAGTAGATACTGATACTAGAAATATTAGAAATAACTCCATCTTCTTTTCTTTAAAAGGAGACAACTTTAATGGAAATAAATTTGCTATAGAAGCACTAAAAAAAGGAGCAAAATACGCTGTAATAGACGAAGAAGAGAGTGAGATAGAAGGAAGAACTATTTTAGTAGACAATGTTTTAAAAACATTACAAAAATTAGCTAATTACCACAGAAGAAAACTTGAAATCCCGGTTATTGGATTAACAGGGAGTAATGGAAAAACCACAACTAAAGAGTTATTAAATGCTGTTTTAAAGACGCAATACAATACAAAAGCAACTCAAGGAAACTTAAACAATCATATTGGAGTTCCTTTGACACTGTTATCATTTACAAACAAGACAGAAATAGGTATTGTAGAGATGGGAGCTAATCATCAAAAAGAAATTGAATTCCTCTCTAATATATGTGAACCTGATATTGGTTGTATTACGAATTTCGGAAAGGCTCATTTGGAAGGTTTTGGTGGGATTGGTGGTGTAATAAAAGGAAAGTCTGAACTGTACACCTATCTTGAAAAAGAAAATAAGATTGCATTTGTTAATTCTAATGATCCAATACAATTAGAATTAACCAAAAAAATTAAAAGAATACTATTGAATAATTCGATTACTATTTCGTCTATTCAACCTTTTTTAGAATTAAAGTATACTAACAAAAAAATCCTTACAAATCTTGTAGGAACTTATAATTTAGACAATATTAGAGTTGCTATTTCTATTGGAGAATATTTCAATATTTCTACTATAAATAGTAGTACTGCCATCAGTAATTATTCACCTACTAACAATAGGTCTCAAGTACTGGTGAAAAATAATAATAAAATTCTAATGGATGCCTACAATGCAAATCCAACAAGCACTTTAGCAGCACTATATAACTTCAATAAAATTAAAGAAACTAGAAAGGTTGTTATTTTAGGTGATATGTTTGAACTTGGAGAAGATTCGGCTAAGGAGCATCAATATATTGTTAATATCTGCGAAAATTTGGAAATAGATCGATTCATTTTTATTGGTAAAAATTATTATGAAACAACTGCCGAAGAAAAATACGATAGTGTTGAATCGATGAAAAATAAACTTAATATAAGTACATTCAAGAATAATTATATCTTAATTAAAGGCTCCAGAGGAATGGCTTTAGAAAGACTTCTAGATCTTATAGATTAATATGATTTTTATGATATTCAATAAGATTGTCTATTGGTCTTTGAATAATTCCTGTAATTTTTAAACCGTTTTTCTCTGCAACATCATCTAAAATTTCTCTAAAGTAATGAGCGATAGAACCTATAAAATAAATTGGCGTTTCTTGATGTAGTTTGTAAGGTAAGATTCGATACTTAAAAAACTTTTCAAAGCCTTTTTTCATTAACCTTCTTACGTATTTTTCGTCTTTAAAATCAAACATAAATTTAGCAAATGATGCTAAGTACATATTTGGATTAGGTTTTTGGTATAAATTTGTTTTAATAGTATCAGTATCTAAATTAAAATCAGCTTCAAACTTCTCCACCATGTATTTGGGCATTAATCCATAATAATAATCTCTTATCAAACGTTTACCAAAATAATTACCACTAGCCTCATCCATTAAAACGTATCCTAATGACGCTACCTTCATGTGCACGTTTTCTCCATCAAAATAACAACTGTTAGAGCCCGTTCCTAATATACAAACCATTCCAGGACTCTTGCCTACGGCGGCATATACTGCAGCAAGCATGTCTTCTGCTATAGCTACTTTAGCATTTGTAAAAATACCCTCCATTACATCTTTTAAAAGATTACATGCTTTGTCAGTACCGCATCCTGCTCCATAAAAATATACATGACTCACTTCATCTTTTACATTAATAAGTTGAAACATATTAATAATGCGGTTTGTTAATTCCTCCTTAGATATAACAGCTGGATTTAACCCTAGCGTTCTCACTCTAAAGAGTTCTTTTTTATTAGTATCCAGTGCAATCCAATCGGCTTTTGTAGAACCACCATCAGCTATTAAAATCATATGTAATTGTATAAGGTTATCAAATATATCGTAAGTATTTTGTTTGTGCAATAGCTATAAAAAACTCAATCGATTTCGTGTTGTAAATAATTTAAAAAACGTAATTTTGTTAAAATTTATTTATGTTTTTTTTCAAAAAAAAAGAAAATAAAATTTCTGATTTCTTTACAAATTCTTTTGTGGACATCCACTCTCATTTACTTCCTGGTTTAGATGATGGAGCTAGTGATTTAGATGAAAGTATTGAACTCATCAAAAAAATGTCTGACTTAGGAATTAAAAATTTTATTACAACACCACATGTGTTAGGGGATATTTATCAAAATTCATCAACTGCTATAAAAGAAAAACTACAAAAAGTTAAAGATGAATTACTTAAAAGAAATATTACTGATGTTTCAATTGATGTAGCAGCAGAATATATGCTAGATGAGCAGTTTTCTTTGTTACTCGAAAAAAATGATATTCTGACTTTGAAAGACAATTATATATTAGTGGAGATGTCTTATTTCAACCCTCCTTTAAATATTTTTAACATATTGTTTGAAATTCAATTAAAAGGTTATAAACCTATTTTGGCGCATCCTGAAAGATATAATTTTTATCATAATGATTTTGAAAAATTTTATAAACTAAAAAATGCAGGCTGTCTTTTTCAACTAAATTTATTGTCAGTTTCTGAATATTATGGTAAAAACATCCAAAAGATAAGTAAAAAGTTACTTAATTTAGGAATGTATGATTTTGTAGGTACAGACCTGCATAATACAAAACATTTAAACCATTTAGAGTCATTGCTAACAGATACCAATAAAGAACAGCTTAAACTACTTCTTAAAAACAACACTGTTGTTTTTAAGAAGTAGTTTAAGCTGTTTATTCCTATTTAGCTGATTCTTCGGTACCATGGTTTTTTTACCTCAGTAGCTCCATAACCATCACGTCGACTATCTAAGTCGTTTAAGACAATGGCCATATTAGGTAGTTTATTTTCTTTATATAATTCTTCTGGCACAATCAACGATCTTTTATCTAAGTAATTAGCTCTAACAACGTACATAAACATATCTGCATACTTAGCTATTAATAAGGTATCTGACACTAAGTTTACAGGAGCTGTATCTACAACTATAAAATCATATTGTTGCTTAACTTCTAAAAATAATGCTTCTACTCTATCTAATGTTAATAACACCAATGAGAGGGCGTTGATTTTCTGTAAAGACAATGTTTACTGTAAACTCTCCATTACGCTTTATAAATTCTTTGGTGCCGTCTATAGGGGCTAAAATCCAGAGTTGCTTCCAATCTTTACGCTCTAGGTAGGAGATGTCTCTGCCCTCTTCAGAAAGTACAGGAATGCCTGTGGACTCTAAATAAGACATAATTACATTGTGAGAAGCGGAGTCTGCCTTGATTAAAGGGGAGTTGTCACCTTTAATTTCGATATCAAACTCTCCACAATGGTATATTTATAAGATGGCCTTACCCGCTTCTAAGGCAGCAGTAATGGCGGTGATAAGGTGAGGCGGTTATACTGTGATTGGGTGATGCGGTCATCGGGTGATGCGGTTTTTTATGATTCTAAAAATTAAAAAATAAGTACAACCAAAGGCAATAATTAAACCAAAGAAAACTATTAATTGGAATCTTAGTTGACTACCATAAGTTTTAAAAACTATATAATTTATAATCAGTTGTAAAATACCATAGATAAATGAAATTTTGAGATGTGAAATTTTATAAACATCAACTATTTTTTGATAAATATGATGCCTATGAGGATCGAAAATATTTTCATTTGTGAAAAATTTACGATATAACAACGTAAATCCAGCATCAGCTCCGTAAACTATTGTTAACAATAAAATTAGAGGAGAGGATAAATTTATCGTGAATATGAATCCTATAAAAAATATAAGCATTCCTATAACAATACTCCCAATGTCACCAGCAAAAACAAGTGCTTTCCTTCTAAAATTATAAAAACCAAAAACGACTAAAGATATAGCTGAAAATATAATGAGATCTTGGTTAACCAAAAGTTCATTTTTATTGATGAAAAAAAAACCTGATAGGACAACTAGACTATAGATACCTGTAATACCATTAATACCATCCATAAAATTAAACATGTTTACAATCCCAACACCAACGATCAAGAAAAAAACGTGCATGTATATTGGAACGAAAGAAAAACTCATCTGATATAACACTAAGAAAATAGCCAAAAAATGAAATGGAAATCGAATTTTTGAACTTAAAGTATAAATATCATCTAAAAAACTAACCACAGAAATTAAAAAAACTCCCAATACAAAATAAGGATATTGATAGTCATTCAAAAAAAAGAATAACAAAATAGCAATAGGGAAAATTATTCCACCGCCACTGATAGTAATTTTAGAATGTGAGCTACGTTGGTCTGGTGTATCTGTAATTTCAAACCTTTTTGCAAGCTTGAGGTACACAAAAGAGATCAGAAGTAATATTAGAAAAATAAATGTATAAATTTTCATAAATTAAAATGAGGCAATTGTTTTTTCAATTCCTTTCTTTGATGTTAATGGCAAGTCTTTTTGAATCGCTTTTTTGATTTTCTGATTAGAAACTTGATAGTTTTCAACTATTTTCTGTACTCTTTCAGAATTTATTGGTAAGGGTAAAAAGTCTCCAATTTTAGCAAATAGATTGATTAAAAATTTTGGGATGTTTACTATTTTGGGGGGCTTCCCTATTGTTTTAGCAATAACATTCACTAATTCTTTAGTAGATGAGCTTTCATCATCTGCAATATTATAAACTCCAGATGAAATATTTTTATTTTCTATGAATTCATGGATGATAAAACATAAATTTTCTACAGACACAAAAGATCTTTTGTTTTCATATTTACCAAATGGATACGGTATTCCTTTAGATATAAAATTATATAATAAATTTAAATTTCCTTTATTTTTCGGACCACGAATCATGCATGGTCTTCATCTTTAACAGCTGAAATAATCGATTCCTCATCTCTAAATATGATAGAACCAATCCCAGTAAGTCCTGGCTTTACATTGTAAATTTTCGATTGCACATCTTCATTGTATGCAGTAAACGTTTTAGTTACTAATGGTCTAGGTCCCACTAAACTTATATCACCCTTTAAAATATTAATAATTTGCGGGAGTTCATTGATTTTTGTTTTTCTTAAAAATGATCCAATTTTTGTAACTCTGGGATCATCTTGAAGCGTAATACTACCAGTACCAATGTTCATTGAGTTTTTTAACATGGTTGCAAACTTCCATATTTGGAATCTTGAATTGTGAATTCCATAACGCTCTTGAAAGTAAAAAACCTCACCTTCAGCTGAAAGTTTTAAAATTATCATTATCGGAATAAAAACAGGTAAAAGAATAATTAAAGTAATTAAACTAACTACAAGATCTAATAAACGTTTAAAAAATTTATACATAATTTACATTTTTTTATATTAAAGTAGTTCATTATAATTTTAGTTATTAAGGTTCTTTGCTATTTCAGATAAACCTTTAGAGGGTCTATATTTAATTTCATTAAATAATTTTTTATTCGAAAATGTAAGGTTTTTAGTAAGTTTATCAAACCTCGAAGAATTGAATGGAAAAAAAGAAAATATATCACCAATTTTCGCAATAATCCTTAAAAGACCTTTAGGGATTCTTTTTATTCTCTTATTAAACTTCTTGGCAATAATACTATCAATTTCTGATATCATTGGATGTTTAATATCTGTTAAATTATAAACTCCATTTAAATCAAATAATTCTGGAATTAAATTAGCTACATCAGCAGCAGCTATAATAGATTTTTTAGCCTCACCCTTACCAATTCTGAAATAATAACCTTTATCAATAGCTTCAATAATAGCACTTAGATTACCCGGAGGGTTTTTCCCTGAAACTAAAGGCAGTCTTAAAACAATAGTTTTTATATTATTAGTGATTCCAAAATCAATTATAGATTGCTCTGCTTGAATTTTACTTAGAGCATATGGTGTATTTCCGAGTATTGGGGATTTTTCATCTATTAATTCTCCTACTTCTTTTCCATATACAGCCACTGTGCTAATAAAAATAATTGATTGAAGTTTTGTTGTATCTAATCCACATAATAAATTATTGGTACCAATATAGTTCACCTTAAAGAATTTGTTATTCTCTTCTTTTGTCTTAGGTATTACATGAGCTTTACCGGCGACATGAATAACATAATCTACATCAATTTTAGATAACTTATTTAGTGATAAATCTATATTAATATCTGATTTTACTGATCGACCTACTTTTATTACTTCATAATTTTTATTTTTTAAAAAATCAAGAATATAACTCCCTAAAAAGCCTGAACTACCGGTTAGCAGAATTTTTTTTTTCATTATTTATAATTTGATTTAAATATTGGGGGTATACAATTTTATCTGCGTAAACGTTTTCAAACAATAATCTACTTTTTTTGGAATACATACTAATTTTTTTTATGTCCATATTCAAAATTTTATTCAATACTTTACTTGAACTTAAATCTAAAAATCCATTTTCGTTACTAACGGTCAATGAACAGCCTGGCATTGAGTTAGTAAATAAAATTAAACCATAAGAGAGTGATTCAATTAAAAATCTTGGCACACCTTCTCTATATTTAGTAGGATAGTATGCAAAATTACTTTTAGAAAAGTAAGGAGATATATTACTTTTAAAACCTAAAAAATTAATATTAGGATGTTTATTTAAATCCGTGATCTTATTGTAATAACTTTTATTTAATGATGAATAATCACCTAAAACGTAATAAATTACATTTAATTTATTTTTAATTATTAACTCTGAAAGTTCGATTATATCTTCTAGGCCTTTAGACTTTGTTAATCTTGATGCAGTAACTATTGATGGTTTATTAAATTCTGATTTTTTGTGATTAATTAAAGGGAAACCAGATCCATTAATAATATTAATATTTGAAAAACCTAAATCATTAGCATCCTCAATATTTTGGACTATTAATTTTGCGTTTTTTCTTTTTATTGAAAACTTTAATACACATTTGTATAAGTTCCTTATTATTATTTTTAATAATAATTTATCGGAAAACGGCATTCCCAGACCAGTTAATAAAAAAATTACTTTTGATTTATTGTTTCTAATAAATAAACTTAAAAGAATATTTTCAATTCCTCTAAATACGATTGTATTACAATGAATATCATTAATATAATTATTAACTGAAATGATATTAGAAAATGTAAGACCTCTATTATTTAGCGGTAATGAAATTTCAGGAAATTTATTTTTTGAAGTTACCGGAGCTGCAATATCTAAACTATAGTTATTTTGTTTCTCAAACCAATTTTTAAATTTAACTCTTGAATTTAATGCATCATGTAAGTCATTTGTAATAAATAAAGCTTTCATATAATAATTTTTAAAATTCAATATTAGTTTTGAAATACGATAAAAAACTCGTCTTGCGGACATAAAATGTCAGCTCGAAAGTCATAATTAAAAATTAACCAGTTACATAGAGTTAATCTTGATTTCTTTGCATAAAATTAGACTTTACGGCTGAAGGATTTTCAGCATCACTCCATCCTACAATTATTAGAGTAACTTTCTTCTTGAGGTTTATATTTATAAGGGACTCTACTAACTCCAAAACTCCTTTTTCTTTTAATAGTCTTGATACAATAATAAATGTTTTAGTACTTTCATCCAGGGCTAATTCTTCTCTTAATAATGAAATGTATTTTTCATTTTTAGAAACATGATCTAAATTAAATCTATCTTCATTTACAGCGCTTCCCTAAATGCAAATGCTTCTTTTTATAATTCCTAAATCCTTGCCGTCTTGCTTATTTTGGTATATTGTATGTGGTTTGAATAACACACTATTAAATTTGTACAAATATTTTGTGGCTGTTTGAAAACACTTATTTTTTAAATGTTTTATTAGTAAAAGCAAGTCCCAAACCTGTGACATGATTTACAATTTTAGCTTTGGTGAAAATTCCTGCAATAAAAGTTCCAATAATATTAGGTTGGAGTCTATAAAAATGAATTAGATGAAAAATCATTTTTACTAAAAATATTTTTTAAATCCAAGGCAAATCTAACTTTATTAGACAAACCTAGACCTCTTATGTTAGATTGAAAAGGAATAACATTTATTCCTTCATCTTTTATTTTATCTACAAAACCATCATCTGGAACAATTGCAGTTACCTCAAAATTATTCTCTTTTAAAAAAAGAGCAAACCTGAGCCTTGAACTATAAAAGTCTGAGCTAAAATTTTCTACCAAAGCTATTTTATACTTCAAAAAAATATGAATTATTGACAATTAATAATATGATTTTTACTTTCAAATGACTGACTCATAGACTTTTTGAGTCATCGATGCTGCTTTCTCCCAAGTAAAGGTTTTGGCTCGTTGAAGCCCTTTCGCTGTCATTTCTGCTCTTTTTTCTTTGTTAGTACTTACAAGCACTATATTGTATGATAATTCTTCTACATCTTCTGGATTTATAAGGATGGCTGCATCACCGGCAATCTCGGGCAGTGATGAGGTGTTGGAGGTGATTACGGGACAGCTTGAAGCCATCGCCTCAAGAACGGTTAAACCAAACCCTTCAAATAGAGATGGATACACAAAAACAACTGCTTTACGGTATAGGAAACGTAGAAGATCATCACTCACATAGTCAAGAAAATGGACTCTGTTTTCTAGGCCTAGCAAATTGACTTGCTCTTTAACTTTATCATAACCCCAACCATTACCACCCACTGTAATGAGCTGAAGGTTGGGCAATTCATCTTTTAATTTACTGAAGGCCTCCAAAACCGTTTGTAAATTTTTTCGAGGGCTGATCTGTCCTACTGTTAACACAAAAGGGGTATTTAATAGAGATTCTACCAAATGGAAATCTGTTATTTCTTCTACTTTAGGAGCCTTAAAAAAAGTAGCATCCACCCCTTCATGTACCACATGTAAGCGTTCTTTCACAGATTTATTATAGTTCGCTAAAGCATACGCTTCAACAGCATCTGCAGTGGCTTGAGATACACATATCATGGCTGCCCCTTTATTTACAGCTTGTTTTAAACTCCCCTTCATAAACCATTGGTCTTTTTTGGTGAAAAATTGAGGATGTGTTAGAGGGCCAATATCATGAATGGTAACCACATAGGGCTTACCTGTAGCAACTTTATAGCCCAAAGAAAGTGCATGAACAATATCTATCTGGTTACTAATCCCATTTTCTATAAAAGGGAAGTTGAATAATATCCATGCCAACGGGGTTGTTTTTCTTCCCCAATGCAACACTTGCAAGCCTGTACGCGATTTTAGGGCTTCTATTTCCTCTAAAGTACCGTTTGTAGAAGCGGAAACAGGGTGCAATGTTAAAGACGCCTTGTTTTGTAAAAACACATTGTATAAGTGGTGCGCATAACGTGCAATACCGTGCCCCTTGGAAGAAGCAAATTGATTGGAGAAATAGGCAATATGAATCATGTAATTAGTTGTTTTTTAGAAATTTCATAGTAATCATATGTGAAAAAATAGGGTTACTTATGAATTTCATTTTTAGGTGAAAAATAATTTGTTTTGGTAATGGTATCTGAAAGAATGTTTGAAATAATATTGGCTCCTTTTAAATTCAAATGCGATAAAGTCTTCGGTAGGCTCTAACTTCCTTTTATAAACATCAATAGTATAGCTTAAGGTTTGGAACGTATAAAAACTAATCCCTACCGGGAGTGTGATGTTAAGACTATTGGCATTAATTTGCATACCAAACAGACTAAAGGCATCAACAAAGTTTTCTAAGAAGAAGTTGTAATATTTAAAGAATCCTAAAAAACCAAGGTTTACGACGATACTAGTCCACAATAATATTTTTCTTTTTGATTGCTGATTTTCTGTTCTAAGTTTTTTTCCAATAGAATAATCAACTAGGGTGCTAAATAAAATTAAAGACAAAAAACGCCAATCCCACCATCCGTAAAAGACATAACTAGACACAACGATTAAGGCATTCTGAAGTTTTAAATTCTTCTGTGCAACAAACCAATACAGTATAAATACTATTGGAAGAAAAATGGCAAAGTCTAGGGAGTTAAATAGCATTTTATGTTTTAGCGGAAATTTTATTTCTTAAAATGACGAAAATTTTAATAAATCTAAACTCGGGAAAAGTTATGTATTTGTTAATGACTTCTTATTGCGAACTTAGTCTTAGAAAAAACTTTATTCCAGAGACCATTTATTTTTGTTCTTATCGTTTTAGGTAAAAAGAAGCCTACTAATGCTGCCCAATTGTCAAAATCTTTGGGGAATAATGCAATTCCTTTTATATAATAGCTAAAAGCGATGCGTTTGGATATATTATGATGAAAATGAACTCTGCCTAATCTTTTGTAGAAGTTGGCTTTGGCCTCTTTTTGAATATTCTTGGGTTGTTTAACGAGAAGGTGCTGGTATTTTTTTCTAATTTTTATGTAGGCATTTATTTCTTTGTGCGGATTAGAAGCCGTTCTTGGGCCCTTATGATGTCTAAGATCCATAAGGTTCTCTCTTACAGCTCTAATCTCATACTTTTCAGCAAGCCGAATCCACATGTCCCAATCTTGCCGTGCTTGTAAGGATTCATCAAAACAACCAATCTCATCAAATACTTTTTTTCTTATCAAATAGGCAGACGTTGGTGCGGTCACATCTTTTATCAATAATTGACTCAAAATAAACCCTTCTGTATAAATTCTATTTTCATCTGTCAGTATCTTTCCGCTTTCAACTTCAACTTGTCTTAGGCCACAATATACACCTCCAATGATATCGCTTCGGCTTATAAGCTCATATTGCTTTTTAAGTTTGGTTTTGTTCCAAAGATCATCGCTGTCTAAAAAGGCTATGAATTCCCCACTTGAGTTTTTTATGCCATTATTGCGAGCTGCATTTCCACCTTTATTTTCTTGTTTTACAATTTTTAATGTCACATCCTGATGGGAACTACCTTTGTTCAAGTCTTGAACAGATGCGATGGTTCGATCTGTTGAACCGTCGTCTACTACTACAATTTCTATAGGGCGGTACGTTTGTAAAACACAAGTTTCTAGAGCCTCTAAAATAAGATGGGCTCTGTTATAGGTTGGAATGACGATGCTAATGAGAGGATTCATTTTACTTCCAATTATGGGTAAATATTTGTTCCAAATCTTTTCTTTGAATTTTGTGCTGTTTTTCCCATAACAAGGTATAGGCTTTAAAAATAGCAAAAGAAGAGTGAAATGCTGAAATAAAACCAGGAGTACCATCCAAAATTCCTTTTTTGTAAAAGTATTTAACTACAAACTCTTTTAGTAGTGCAATAATCATGTTACCTAGGCTCACTTTGATGTTTCTTTTTTCCAGAGAAAGCACAACTTCTTCTTGATAGGTCATACTTTTTTTCAAACGTTCTGAATAAGAATCATCATTAAAATGATGCATTTTATTGGTAAGTTGCCCAATTTTTTCAGTGCTTACGGTTAAATCTATGGTTTCATGAAACATGCCGCCAAAACGAAATACGTCTTTTTTGGCTAAATGCACTAAATTCCAATCTGCCCATCCACCACCTTTCATGGGTCTATGAAAAAAATAGTTTAGTCTTCTAAACTTATAAGCATCATATTCAGGTGAAGAAATAACTGTTAAAATTTCTAAAGACAATTCCTTGGTTACGCGTTCATCAATATCCATATGAAGCAACCAATCACTTTTGGCATTATCAATCCCCTTATTTCTTTGGTCTGAATAATACTCGCCAGCATCTCTTTTTGACTTTATAAAATTTACTTTAGGTCCATACTTTGATGCTAATTCTTCTGTAGTATCCGTTGAGCCATCATCAACAATTACAATTTCATCTACCCATTCTATGAGATGCTCCAAAAATCCGGGTAAATCTACTTCTTCGTTGTATGATATTGCAACAACACCTAATGTTGGTTTTATGTTCATAAAAATAATTTATAAGATCGAATCAAAATACTCTATGGTTTTAATAAGCCCCTGACCAAGTTCTATGGTTGGCTGCCAATTGTTTAATTTTTCTTTTGCCAAACTAATATCTGGCTGTCGTTGTTTAGGATCATCTTGTGGCATGGGGCCATGCACAAGTTTAGATTTAGAACCTGTTAACTCTAAGACGGATTTTGCCAATTGGATCATGGTAAATTCGTTTGGATTTCCAACATTTACTGGGCCTATAAAATCATCGGCTGAATTCATCATTCTTATAGTACCCTCTACTAAATCGTCTACATATTGAAAAGAACGCGTTTGTAGACCATCTCCATAAATGGTAATATCTTCCCCTTTTAAAGCTTGTACAATAAAGTTGGACACTACGCGACCATCATTTGAGTTCATTCTAGGTCCATAGGTATTAAAAATTCGAATGATTTTGATTGCCACATTATTTTGGTTGTGGTAATCCATAAACAAGGTTTCGGCGCAACGTTTTCCTTCATCGTAACAAGAACGAATGCCAATTGGGTTTACATGCCCCCAATAACTTTCAGTTTGAGGATGTACTTCTGGATCACCATACACTTCACTTGTACTGGCTTGTAGCACTTTCGCATTGACACGCTTCGCTAGACCTAATACATTAATAGCTCCCATTACTGAAGTCTTAATTGTTTTGATAGGATTGTATTGGTAATGAATTGGGGAAGCCGGGCAGGCTAGATTAAATATTTCATCTACCTCTGCATAATAGGGCTCTGTAATATCGTGCCTTACAAGTTCAAACAAAGGATTTTTCAATAAATGAAGGATGTTTTGTTTGTTTCCAGTGAAGTAGTTATCTAAGCAGATAATTTCGTTTCCCTCGTTTAGCAGTCGTTCACATAAATGTGATCCAACAAAACCGGCACCACCTGTAATAAGAATTTTTTTCATTTATTTAAGTTTAAGTTTTAACAGTATCGGCATTACCAATCTATTTATAATTTTATTCTTTAATTTAAGAAACATCGTATTAATATTCCAAACGAACAATTTCCATGCACTGGGTTGTTTGGTGTTATCATTCTCAAGAGCAGTAGCTGCATAACCAAAACATTTAGCCATTTGATCTACTGCTGAATCTAGAGTTAAGGTAAAATAAGGACCATCGTTCCATTTGGTTTTCGAGTTGCCATGTATTTTATGCGGCATAGTAGCATCGTACTGAATTCCAATAAAATTACAAATCGCAGTTAATGTTGCCTCAGGTGCATCAACGATGTCTTCATATCGAATCAATTGAAACCGTTCTTTATCTAACATACCCCGAATCGCGAGAAGGTTTTTATGAGTTTCTAACCAACCGTATTGTCTTTGGTTTGGCAGGGTTCTAAATAATTTAAAAGCAGAATATTGCACTGCCAAAGGATTACGCACCAATCCTATAATTTTTACCTTGTATTTTTTAGTTTGCTGTGCCCATTCTAATAGCAATGACAAGGCAGCCCAATGGGCAAGGTGCTGGGGTGATTTTTCAAAAAATACTGGTTGCGCAAACCGGTCACACAAAGCCTCCCATCCTTCAAACACCAATTGTTTGTCGTCCTTTGGAATTTCATAGGTTGGCAGATTCCCTTTCAATTCATTTTCTAGATAAATTCTGGCATTTTTACGAGAACCGTAATTTTTATACGTTTTACCGTTACTAAAAAGAGATGGATTAGTACCTAGTAAAACCGCTGCCTTTAACCAATGGTGGGTTTCTAAATAGGTATGAGGCGAATACTCAACTGTTTGAACTTTAGGATGTGCACAAATGGCATCTTGAAACATGGTGGATCCCGAACGTTTGTCTGATAATAAAATAACAACTGTTTTCATTATTGTGAATTATGTGTTTTTGAGTTTGTCTGTTGTTCGAATAAATAAAAATTTCGTTGTGAAGCGACCAATCCAAAAACAAAAAACATCAACATAGTCCCTCTTGGATTAGAAACAGCAGCATGACCAAAAGCAAACCAAGAAGAAAAACCCACCAACAAGACAAATAAAAGACGGGTTAGTTTGGCAGAAAACAACTTGCTATTAGAAGTTTTTCTAACAACTTTAAATGTATAATTAGCTAAAAGAAAAAACAAAAACACTATTAAAAAACTTGTTATCAGTCCGTAAGCATAATAGGCCTTTGCAAACACAGCATGGTCTGCTCTATTAATTCCACCTGAAAGATCTGATGTGCCACTAACTTTAGCTCTTGCGAAACCTTCCCCTAAAAATAAATAAAGAGGGTTTTTTAATAGATGCTCAAAAGGTTGTGTATAGGCATATATTCGTTCCGATTCTCGCTCATTTTTATATGGGTTTTCAATAGCAGCAGTTGTTCTATTTATAATTCTATCAAACATAAAGAGCTCAGAATCAAAATCAATATAACTAAAGCTTAAATAAACAGACATTAAAAGCCCAACGGTTAAGGATCTGTATTTTCCTTTTTGAAAAATAGCAATGCCTATTACTACCAATATTATGGCTAAGATTGCCCCTCTAGAATAGGTCATAATTACCCCAATAGGAACTAAAACTAAGCTAGCAAATAATACGTATTTTAAAATCCCTTTTGGTTTGTAAAAAGTAAGCAATAAAAAGAGTAGGGGCCATATTACATTTAAAAAAGCACCTGATAAAATAGAGACCCCTATAAGAGAAGTACCTCTATCCGATTTATCTCCAACTGCTGCTAAAGTAGCTCCCAATCTATCTGCATTTGGCATTAAAATAGGGTTTGATAGTAAGATAGTGCTAATGCCTCTTGTCATTGGAAGTGATGAAAAAATAAGCAGTAATGCTGTTATAAAAGCACCTACCAACCCATATTTAAGTACTTTGGTAAGATCTTCTGGTTTTTTTATAATTTTTGGCACCACAAAAAACAAACTTACAGCCAAGCTCATTCGAACCATTAAATAAATGGGTTGAATCAGGGTTCCAATGCGAAAGCCGTTCAAAAGTTCGTTCGTTAATATCATAAAAAGAATGAAACTTACAAGGCTTTTATAGGGGATTCTATAGGACAGTTTTGGCAATTTTCTTGCATGATACACCGTTAAAAAGATTAAAAAATCAATTAAATAGAGTGGTATTGGCCCTATTTTAATATTTATTTTCGGTGCTCCAAACAATACTAAAACAGTAATACACAAAAATTTAAGTGCTGTAGCATGTTTTTTATCCATTAGATATTTTTTTGTATAGATTCATATAATCTACTATCATTGTATCTACACCAAAATTTAGAGATCTAGTAAATGCTTTTTTACCCATTTCATGGCGAAGTTCTTTGTTTTCGGCGAGTTGTGTTAGTCTTTGAGTGATGATTTTTTCATTAGATGGGCTAACCAAAAAAGCATCTTCGCCGTCTTTTTCAATCAAATCTCCCAAGCCAGGTACATTACTAACTACGCAAGGCAAACTGGCATTCATGGCTTCTACCGCTGCCAAACCAAAACCTTCCCACTTAGAAGGGATCAAAAATATATCTGCTTTCTTTAATAGGGAAGGAATGTCACTTACATAGCCTAAGAATTTAACGGTATCCTGCAAACCTAAACTTTTAACTTGAGCTTTTAATTCTTCTTCCAATTCTCCTATGCCAGCAATCCAGTATTCAAAATCTAAATTTTTTATTTTTGAAATTGAGTTTAATGCGGTGCTATAATTTTTTTGTTTGTGCAATCTACCAACAGAAAGAATAATTATTGATGATTTTTTTTTATTTCTGATTATTGGTTTTTTGTACTTTAAGTGGGCTCCATTCGAAATAACATGTATTTTTTTGCTTAAATGGGGTATCCAATTCATTAAAGCATCTGCCGTGCCCCTACTGATTGCGATTATTTTATTGTAGGATGTATAGGTAAGATAATCAATTACACCACCCCAAAGTTTGTGTCTCCTGTTGTTTGTCGTGTTATGCTCCGTTAAAATTAATTTGCACTTTGGAATCAACTTAAGAATATTTAAAACCGAAACATAAAAAATAGCAGGAAATAAGTGAACATGAACAACATCACCTTGATTTACTTCTTTCTTAAAATAACGCCATAATTTGACAAACACAATAAATTGATAAGCACTTTTGTATTTCAATGAATAAGCACCTTCAATGGTGTAGTTCGGATCCTTTGATAACCCGAAGAGTTTTGATGACAAGCCAACATCTAATCCTCCCTTGTGTAAATCGATAGCAAGTCGTTGTGCACCTCCAAATGCTAAATTATAATCAGTAATGATGTGATGAACTGCCATGGTCTTAATTACGTGGTTAATAAGTTAATTTTCAACTTTGGAATGCATTATTTATTAAGTTTTTTTTGTATAAGATTATATTATTAGAATCGGTTTTTAAAAAATTGCCCTAATGCATAAAATAAAACTTTAGTTAAATTAAAAAAGAAAATGAAAACCCCTTTGTTAATCTAGAATAATTATGTTTTTTCATCTGTTTATTTAATAAAAATTCAAGAATCAAAATCTCGCTTTTAGATAGAGTTTCTATATATGAATTGATTCTAAACTTATCTGGTTTTTGAATACTAAGTTTATGTTGCATTTTATCATATAAAGGTAACGGCTCACTTTTATTGTAATAATAAAGTAAATCTTCATGCCAATCAATTTCTAAAAACTCACATATTTCTAACATTGTTGGTTTTAAATTTAAAATCATCTCCTCATAATATATTTCTTTTATTTTATCCTTGTGTAATTCCAAATTCTTTGAGAGAATATAAAAACTTTTATAAGTTTTCCAAATACACTCTAATGAATTATAATTACCTGCTCTCATTTTTTTCACTTTTCGGGAAGCCAAAATGGCTCTTGGATCTCGTACCAAAATGATAATTTTTGCATTTGGGAAAATTGAATTAATAAAAGGTATATGTAAAAAAGAGTGGGGGTTTTTTATTCCTACTAATTTTTCATTATTGAAATTATCAGAAAAAAATTCATTCATTATAACAAGAACAACTTCATTATAGGTTAATGTCCTGTTATAATTTCTTAATTTTGTTTCAAGAGTTTTTAAATCTATTTTCCATTCAATAAATCTTTTTGTGTTTATTAGATCGTCTAAAAATTGTGAAATATTCTTATTTTTCACACCATCACGATATTTTTTAAATAACAACTTGTAAAAGGCATTTTCATAAGCTATTTTAACTAATGGGTGCTGATTTAAAATATTACGCATTAAGGTTGTACCACTTCTTTGACACCCCCCTATGAATACAATGTTATCGTCTTGCTTAATAGTTGTCATATTAATTTTGAATATTGCATATTAAATTTTTAATCTTTTTCTTTAGTCCTCTTGGTAACCAGGGGTCTCCTTTTTGTTTAAAATTAACATCGGGCTTAAATTGATTCCAAGAAAGTGGACTTATATCTAATATTGGTTGCTTCATCACTTCTTTTAATACTTTATTATAAGCTCCTGCAGTCAATTCTGGAGTAAATCGTAAGCGTGCTTCCTCAGCAGCTTGCTTGCTTATTTTTCGAAGTAATTTACGATTCTCATTTAATATTTTTATGTTTTTTGCCATATGCTCACAATCACCGACAGCGTGTAAAAATCCTGTTTTACCCTCGTTTAGCACATAATCTGTGATTCCTTTAATAGTCCAAGACATAGCAACACAGCCGGCCATCATGGCCTCCAAAAGCGCATTTGGGCAGCCTTCAAAATGAGATGGAAATATGTATACATCTGTTTTTGCAAGAAAATCAGGTACTTCTTTTGTGGTTAAAGCTCCAAGAAATGAAATTTGCCCAAGTTGAATCCAAGGCTCTAAGGCTTTTTCTAATTTCTCTCTATCTGCGCCTTTTCCAGCAATGCTTAAATGAAAAGGTACCTCAAGCAAATTCAAATTTTTAACTACGTTTGGTAAATGCATCACTCCTTTTTGATTATGCTCTAACCTTCCTAAAAAACCAAGTTGAAGAATGTCTTCCTGTCCACGTTCTGTTTGAGAAGCCTTTTCAAAAGGCAGAGGATCAATGCCATTGGGGATAAGATGCATGATAGCAGGATTTGCATCGTATTTTTCAATTAAATCGTCTTGAAGACGAGGTGTAATAGCGAATATTGCTTGCAAACGCTCTTTACCAGACATGGTTATCCGATAGCCATGATCAAAAGCATTGGCACAACGTGAAACGACTCTAATGTGTTTTGGTAAATGTGGAATCGCACTTAAAATGGATTCTGAGTTGATGCCCATCACAATATCAATTTTCATGGTCTCACACCAAACAACAAATGCTTGTGCCTGTTTTTTTACATTGTAAGTATGTTCGGCTACTAAATCAGTGTTTTTATCGGCATAGCTTTCTTCCCAGAGCTCAGCTTGTTCTTTACCCACGGCAACACAATACATGGTAATACCAAATTTTTCAAGTGCTGGCCGTATATTTCGATAAAAGGTAAAAGTTCCGCCATCTTTTGGCACAGAACCAAAGGCTATGTTGATCTTATTTTTCAAAATTTGACATACTATATTAAAAATTAATTTTTTAATTTTTTAATGAATAATCCAATATGATTTTCTCTTTTTCTCAAACTAATTCATAAGTTTATTGATTGTTATGAGTGATCTTTAGCCAGGATAAATTTAATATTATAGATATAGTAAGTGGTTATTCTGGAAGAAATTTATATTAATAAAAAAATACTTTAAAGTTAGAGTCTAAATGTTTTTGAACAATAAAATCATTCATGTAACAATTAATTTTCTAAAAACTCACTTGATCCTAAATATAAATCAATACTACTTCTATTAAAATTATAACTTTTTAAAAATTAAATTAACCAAGAAAAAATTCAATTAATTTGTTTTTAAATTTACTTTTTTGTTGGGCTTCAATTGTACTTTTATTTAAGTAAATATTATCAGATTTTTTTTCAAAAATCCATCTATTCCCAACATAAATATGTTGATTTTTTATTAACAAATTTCTATCAAAATTATTTTTATTTAATGTATCCTTAAAAAGGAAATTTAATACTTTTGAATACTCTAAATCAGGATTGTTCATGAAATTTTCAAAATCAATTGTAATTTTATTAGCATCATGAATTTTATTAAATATTCTACGTCTATGTTTCTCTCTCATATATAATAAAAGTAGTTCTCTGTAAAACTTAAAACCAAATTTATTCCTAGTTTTTTTGCTTCTTTTTAAGTTTGAGTTAAATATTGATTTTAAATTACGATTTAAATGGATACAATAAATATCGATGTCAGGGCTACTAAGCAATATATCAATTCGTTCAGGTGGTTTGCTTGCATCAACAATATACTTTGAATGTTCAAAGTGATTATCTATTTTTTTAAAAAAATTAGTATTCTTATTAAGGTAATTATTTATCTCTTTTTTTCCATAAATAGTTTTAGGGCTAAATCCTAAAATAATTAATATTTTTTTTAATAAAATCCCTTTTCTATCTATTAAAGATCTTTTAGTAGTTGCATTTAAATTAAAATTAATTGAGCCTTTTAGAGCGTCTTGATCTAATTTATCCTTAATAGTTTGCCAATAGCTGCATTCCAATAGTTTACTTCCGCAAGTGCAAACAAGATTTGGATTGTAGTCGTTTTCTAAATTAATAACCTCACCCAAATTAACTATTTCAGGGTGTCTTCCTAAAAACAGACTAAAAATTGTAGATCCTGAAAAGGCGTTTGCCGATAAAAGAATGACTTTTACTTTAGTACTCATGATTAATATTATTAAAATCTAAATAACTCTTATTATTTTCTACTAAAAAAAATAAAGAAATATTGACGAATATGAAGCTTTAAGTATTTTTAGTAGAAAATAAAAAAAGGATAATTTACAAGGCTATTTAATCAAGTTGAAATAATACCAATTTTTAATTCTTTTGTCCATAAATTGAGAGATCTCTCAAGAAGAGTTTCTAAATTCTCAATATCATTTCTATAGATTTTATAAAGTTCTTTTTGTTCATCTAAAGTCAACTTATGAATTGTTTTATTGTCTGCACTTCCAAACATATTTTTTAATCCTAAACCAATCAATAAATTAGGAATAAAATCCATATCTTTTGCCCTCAGGTATTGAACAACTTTATGAGCTAAATTGTATAACTTTCTATACTTTGGAATTATACTTTCGTTTTTTCTATCTGATAAAACAAAAAGAGCTTCATCAACATCAAAAAAAGAACTTAATTCCTTTATTGCTTTCATAGGATCAGAGGTAACTTCTTCATAAATTAGTATTAAAAATTGATCCTTTTCAAAGTACTCTAAATATTTGCTTAGGTATTTAAAATACATACCATTTTCTATAGCTAAATGAGGAACATTCCTACAAAAAGTCTTAAAATCAATATTTTGCCCTGTTACTCTCAAATGCCATTTAAAATGAGAATATGCTCTGGTTATTGGGCTTCTCAAAATCAAAACAAACTTTTCAACAGATTCAAGATTTTTGATTCTTTCTGGAGCTTTGGGAGCTGTTAAATAACCGGGTGTAAATTCACCTTGGAATTTTGGAGCGATTTTTGAATTTAGGAATAAGTTTCGATACCAATTTTCTCCTTTATTGTAAAAGCGTGTAAAAAATTGAATCTCTTTTCTCTTATTTGGCATATAGAAATCAGGATGAGAATTTATTATTGTCCACATCCAAGTACTTCCTCCTCTAACAGAACCTATTCCCAAAAAATTTGGTTTATTTTTAATCATTTATTTAATAGTAATTGTTTAAGTTTTTTTACTAAAATGGTTGACTCGTAATTCTCAATTATCCTTTGTTTTCTAGTGCTCAGCTAGCTCTTCACTCACAGCAACACAATACATCGTAATATTGTAATTTTCAAGTGCTGTCCGTATATTTCGATAAAAGGTAAAGGTTTCCCCGTCTTTGGGAACTGAACTAAAAGCTATGTTGATGTTATTTTTTAAATCTTGACATGCTATGGAATAAATTAATTTTCCAATTTTTTAGTAAATAATCCAACATGATTTTCTCTTTTTCTAAAACTAATTCAAAAGTTTCTTGATTGTAATGAGAGATGTTTTTACTGGACACATTTGCTCTTTTTAGTATGGGTATTGGTTGTTCTGGATGAAACTTATATTTTTCAAAAAAATGCTTTAAATTTGAATCCAAATGTTCAAGAACAATAAAATCATTCACGTAACAATTATCTTCTAAAAACTTACTTAATCCTGAATGTGAATCAATTCTCGCTCTATTAATATCATGATTTATAAAATAAAACTTAATCATCCGTCTTGTGTATAAACCGCAATGCTTGTAGAGATTAGAATGATATAATGGATAGTCCACAATTGGAGCGAATTCATCACTGAGTACTATCTTAAGCCATTTGCGAAATAAGTTTGGATTTGAATTGTCTGAGTATAAATCTTCTGTATCATATTTTAAATTCAAATTTATATATGTAATCTGCTTTTTAAAAATTGCGAAAAATTTATTGTTTGCACCGCCATAACTACCAAAAGGCCTGAATTTTGTGAAATTATTATAAACTCCGGAACTGCGTTTTCTTAAACATCCAAAAGACCATAAGGAAACGTACCATGACCATGGACATCTAATAGTCCCAAATTTTATAATATTTTTATTATCAATTACTTCTTTACAGGGAATTTGATGATGTTTATAATAAAAATCTTTATTTAGATTTTTAAGTAAATTGTTGACATAAACAGTGCCTGTTTTGTTTTTATCAACGTAACAATATTGTTTTGTTAGAAACATGACTAATTATTTTTTATTAAACGAACCAATTGGATAAATCTTGACATAAATACTGCTCCAAATCAAGAATATCTGATTTGTAAAAATTAATGAGTTTTTTTCTTGTTTCCATCGAAATACAAGACTTTTCTTTGTTTTTAATAAATAAACCATAGAAAATACTTCTAATTTTAATTCTAGTGTTTTTTGAAAAAATATATTTTAAAGAATTCTTAATAAAACCTGAAGAATTAATAAAGAAAAACAACTTTTTAAATCTAATTTTTCCTGTTTTCTGAGGCTTTAAATTAGTAATTCTTAAATCAGATAGATTTAACCAGTCATAAATTTCGCTTAACACTTTTTGCTGATCTTCTTTAAATTCTTCATACACAATAATCTTTACATTGTCTTCTCCAAAGATTTTAATCCAATGACTCAAAGAATCAAAATATAAACCCTTTGTAAGAATAGTAGGTTTATTTCCTTTATGTATTTTAATAATTTTATTGACATAAGAATCAAAATTATGTGAAAGAGAGTCTTGTCTCCTTTCGTATAAACAGAATTCAGAATACAATCTTTCAATAGGGTTTCTTACTGAAATAATAATTTTAGATTGTGGTGATTCTTTTTTAATGATAGTTGCCGTATCCGAAGAATGTATATAGTGCGAAGATTCACCTCGATATTTATACTTTGTCGAATTATCAAATAACGAAATGTATTTATCTGTAGTTCGGTATTTCCCCTTTTTTACATAACTATTTAAATCCTCTTCTAACTCTTTGCTATAATTATTGGATAATTTTTGCCTCTTCAATTCAGCATTGAAAAAACCAGGCTCTTTATTTAATGACATATTAATGTCATCATGTTGGTCTAATAATAAGTGTAAAGCGGTTGAGCCACATCTCATGCCACCAATTAGAAATAGATTAGGTATACTATTTTGCATAATTTTGATTAAATAATTTTAAAATAAACTTTTTTATTAAAAATTTGAAACGATTTATTATTCGATTTATAAAATAAGTAATGCCTCTCTTAGAATCAGAATTGTTTGCATAAGGAATTGGAATGTTTGGAATATCTTTCTGTAAAAATTCACAAATTTGCTACCAACCATCTCCTGTTTCAAAACAAATTTCTAAAAATTTATTGTTATTTTTAAATTTATTTACAATACTACTATTATGGTTTAAATAAAACAACTCGTAATGCAAACCATTTAAAAATGGGTCATCATTTCCATAGAAAATAGATCGTAAGCATTTGCTTTTTTGAGAATTATTTCTTTTTGTGTGTTTCTGAAGGCTATTTAGCCAAACCTTTTCATCTTTTCGTTTTGATAAGATAAAAAAACTATCAGGATACATGGTAAATAACCTTTCAGTCAGCAAAGGGTAAGGCCAATCTTCAAACACTTCATATTTATCAACTTCACTTTTAATAATTGCTTCCAATTTTTTATCATCAATTTCGTTATTAGACAAAAAATCTGCAACAGCATTAATAAAATCTATATTATAACCTGCTTTTTTATATCCTAATTTTTTGAGACAGAGGCCTAAAGTAGTTGTACCTGTCTTTGGAAGACCCAAAACGAATATTTTCATTTTTTTTAGTTTAGTAACTTTATGATTAATCTAGCTGTAGATTTTGTAGAATATTCATTC
>ENA-OQVM01000849-OQVM01000849.1-marine-metagenome-genome-assembly--contig:-NODE-849-length-43924-cov-7.182772_pt1 | contig 43924 bp, 33 predicted proteins | sample MGYA00237776_ERZ505498 | MGnify/ENA primary metagenome ERZ505498 (study PRJEB26159, sample SAMN06265151) | marine metagenome | isolation source: Helgoland LTER site | place: Germany:Helgoland, sampling...
TTTTTGCTTTCGGGCGGGGGCATGATGTCCTCGGGGTCGTCGGATACAATACGGTGCCAGGCTTCACTATCCTCAGTGCTGCCAGGAACAATAGCGGCAAAACCATCCTTCTCGAAAAAGGCTTCTTCCGGTAGGTCGAGTCGCAGGTCGGCTTCGCGGAATTTTTCAGAGGGACCATGGCAATGAAAACATTTTCCAGAAAGGATGGGCCGGACATCTCGGTTGAATTGAATGGTTTCTTCAGCATTCCCTATGGAAAGGATCGAGAACAGAAGAAAAGAAGAGAGAATTAAACGAAGATTCATTAAAAAAAGCGGTGATTAGGAAATATTCAATAGAATTGCGAAAGAACTTTAGGACAAGTTGGAAATGACAAGTATTCCTAGAAAAAAAATTAATTAAATTTAAAATTAGATAAAAAACTTCGGTAAAATATAGGATTTTTTATCACTGATATCATCATCTAATCACTCCCTAATTCCTACAAATCTGACCTTTTAAAATCATCCTAATTAAAAACCTACTAAAACCATTTGATCTTTGATTTTAAAAAAATTCCAAAAATGGAATGGGCAAACCGAACCGTTTTTTTAAAGTGTGGAGTAATGAAAACTTTTAAGCTAGGAATAAACTCTTGAACGATTCTAATACACCCGAAAAAAAGCCTGAAGAAATTCAGGAAACCGCCGAAAGTCCATCAGCAGAGGAACTTCCCGAGCTTGATGCCACAGAGTTGATGCTCCATGGTAACCTTGCTGCCCAGATCCGATATTCTATGATCAAGGGATTGGCCGAGGCTCTGGACGAAAAAGCCCAGCTCTTAATTGAGGCGGAATCGAATTTTGAGCCTCAGGAAGGCGAGACCTTTGCTGAGATTGCACTGCCCGAGATCGAAGCTATGGCACAATGCCTGACTGACGAATGGATTGATTTTTCCAAAATTCGTTACTGGGAAAGCTGTCAAACTGCAGAGGTGGAGTGGGAGGAATTTAAAGATGAGAATGGTGAGGTTAAACGAATGCCTTACACCAAAGCTCTCGAAGAGGTTAAGGATGGCAACCGTTTACTTGCCAACCTCGAACAGACCCGAAACTGGTTGGAACAAGTTCATCTTTTGCATGAACAAAAGGGAATGGGCTGGGTGTCGCCACACGGTTGCCCGGAGGATGGACAACATGCCTATGAAGCCCGTCGAATTTGCATCGAGAAATTAAACCAATCAATCGATTCCATTCGTTCGAATTTCGATATTTAGGTACTAGTATGAAGAAATCATTCATCAGCTTCTTCGCGAGTTTTCTTGCGACTGCGGTATTTGCCAGTTGGAAGCCAGATGATCAGGCGGCGGTCTTTTCCTTGAAACCTGATCGGGTGTTGGGAAGTCCATACTTCAAGGAGGTTCTCAATACCTATGGTTTACTTGGCTTTGGCTATACCAATATTATGAATGATCACCATGTGGTGGATTTGCAAAAGGAGATGGGTGTTCAGATAGAGGATGCAAGCGAGGTCTCCTTGGTCGTGGGGAACTTTCTGGAAACTGTGATTGGTTTACCGGTGTCCACTTCTGGGAATTACCAGGCTTTAAAAAATTCTTCATTGGCTTTCATTCTTCGGACCCACGGAGAAGTATACCCAGACACATTTTTTGAAAAATTTGACCGGTGGGCATCTGGACCGGCATTCAGTAAATCAGAATTAGAACGATTTCGCAGAGATGCCAGGATTGAGCCAGGGAAAATCGATGAAATGAGTCGAAGCATCCGCGTTGAAAAGAAACATTATGCCGAAATGAAAAAGCCTGAAAAGGTCGGTAAGGCGACTCTTTTTTCAATCCCTGCAAGTGGGATCACCCAAGCCCTACAAACGAGTGGAGTGGATGGAGTCAAAATAACACTGGGCATGCAGGCGGAAGATGGCATGACTGTGTTTGTACTGGGTACCAGGAAGGATGTACTTGGTTTTTTTGAGCACGAAAACTCAGACAATGATTCATCGCACAATGTTGGAAGTTCTGAGTTTACTTCGTTTTCAATTCCCTTGGATGGTGAGCTACTCAAAAAAATGGAAACCAGCAACCTATCTGACCCCAATGGGCCGTTGGGGCCCCTGGCCATTACTCTCGGGCAGGCGATGTATCAAATCAAAGAAATTTCGGGGACGGCAAAATTCTCAGGTGGTCGTGCACATCTAGACCTTACTATTGCCTGCAAGGATGTTCAGTCTGCCCAGTCCATATGGAGTGTGGGTCAGGCATCTTTGGGGATGGCCCAACTACAAATGTTGAGAAAACAACTAAAAAATCCTGCTGCCCAAACCGCCGTGAGTGCTGATTTTCTGAACCGTATAAAATTGAAGCATCAGGAAGCAGAGATCCATGTGCATTTGGAAGCCTCTCCCAGCGAACTTATGCCCTGGGCGGCGAACAAGAAATTTCCCTAAATTATTTGTCAATGTCCAGGCAGTGCTGGGCATAGCTCTTGATTTTTTCCCGTACCCCGGTGAGGCCGTTTCTCCGGTTGGGAGAAAGGTGCTGGGTGATTCCGACTTCAGATAAAAAATCAGGTTCCAGCCGGATAATGTCTCCGGGGGGTTCACCACTGTACAATTCGCAAAGCAGGGTAGCGGTACCCTTGGTAATCGAGGCATCGGAATCTGCCCTGAAAAAACATTTACCATTTTCGAACTTAGGAAAGATCCACAATTGGGAGATACAACCTTTGATCAAAAAGGTTTCAATCTTGTATTCGTCTTCCAAACTTGGTGCGTCTTTTGCCCGATCGATAACATAAGCAAAACGGTCGAGATGGTCCTCAAAGGGAACAAGTTCTTCAACTAATTGATCACGCTTTTCTTCAATGCTCATGGTTATCCGATTTGGGATTTCCGGAAAAGGATAGGGGAGTATTTAAATAATTTGAACTGCCGATTGTTACATTTACCATTTCAGCTTTTATCGGCAGGAGATTCTCTACGGATTGGGAAGAGCGAAACAGAGAACTATTTCCCACCGTTTCTCCGGTTGCGGGGTCAGGAATGGCGTTGAGAGTGAGGGTGCGGTTATTGTCTGCCAAGTTCAGTTCGATGGTTGATTGTGCGATTCGCACATAATTCTCGGCATGGGCATCGAGGATGAAGATTTCGAATTCACCCTTATTATTAAGTAAAAGTTCGAGGTTGTGCCCAGATCCATGGGGACCGAGTTCCATTAAAATTCCTCCACGCATGGCTTGATGGACATGTCCACCTCCGGAATTGCCTCCCTTTTTCTGGTCATCCGAACATCCCCAGGTCATAGAGAGCAGAATGGAACAAAATATGATTAGATTTTTCATAACGGTTACATTCTACACATCGGGTTGGAGTCGAGCAAGCGCAAGCCTGCTGAGATAAGTATAAAACAAATCACTTTCGGGGTGGTCATCCAAAGTTTGAACACTTAGGACATTAGGTATGATGAATTGGAAATTAAACCGACTTTCTTCCTGTTTGCTCTTTTTAACGCTGCCTTTTTTTTGCCTTTGGGGTCAACGCCCCAATGTGGTCATCGTCATTACCGATGATCAGGGGTATGGCGATCTTGGATGCACTGGAAATCCAATTATTAAAACACCAGCCATCGATCGACTAGCCAATGAATCAGTGTGGCTTACGGATTATCATGTTGCTCCTACCTGCTCCCCGACTCGAGCTGCTCTAATGTCCGGTCACTGGACGAACCGTACCGGTGCTTGGCACACGATAATGGGAAGATCGATGCTTCGGGAAGACGAGGGCACGCTGGGACAATTTTTTAAGGGAGCGGGTTATGAAACTGGAATGTTTGGAAAGTGGCACCTCGGAGACAATTTCCCGTACCGCCCGGAAGATCGAGGCTTTAACGAGGTTTATCGCCATGGCGGAGGTGGAGTGGGCCAGACCCCAGATGTCTGGGACAATTCTTATTTTGATGGAGGCTATTTTCACAACGGAAAAATCGTACCTGCTGAGGGTTTTTGCACTGATGTATTTTTCGAACAGGCCAATCGATTTATTTCTGAGTCTGCCAAGAATGGTAAGCCTTTCCTGGCTTACATCTCGACTAATGCTCCTCACGGTCCTTTTCATTGTCCCGAGAAATACATGGACTTGTACAAGGGGCAGAGCCCTACCATTCAGGCTTTTTACGGGATGATCACCAATATCGATGAAAATGTGGGGAAAACCCGAAAACTACTCAAGGATTTAGGCATTTACGAAGATACCATCTTTATCTTTACCACCGATAATGGAACCGCTCGTGGAAGGACAGTTTTCAACGCTGGAATGCGCGGGCAAAAAGGTAGTGAGTACGATGGCGGTCACCGGGTGCCTCTCTTTTTGCATTGGCCCAAGGCCGGTATGGCAGAAAAACGCATCATAGGTACCCTTTGTCATGCGGTCGATGTGGCTCCAACTTTACTTGAACTTATCGGAGCCAAAAAACCCGAGGGATATAATTTTGACGGCAACTCCATTAAATCATTGCTGGAGGGGAAAACGGAGGGCTGGTCCGATCGTATGCTGGTAACCGACTCTCAGCGGGTGCGCGATCCTATCAAATGGAAACAATCTGCAGTCATGAGCCAAGGCTGGCGTCTGGTCAATGGCAAGGAATTGTACAACATCGATTCTGACTCCGGACAGGAAAAGGATTTGTCCGGCAAACACCCTGAACGTGTCGCCAGGATGCGGGCCTTTTATGACACCTGGTGGGCAGAACTTGAACCAACCTTTGCCCGGACTACTGAGTTGTATGTCGGCCACCCCGACCATCCAGTTGTATCCTTGACCAGTCATGATTGGATCCAAAAAGCTTACCCGCCATGGAACCAGGGGCAAAACCGTAATCGATTGCCAGTTCATCCACGAAACAAAGATTTAAAGCACGATGGTCACTGGGCGATCAAGGTAGTGCAGTCAGGAATTTACAAAGTAGAGGTTAGGCGCTGGCCGGCTGAGTCGGGCAAGAAGATCAATGAATTTTTACCTGCTGGAAAAAATGTGCCTGGTGCGGACAAGGCATTCCGATCCCATCCTGGATTAGGAATCAATGCAACAGCTGCCACCCTTCGGTTGAATGGGGAAGACTTGGAGACTATACCGGTGGAGGATACCACCGAGTCGGTTACATTTGAAGTAAATCTACCAGCAGGTAAGCACAGGTTATCCCCTTATTTCACTATTCCACAGGGTGAGCTTGGATGTTACTATGCAATTTTGAAAAGTCGTTCTTGATTCCTAATTATTTTCGAAGTTTCTTAGGCCGGTCTTTGCAATTTTTCTAATTTGTAATCTTTCGTTGGTTTTAAAACCAACGAAAATGTCTTCAATCACTTAGGTATAGCCAGATTCAATGAATATAGAGATCGGGCTGTTTGAAGTTACAGGCGTTGAAAATTCCTAGGGATTTGGAAATTAGGTGCTGCCTGATAATGTTTCGACGAATCGAAATATCAGCAATTTTGTAGTACTTTAAGCAGCTTGCAAATCTTCTGCAGCTAATTGGCGCTTGAGATCACGGAAACTGATCATCTTACCATTATCCTCGTCCCATAAACGATACTTTACCGAGCGTAGGCTAGTGAAAATGTTGAGCTCGGGTGCATTGCGGAAGAATGGGTCGGAATGGTGGCATCTTTCCAAATTGTAGTTGGGTATTCTAGGATTGAGATGATGGATATGGTGAAAGCCAATATTTCCTGAGAACCATTGTAATATTTTCGGAAGTTTGTAGTAACTGCTTCCTTCCATTGCTGCAGTAGTGAAATCCCAATTCTTTGTCTCTTCCCAATAGGCATCCTCAAATTGGTGTTGTACATAAAAGAGCCAGACTCCGGAACATCCGGCTACTGACATCATTACCAATTGAATGATCAACCAGGGAATAAATCCGAAAATTGCACTCATGCATACACCCCAGGTCAAAAGAGCAAGGTTCATCATCATAACCGATCGTTTTTCGCGGGGTTTTGACTTTTTAGAAGGAAAACGCTCAAGCACGAAAAATAGGAATAAAGGAGCAAAGACGAACAGAATGAATGGATTGCGAACCAGACGATAATTTATCCGGGTAGTACGGGAGGACGCCAGGTATTCCTTGACTGTTAATGTCCAAACATCACCAATACCACGTCTATCCAAATCCCCAGTGGTCGCATGGTGCATCGCATGTTCCCATTTCCAGTGATGGTAGGGAGTGAAGGTGAGCATGCCGGTAATGAAGCCAATCACATCGTTTGCCTTTTTGTTTCTGAAAAACGATCCATGTCCGCAGTCATGGAAAATAATAAATGCACGGACAAGAAATAAACCGCCAAGGATGGCCAGGGAAATCGCAAAAAGCCACGATATCGGATAAACAAAATACAACGCCGTCCAAACCCCTGCCAAGGGACCTAGGGTGTTCACCAACTGCCAGATGGCAGCTTTGCGATTGGGCTTTTGGAAGTCTTCGACTAACTTTTTCCACTCTGCAACTGATTTAGTTTTTTTATTCATAACATAATTTTCCCATTAATTACTACACTCCGCTGTAATACCAACAGGTAAATGTAAAATAGGCAAGTTTTGATCCTTGGTGTGAATTTCTTGAAGAAAGCTTATTGAATCAACTGTTCCATCTTGTCGCCAACCAGTAATACTTTATGAGTTAAGGTATTTATGAACGATTTTAAATCTTCAAACAAATTGGTTTTCGACCGCTCTATAGAATCTGGTCTTGAAAGAGTGCTGGTCGATCACGACTTTCTGGTAATTTCTTTTGCCCGGGTACTCGAAGAATTGGGTGTCCCGGGAGCGGCTAGTCTTTTACGGGAGAGAAATTTTTCCGAACCTGCCAATCTGCTTTCTCCAGAGTGTATACAGGCGATATCTTTTTACTTCCAATTGCTCAACCTGGTTGAGGAACATGGATCGGGCAGAAGTGCCCGTTTGCGGGAGAAGGAACTGGGCGGGGATGCCGAACCCGGTCGCTGGGGGCGTTACCTTAAACAATTAAACGATGCAGGGTATTCTGAAGAGCAAGTACGCCAAAAACTCAAGGATGTCCGGGTGGAACCTGTTTTTACCAAGCATCCAACCGAAGCCAAACGCTGGGCGGTTCTTGGTTTGCACCGTGAAATAGTACGACTTTTGCGAAAGCGTGATGCTGTGGAGACTGTATTTGAACAGGCATTTTGTGAACGCAGTCTGCAGGCTGTGCTCGAACGTCTTTGGCTGACTGGTGAAATTTTTTCACGCAAACCAGAAGTGGAAAACGAACTGGAAAACCTAGGCTATTATTTAAAACAGGTATTTCCCGTAGTCTTTAATAACCTGGATGATCGCTTGCGCCACGCCTGGGAACTGGTATGGCCCGAAGCCAAACCTTTATTGGATAAGGAACTTCCCACTTTGAGCTTTGCTTCTTGGGTTGGGGGTGACCGTGATGGACACCCAAAGGTGACTGCAGAGGTTACCCGAAACACCCTGCGTACATTAACACAGGGAGCGGAAGAGGTTGTTCGTTCCCGCCTCGTTGAGCTCGGGCAAAAACTTGCTTTCAGTCGGACTGGCTTGGCCGCGCCTCCTGCTTTGCTTGCCCGTTTGAAGAACTGGGGAATTCCTGAAGATATCGGAGAACCCTGGAAAGTTTTCGTTTTGTGCATAGCCGAACGTTTGGACGAAGGAATTAAACCCTTGCGGGAAAATTTAGAACTTTTGATTTCCAACCTTACCGGGGCTGGCGCAATATTAACTGTGGATTTGTATGTCCGTCCCGTTTTGCGTTTGATCAATAGTTTTGGGCTTCACCTTGCCCGCCTGGATGTTCGTCAAAACAGCGATGCTTATGACCTTGCCCTTGGACAAATGATGGAGGCTGCAGGCATCGATGATGGGCAAAATTTCCGACAGTGGACCTTAGCCAGAAAGCTTGAATTTCTTAACCAGGAATTGAACCATCCCCGCCCCATGACTCATGCCTCGATGGAACTTCCGGCAGAGGCGGAAGAGGTTCGGGCCACTTTTTCTGAATTAGTTGACCATCTGGATGCTCGCGGACCAGAAGGGCTGGGTTGCTTGGTTGTCAGTATGACTCGATCGGTAGCCGATTTATTGGTGGTGTGTGTGCTTGGAAAAGAGGTCGGGCTTACCCGGGTAAGGAATGGAGAGATGGGCTGTGCGTTACCTGTGGTTCCCTTGTTTGAAACCTATGAGGATTTGGAAGCGGCACCAGGGATTATTGATGATTTTCTTGCTCACCCCTGTGCCCGTGCAAGTTTACAAAAAAATGGATCAATTGCTTCGCAAGTAATTATGCTCGGGTACAGCGATAGCAATAAAGATACTGGGATCATTGCCAGTCAATGGGCTTTGCAAAGAGCTCAAAAGCGCTTGTTGGAAATTGGGAAAAAGCATGGAGTATCCCTTACCTTCTTTCACGGACGGGGTGGTACTGTGGGTAGGGGAGCCGGGCCTACACACCGTTTTCTCGAAGCCTTGCCTAAGGATTCTCTCGCTGGTGGATTGCGTATTACGGAGCAGGGAGAAGTAATCGGGCAGAAATTCAATACCGCAACCACTGCTTCTTCCAACCTCGAGACTTTGCTTGCCGGTTCCCTGGGTGCCCGTTTGCTCAGTAAAGCCAAGGGTGAACCTGCAGAAACGACTGAGGTGATGGATTGCCTGGCCGAATACTCAAGGCTTGCATACAGGGAGCTTTTGGAAACCGATGGATTTGTGGAGTTTTATCGGCAAGCCACTCCGATCGATGCGATTGAACGAAGTCGGATTGGTTCCCGCCCGAGCAGACGGACCGGACAGTCGAGCTTGCAGGACTTGCGGGCCATTCCCTGGGTATTTAGTTGGAACCAGTCGCGCTACTACCTACCTGGTTGGTATGGGGTAGGTGCCGGTTTGGAAGCATTAAAAAATCAATTGCCAGATCTTTTTGCCGAACTTCCCAGTCTGGTAAAAAAGAGTTCTTTTCTTCGCTACGTATTTTACAATGCCGAAAGCAGCCTGGCGAGTTCCGACCCTCAATGGATGGGTGCCTATGCGGACTTGGTTGAAAATACTGATCTCCGGAAGTTGATGCTTGGAAAAATCATTGGAGAACGATCGCTTGCTGAAGAACATTTCACCTCACTTTTTCAAGGAACCTTGCAGGACAGACGTCCCCGCTTTTGGAAAACCCTGCAAGCCCGGGAAGATGCTTTACGCCTGTTGCATGGTCAGCAAATTCGATTGCTCCGAGAATTTCGTGCAGAGGGCGGAGACCAACCGGAACGGGTCGAGCTAATGCTCTTGGTGGTCAATGCAATTGCCAGTGGTTTACGGACCACTGGATAAAAGAATTAACGCAAAAAAAGAAGTGTTACTTCACGAAACGGGCGGGTGCTTCGCCTTCCAAGTTGAGTACAATGGCAATGTTCAGAAAGGTGATTTCGCCCATTGATTCACAATTTTCGAAACGTTTATCCTGGTGCATTCGGGCAAGTTCTTCCCGTAGGCGACGAACTTTTTCATCACTGGATATACGATCCTCGCACATACAGTTGCGCAAACGTTTGATTCGGGTCTGGGAGAAGTTGAATCTTCTTTGGATGAGGGTGCGTTCCTCCCGTTGGTACTGTAAACTGGTATCCCGGTTGATCAGACTGGTACAAAGATCGACCACCGGTAGGTTGTTCTTAAAAAACTGGGGCAGGTAAAAACTGCGCCTGCCTTCATAAGATTGCTGGTCGAAATCAATTGCCCGTACACGGTACTGGGTATGTTCGAGATCAGGAGTCATTTCCACGACATAATTATAGGCCCGCATGTCTCCTAGGAGACGAACAAAGCAACGTTCGTTAAATTTGATGAATTCCTTGGCCAGTCTGACTTCGTTCAATTCCTCGCGCTTTAAATAATTACGGATAAAATCGTCCCCGGGTACTCCGATGATATGCTCCTCGATGAGGGTGTCTTTATCCACCTGGAAATTGATCTCGTTGGGGGAGAGTAACTGTTCAAGTTCGAGACCGTACACCCTGGAGGCATCCGCTTTCTTAACGTAAAAATAGTCGTGATTGTCGTTGTACTGGTTGACGATACGAATACGGAAAGGCTTGGTATTGCCAAAGGTACAGTAATCTACCCGGTCGACATAAAGGTTGGGCAGGATGCGTTCATCCCCCCCTGAACGTAGCAGGACATATATTTTTTTTAATCCTTCAAATATTTCCCGGCCGTAGTTCTGGTCATAGACCATCGTTTGCCAGAGGGTATCCTCGTTCTTGGCATTGACCACCGGGAAGGAATCTTCTGCCTGGAGCAGGTTTTCATAATGCACCGGGAGGTCGAGTTGACGTTTGTAATCTTTGAGGTAATCGCGCAGGGGATCGTTTAGCGGAAAGAACTTTTTTTTCTGCTGCTGAACTTCTTCCTTCATTGGGATTGGATGGTGCTACTCATAGAATTGATCAGGTTACAGGTTAAGCAAACGAAGTCCGATCGACAAGGGGCAAAGCAGCCTTAAAACCTGGAGTTAGCCTTCGCGGAGTAAACGGGCGGGTTTTTCCCGCAAGGCTTTTCGGGCTGCAAAATCTGCAGTGATTACGGAAAGTCCTACCACACAAAAAATTACTACCAATGGAATGTCCCAACGAAAGCTCCATACCCGATCAAAAACTTGAGCAGATAGAAGATAGCTTGTGCCTATACTCAGGCATACCCCAATGGTGGCAGCACTTGCACCCAATATTCCAAACTCCATCCATACCTGACGGCGCAACTGCCCACTTGTGCTACCCAGTACTTTTTGTAAATTCATTTCCCAACTCTGGCTCCGTGCCTTTTCCCTGACTACACAGTAAAGAATGACGAGGCCGGCAAGAATGGAGAGGCCCGCCATTACCTGTAGCGCCCAGGTCATCTGACCGACCACATCGAGGATCTTTCTTCCCGTTCGTTCGACATCGAGGATGGAGACCGTGGGAAACTTATTCACTAATAAATCCTGGACCCGGGCCTTTTTTTCTTTGTTTAAATGATGAAGGGTTCCGAGAAAGGTTTTGGGTGCCTGCTCCAATGCACCCGGTTGCATTTGTACAAAGAAATTCGGTTGAAAACTCGTCCAGCGAACCCTCCGCAAATTGACCACCTTTGCATCGATGAGAATACCAGACACTTCAATGGTCATGTGATCGTTCAAACTCAGCCCGAGGGCTTTGGCGTATTTGTGCTCCACCGAAATTTCTGCCGGTCTGCCTGCTGCAGGATCAAATACTCCGGAAAAGGGATGTCCGGCAAGCAACTCTTCGCTTTCCAAGAGGTTCTTCCGGTAGCTAAGGTTAAAACTGCGGTTGCGAAAGGCATTGCGCCTTTGTTCATCGGGGTTGTTCAGTTCTTCTTCTTGTCGCTGAGATTTTTCGTAAGCTATACCCTTTAGCGATTTAATCTTTCCCCGAATCCATGGGGTGATGTTACCCAATGGTGTCCCTTCTTTTTCCAAAAGCGATTCCACCCCCTTGAGTTGTTCTTCTTGTAAGTCGAAGAGAAAAAGACTGGGCAAATCGCCGGTCGGATCATCGAGTCCGATTTCCTTACCCAGTCCATGATGAGTCTGGGGAATCAGGGTAATGAGGAGTACACCCAGTCCGATAGCGAGAAAGCCGGTAAGGGCACCCGCACGGTTGCGGGCGAGCGAACGGGCTGCCAGCCGAATAGATAGCCGGGAACGTCCAAATAACTTTTCTCCCAGTCCAAATCCGAAGCGGGCAAGGAGGTAGAGCAGGATCAGGGAGCCGAGAAAGCAACCAAAAAATACATTGGCTAATTTATCAGAATGTGCCTGAGCCAGGCACAAGCCCCAAAAGGCAAAGAGTCCGGGCAGAGCAAGCAAGAGATTCATTCGCGAAGGTTTCGATCCGGGACGTACCGCTTCCTGGAAGAGTTCAGCAGGCCGTAAACGACGAACCTTGCGTAAGGCGGGCAGGGCAAGCAACCAGCCAGATCCCATAGCTACCGCAAAGGTAAGGAGTATGCTCCGTGAGCTCACCCATACTTCAATTTTTGAACCAGTCATTTCTGAAATTATTCCACCGAGTCCGGGGAGTAAAAGAGAACAGGCAAGGGTGGCAGGCAGTGCGGCAAATATACCCAGCAGTAAAAGCTGAAGGAGGAAAATACGCAGGGCGGTCTTTCGGGTTGCTCCCAAGCTTACAAGGGTAGCAAGCTCGGGCATTCGATGGGTGAGGAATCCATGAAAAAGAAAACCACTCCCCAGGCAGGCAAGAAACAGGGCGACCAAAGAGACCAGAGATAAAAAGTCGGAAAGGTAGCGTAAGAGTCGTCCTGCCCGGTGACCCGCTTGGCGATGAGTGAAGGTACGGACCTCTGGGGCGCTGAGTGCCTTTTCCAGTCCCCGCCCGAAGGCGTCTGAGTCTATTCCTTTGGGTAGTTGAAATAAATGGGTGTGGTAAGCGAGGCTGCCTTCGCCAAGTAAATTGGTATCATTCAGGTATCTCCGGCTGATGAATACTTTTGGGGCAAGATCAGTCGGTTGAAAAGTCAAGCCGGTCTCTTCCTCAATGAGGTCAGCAATTCGAAACTTCGCCTCTCCCAACTGTAGTTCCTCTCCTACTTTAATTCCAAGTTGGGACCGGGCTTCCGGGTAGATCCAGGCAAGCCTTTCCTCATGGAGGAGATTGATTTCGTCCCCGCTTTTTTCCCCGCCCTTTTCAAGTTTGAAGGTTCCATGAAAAGGAAATCCCGGATCTATTGCCACCACCTTGACCAGACGGCTACGCCCGGTGGGACCGGCTGCCATGGAAAAAAAATCGACCGCCTTTGCCTCCCTAGTTTCAGCGGGCAGGGTATTACGAGCCAGTTTAATTTCCTCTTCCGTGATGACCCGTCTTGCCCGGATGGCCAGGTCCGCACCCAATAATTCCCTGGATTCATTCATTACCTTGGACTCGATGGATTCCCGAAAGGCATCCACTACCACAAATCCGATCAATCCAAGGGCGAGATTAAGGCTGTAAAAAAAACAAAAGGATCGACTGTTTCGCATCTCCCGCCATGCCTGGCGCAAAATAAAACTCATTTGGTTAAATCTTCAAGGGTTCCTTCGTTAAGAAGGAGTGACCGGTCGCAACGATCGGCCAGTTCTCGATTATGGGTGACCAGAACCAGGGAGGTAGTATGTTCCCTGCATAAATTAAACAGGATATCCATGACCTCATCTCCCGTCTTTTGGTCGAGGTTGCCCGATGGTTCATCCGCGAGGATGAGAGCAGGACGGGTGACCAGAGCCCGGGCAATTGCCACTCTTTGACACTCTCCGCCGGACATTTCCGAAGGGAAATGGGTGGCCCGGTGATCAAGTCCCACTTCCTTAAGCGCGGTTCGGGCCCGATCCGAAAAGTCGGTAGTTTCAAGGATTTCCAAGGGGAGTCCGACATTTTCGACCGCAGTCAGGTTGCGCATTAAATGATATTGTTGAAAGACGATACCCAGTTTTTCTGAGCGTGTTTGGGAGAGTTGATCTTCGTTGATCTTGGCAAGGTCTGTCCCATCGATTTCAACAGTTCCTGAGTCTGGATTGTCCAGGCCAGCGAGCAGGGAGAGTAGGGTGGACTTCCCACAACCGCTCGGTCCGAGGATAGCTACTTTTTCTCCCTGAATTACTTCGAGGTCTAAATGCTCGAGTACCTTTACTTTATGGTTTCCCTGTTGGAAGGATTTACAGGCTTGGTGAACTTTTAATATGGGGTGCACTTCAGTTATTTGGAAGATGTTCGATCAAGTGTGTATATACGGTTTCGCAAATTACACGCTGACCGGCTGGGTTGGGATGTATCCGGTCTGGCAGGTTCATGCCTGGTTTTCCACCCACTCCCTCAAGTAGGAAGGGTAGCAGGGGAACTTTTAATTCATTGGAAAGTTCAGGGAATATTTTTTCGAAGTCTCGCAGATGAGCAGGGCCGTAATTCGGGGGGAGTTTCATCCCCGCAATCATTACCGGTACCTTTTTTTGAAGAGCCCGTTCGATAATACTTTTTAAATTTTGTTTGGATTCTGCAGGAGGAATGCCACGCAATCCGTCATTTCCTCCGAGAGCGACGATCAAATAATCCGGTGGAGATTTTAAATGCCAGTCGATTCGGGAAGCTCCCCCACTCGTGGTTGATCCGCTAACTCCACCATTAATTACCAGGTAATGGCGCTGTTCGGGAAGTAGGCTTTTATTGAGTTTTGCTTCAAGCAGGGAGGGGTAAGCCTGGGCTGGTGACACCCCATAGCCTTCAGTCAGGGAATCACCAAGAATGAGAATGCGAAAAGGGTTTTTGTCTGATTGCTCTTCGGCCGGGGGGATCGAATTCGAGGCTGGAATTTCTTCTACATTCGAGCAGCCCGTTATAAAAATGAACAGAAGTGCAAATTGCCAAAGGTTTGCCCGTTTATGAATCTTTACCATATTTGCATTAGTGCCCTATATCTATTATCAAAATTTATTATGATCATTGTCCTCGAATTTTTGCACGAACATGCATTGAGTATCGATTTTGCCATGTTCATACTTATAGGACTGGTCCAAGTAATCGTCTACCCGGTTTTTCGGGAAATTCCTCCAGATCGATTTGCGAAATGGCATCCACGATATTGCAATCAAATCGGCTGGTTTGTACTTCCCTTGATGATTGCCCAGTTGTTGGACTCCGTAAGCAATTGTTTTTTTATTGCCGACGATCTTTCCTGGGGTCGACTGCTATGCGTGCTCTTTGCCTGGGCGGTCACCTTTCTGATTTCTGCACCCTGTCACCGAAGGTTAGCAAGAGACGGTAAAACCGATGCGGTGGTTGACCGGTTAATCCGGACGAATCTTTGGCGGTTAGTTGCTTGGGCTGGTGTTTTGGTAATCTCCTGGCTGCAGTATTAATGGCCCATAAAAAAGCCCATTTACAAGTCAAGGACTGTGCCCATTGTGGCCGTCCTTTTCATAACCGTAAAAAGTGGATTCTCCGGGGTATTTGGGATCAGATCCTTTATTGTTCTGAAAAATGTCGGCGCTCAAAGAAGTGACCGAACAACCGGTTAGGCGAACCGTTTGGTGGATCAAGCGGGATTTTCGGGTTTCGGACAATCATTGCCTCTTCCTTGCCACCCAGACTTCGAATGAAGTGATTCCCTTTTTTTGCTGGGAACCAAGTGTGCTTAATGGGGAGGATTGTGGAGTCTTTCATTTGCAGGCCCAGTGGCAGGCATTGCGTGGATTATCTGCCAGTTTGGAAAAGCGTGGTTCTGGGATGATTGAACGGGTGGGAGAGGTGGTGGACGAGTTGGAAACTCTTTTCCTTAGTCATCCCTTTGAGCGTTTACGCTCTTACCAGGAAACCGGAAACGATCTGACTTTTCGTCGTGACCGGGCAGTACGTGCCTGGTGTAGGCAACGTGGAGTCGAGTGGGTTGAATCGATTGGCACATCGGTTGTTCGTGGATTATCTGCTGAGCAAAAACGCCAGGTACCTAGAAAGGGTTCACGGGGTCGGCTTGCGGTTCTTCCCATTCCAAGGAACCTTTGTGCTCCCCAAAAATGTACTTTCTTTTCCCCTCCGCGGGAATGGCCAGATCTACTCCGTTATTTTCCCAAATTTTCGGGTGGTCTTTCCTCTTCCTTACAGGTGGTGAATGAACGCTCAGCCTGGGATACCCTGAATTCTTTTCTCCAGGAGCGTGCAGTTGCTTATTCAGGCGGTATTTCTTCTCCCAATCGTGCGTTTACTTCTGGTTCCCGGTTATCTCCCCACCTTGCCTGGGGTACGATTAGTTCGGGTAGTGTCTTTGAGGAACTCGATAGAAGGCGGGAGGAAATTAGTTTGATCAAAGGGCCTAATCCATGGAGGCGTAGTTTACGTGCTTTTGAATCCCGCTTGCATTGGCGTGACCATTTCGTCCAACGATTGGAGGGCAGTCCGCAGATGGAATTTTCCGCACTAAATCCAGCCTATGATGGAATCGAGTATGAGGATGACTCCGAACTTCTTACTGCATGGACCGAAGGGCGTACTGGTTATCCTCTGATTGATGCCTGTATGCGTTGCCTGGGTGAAACTGGGTTTATGAACTTTCGTATGCGGGCTATGGTGGTGAGCTTTGCCTGTTTTGGAATGCATCTTTCCTGGCGTACCATTCATGGCCCACTTGCCCGGATGTTTCTCGATTATGAGCCGGGTATCCATATCTCCCAGTTGCAAATGCAGGCGGGTATTACCGGGATCAACGCTATCCGGGTGTACAGTCCGACCAAACAATTTTTGGATCATGACCCAGAGGGTACATTTGTAAAAAAATGGGTTCCTGAGTTAAGGGAATTTACTCCTGCAGAAATTGCATACGCGGAAGAGGTAAGACTAACCGATTATTCTCCTCCGGTAGTTTGTATAAAGGAAAGAAGCAAACAAATGAAGGATCGGATCTATGAAATTAGACGCAGTGTAAGTGGGAAAAAAACATCGCAGGAAGTTTTACAAAAGCATGGATCGCGAAAGGGAACAGGACGGGTGAAGCGAAAAAAGTCCACCGACCTTTCAACCGGTCAACTTGCTTTGTTTAAAGACTCAAGCCCTTGACCGTTCGGAGGTCGCAGCGCAAATCCTCCATTGAGACCAAATCCCTTAACCATTTTCTAGGTACCCCACATCCAATACCAAGGGAGGCTCCTACCACGACTGCCCGATGACAGTTGTCCCCACCCACCTTCGCGTTTTGGAGAAGGGCGAGGGAGAAATCGTCGTGATATTTCCAGGCGAAATAAAGGGAGGCTACAAAGGATTCGGGGAGGTAGCATGCGGTGGAAAGTTTTTCACCCACCACTATACGATCGGGCAAATCAACCCAGTTCATAAATTTTGACACCGAAACTCCAGGTATAGGAAGTTCAGAAAGTACCTTGCGGATGGGCACACCATCTGCGACATGCAGAAGGATACGGGTAAAGTCGGCTGCTGCCCGCAGGGAATATTCGTGGTCATGAGTAGCCCGAACCAAGGCGACTGCAAGTTCGATCAGTGTGGCAGGGTCGGTGATTTCGAGTGCTTCCAACCCAGCGAGTAGTCCGGGTATAAGGCTGAGTGCACCAATATGTAAATCTGCAGATCCACAGGACCTTAGGCTCTTCCCCCGGGCGTAGTGGGCGAAGAAATTTCGGTGGTATTCTTCCGCGTAGGTGTCGTGGTGCCATCCCGGAGTGAGCATAACCTCGGCATACCGGGCAAGCCATTCATCAAGGTCAAAACTACCACGAAGAATGATCCAACGGTAAAGTTCGACAGAGAGTTTTAGGTTTAAAGTATTTTCGCCTGCCTGAAGGAACTGGTGGTAATGAACACCTCTTTTGCCCCAGAACTTGGCCTGGTCGTGTAAAATATCTGCCTTTGGACCAATGGGTTCATATTTGGATCTCCACAAAATACTATCCGGGTGGGGATTGCGGGGAGCTAAGTAACTGTCAAAATCACCGTAATCCCGGTCGAGGGCGTTGCGATCATAGTACCAATGCGCGGGCATGGCGATAGCGTCGCCAACAAGGGAACCAAGAAATGCGTTTTGCATGCTCACAATATTAAGAATAAGTAGTTTTGTAGGATGGACAAATTTGAACAACACAAAAGCCACTCATCAGAGTCCTGTATGACTTTGTTTTATGACGAGATTTATTCGTCGGGACTTGATCGTACTGCCCGTTTTCCTGTGGATCGCTACTCTCGCATTGCCGAAAATATCCGTCTGAGGGACAAGGATGGTTTGATTGAAATAAAAAGCCCAAGGCTGGCTCAGAGAGAAGAAATTTTACTCGCTCACGATGCCAGCTTTGTTGATCGTTTCCTCTCCCAGTCTTTGTGCGAAGATGAAATCCGACGGATTGGGCTGCGTCCGTGGAAGCCGGAAATCGTGGAACGTACACTTCGCCTGGTCGGAGGCGCCCTCGATGGCCTCGACCTTCTCGCTAAAGGTTTTCCTATTTCTGGAAATATGGCAGGAGGTACCCACCATGCTTTCCGGCGAGAAGGGGCAGGCTATTGTATTTTTAACGACCTTGCTATCTGTGCAGAGTTTGCCCTTGGGCGCGGACAGGCGGAACGCGTTCTGATTCTTGATCTCGATGTTCACCAAGGGGATGGGACGGCAGAAATTTTCCAAGGGGATGATCGCGTGTACACTGTTTCTCTTCATGGGCAGGATAATTTTCCCTTTCGAAAAAAAACCAGTGATCTCGATCTCGGCTTCTCCAAGGGGGCAGGGGATGAAGAGTTTTTGGACGGCCTTGATCGTACCTTGGCTCAATTAAGTGATCAATCATTTGACCTCATATTCTTCCAGGCGGGAGTGGACGCGTTGAGTGCGGATGCTCTCGGATTATTAAACCTGACTCGAAAGGGGATGAGTCAGCGGAACGAACGGGTTTTTGATTGGCGTCACAAACTTGAAATTCCCATGCTCTTGTTCATGGGTGGTGGATACTCCGACCCGATTGACGATACAGTGGATGCTTTCACCGATTTGTTTTTTGGAGCGGCCAGGGCGTACCAATTTGCCGTTCGAGCGTAGGTAGGCTGCTTTTTAATTTGTTTGCTTTTTCAGGTTTGATCAACCTGAACCATCCAATAATTGGTGTTAATTTTGATCAATCATCCAGATATTTCGAAAGCGAACATCCTGGCCATGTTCCTGTAACTTTAAACCTCCAGGAGTAGGGGTTATTTTGATTCCTCCATTGGCTTTTTTGACTTCAATATCGTCGTGCACTTTTAAGCCATTCCACCATACAGTGGCCCGTGCATTGGCGACTTTTTGATCGCCTTTCCATTTCGCATTTTTGAAAAGAAAGTGAAATGCATGCCATTGCCCATTGGGCCTCCAGGCATTGGTGTCGGGCACTCGATCCATGCAGAAAGCGGCAATCCCATGAGGCCCAATCTTCCAATTGTATGGATCATGCATGTCTTTATTCTTGGGAGACTCGATCTGGATTTCATAACGGTTTTGCATGTAGACTCCGCTATTTGTATATCCATCCGCTTTTCCATCACCCCTTGCACCCATCATTACAAATTCTACATGGCCTTCGTAATTGGAATATTTTTTCTTGGTTACCAAATCATGTGTTCCCCATCTCTTACCTCCATTGGCCATTAAAGTTTGTCCATTTCCCTTGGGGTCATTCATTATTTTCCAGGTGATATCCATGCTCTTATCTGGCCACATTTCCCAGTTCTTTTTTACTGATTTTATGGTTCCATTGAACAGAATATCAGCGTTCTTTGGAGCTTTGCATCCAATATCCTTATTCTGATTATATCCGCTTCTTTGTTCTGGTCTTTTAACCTCGCTTGCTTCGGTTATGAAGGCTGTGAAAAGCATTGAAATTAACACCAATATGTATTTTTGGTTATGTTTTTTCATCAATAAAATTTGTAGATGTTTGGGCTGGTGGTGGGAAGGTTAACGAGAGAATCCATAAACCTATGTTTTAATACTGCCCATGAGAATAATTCATTGGCAACTTATTCTTTGCAGGTAGTTCCCATTTAAATTTTTCAGGTCCTTTGGTTAAAGTGGTCTGGCCCTCAGGCAAATCATTTATTCAGGTTTTAAGCTGGTATTGATATCATTTTTTTTGGGATCTACTTTATTTTTTTGTGGGAATATTTTTTGTAATACAGAAGTAAAAAAAAGACCCAGGTGCATACAGGTGGGCAAGGCTGCAGATATTCCCATAATCAGGCCGAAGTATATATTCTTGGCATTTTCACGACCAGTGGGATCCTGGATCGCCTGAATTGCCCGGTTCGTATATTTTGTTCCCCGCTCTGCAAGTTGTTCAGGTGCTGTTTCCCACAGGCTTATCATCCATCCTCCGAAGGTAAAAACGAACAATACCCAAAAGGTTGCGAGTACTGCAATGATCAGATCGAGGGAGAGGTGAAAGACATATTCCGAAGTCTTATTGGATGCGAGTGCACGCCGGATAATCCAAATAGTTGCAAAAAAAGACAAACTGTCAAACAGGGCACCAAAGATTCCCACAGGTATTTGTAATTTTACGTAGTGAGATGCCTCATGGGTCATCATGTAATAAGGAAAGGCGGTGTAAATGGCCAACCAGTAGCAAGCGACATTTAAAAAAATGAAGAAACTAAAAAGGATAGGGAAGAAAATCCTGATCGATCCACGTTTGCGTTCATAGATGTCGAGGATTTTGTGTAAGGAATCTCTCCACTGAGAAATAATCGTATTCACGACTTTGGGAATAGCCTTAACTTTTCAAACTTACAATGCAGATCTGCTTGATTGTATATGGCAAAGCTTACTAGATATAGAGAAGTGCTGTATCTTTCAACATTTCAAAAGGGTGCCTTGGTTAAAAGGTTTTGGTGCGGACTCGTTTTCTGCACTGGGCTTTTACAAGGAGCGATGTGTGTGGGAAATACCGGAACTATGGAAGGTATTTTGACTTCCAAGGGAGATACCTGGATTGAGGTTTTGGATGATGGGAATTATTTACATCGATTTATTCCGGAATGGATTGGGCAAGGGCCTGCAAATGGAGGGAGTTTTAAGCCGGAAACAATCTTACTTCTCAACGATTTGGTTGTGGGAAACCGAATTTCGGTAAGATGGTCCATGGACCAGCATCTTAGGTTAGTAGGTGCCCAAATTTTGCCCCCGAAAACACAGGGGGGAATCTTTATCGGTTATATACTTAAAACCAGCAACCGATGGATAGATGCACAGAATATAGACGAAGGAAAACCTTGGCGTTTTTATTTGCCATGGGTTGGAGGATATCCAAGCGAGGGAGGAGGGTATGATTTACAGATTTTACGGGATTTGAAAAACCGAAACCCCACAGACCCAATTCGATTCTCCTGGAAGTACAGCGGTCGTCCAACCGTGGTTTCCTTTTACGAGGAGGTTCGGGATTCAATTACCCCATTTTGGGTGGGTAAAAAGCTTCCGAGTCCCCAAAGGATAGGGGTAGAAGCCAAGCCAACCAAGCTGAAAGAAGTGGATGGGGAAAAGGTTTCTGCTCCGGCTAACCCTTTTGAACAGTTAAACCAGGGAGCTAATAATTTGGCGAATCCGTTTGACCAACTTAATCAGTCAACCACTCAATCTGCTAATCCTTTTGATCAATTAAATACTGAGCCTGTACCGACAGTTGATAAAAAACTTAGTCCGTTTGATCAGTTAAAAAGTCCTGTTGTACCAGCAGTTGATAAATCGGCGAATCCATTCGAGAATTTACCTCTTCCTAAAACGAGCCCATTCGATCTAATTGAGCAAAAGTAGGAAAAAATTAGTAAAAAGCTATTAGCTTATTACAAACCTTTTAACTGCAGGTAAGGGTCGTTTTGAGGGTCGCTTGGATCGTCACGGATGATCAAGTTTAATCCACTTGAAATGGTCCATTCGGATGCGGTTGCATCACCAGCATCCCAAGATCGGTGAATTCTCTTCCTCTTTTTAAGAATGCGTTGTTCTAGGTCCAGGTTATTTTTTCGATTTAAATTACTCCATAGGATGTCGCGTATTTCACCATTTTTATTAAGGGCGATAACTTGGACTGCAGCACCTCGGGAAGTAAGGGATAGAAGGTTTGGGTCGTCAGATAAATCTTGGGTTAGTACAACTTCCTTAGCCTTTTTAACTGCTTGATCTCGGTAAGCTTCAAAATTGGCGGGGTATCTACCTGGGAGAATATTCCCATCCATATTTCGAACCGCAAGTTCAACAATTTCAGATGACCAAACAGGAGAAATTTTCCCACCTCTTATATCCACACAAAAAACCTTGGCTGGAAGATTTTTGGGGTTTCGGTAAGCGGGAATTTCTTCTATGGCGAGGTAGCATTCGTCAATCGCTTTTGATAACCCAAAGGAGTTGGGTTCGTGAATGGTTTCGAGTGGTTTGTTATCTGGCAGATAAACAACTAGACCTTCAGTTCTAGGGTAATAACAAACTTGGTTTCCAATTAGCCTGCCCTGTGCGTCAAACCTTCCTTCTTCTTCCAGTAAGTCCGCCTTGGTCAAAAACGGATGTCCTCTGGGGTGAAAATAAGTGCGGTAAGGACCTGTGGGAATTCCCTTGGAAAAAGTGGCTTCCAATCGGATGTTGTTTTTTACGGGGATTTCACCCGGCTTCAAACCGTCCTCTCTTAATTTATTAAAATACCTGAAGATCTCGGCATTGGACATCGGATAATAGAAAGACATGTTTCCTTCAAGTTCGTCCTCAAAGTAATTTTTTTCGTACAACAATTCCCCCGCTTTCCCATAAGCCCTAAATGAGCCTTCTCTTTTCCCGCGCTCAAAAAATCCAGTCAGTTTTTTTAAGCCGTTTGATTGCCAAAAAAAGAAGGATCCGTGCCGTAATCCATCGACGACTCCAATCTCGAATTTTTTTTCACCATTTGAATGGTTCTCAATTACCCTGGCAAATTTCCATTTCCCGACCGGTTCGTCTTCGCCTGCATAGTATAGTCGGACGATCCCCTTTTCATCTTTACGATACTCCAGTCTTTCCGTGCTTACTTCTTCTTCATTGGAACAGCCTCCCAAAAAGAAAACTCCAAAAAGTCCGAGCAGTTTGAATTTTTCCCGTTTGGCAAATTTAAAAAAGTTCACAGTCAATCAATACATTTTCTTTAAATCAGTGGGCAACGGCAAACTTACTCGGTTCGCTCTCTGACTTGCCGGGCAATTTCCATCACATCAAATGCCGGTACGGTTATTACACCTGATGGTCGGCCTCCTTCCTTACGAAAGGCAGTCACCCCAATCCATTTGCCATGGCGGTCAAATACAGGGGTGCCAGGAGTTACATTCTCCACAACCAAGTAGTCCCTGGGTTTATCAATTACTGCATTTACCCAGCCTCGTTGCAAGGTGGACTTTCGATATAGGTTTCGACCAAGTTTGCCTAAGGAAACCACTTCATCAAGTGTTTCGATATTCGGGATTTCTAATTCATTGTATTCAACAGCAAGAAACTCCTTGGGTATTGAATCGTTGGAATCAGTTGGTAGGGGACGAATAAAAGCAAGGTCGAGGTCCTCGTCCTTAAGTAAAAAATTTGCCGGAACTTCGGAACCATCCTCCAATAAAATCAGAACTTCGGTGTAATTCACATTTACATTTCCCGGACTTCTCATCCTTGCCAATATCGAATCTGTCGGGTCGACTTGATTTAAGGATAAAACGATCAGTCCGTCCTTGCCAATCACGGTGCCGAGTGCCTCAAGTTTTCTTTCAGATGGGGGGAAGCTCCGGCCTCCGGAACTAACTTCGATGCGTACGGTTACAGATACCCAGGTTACGCTATCGGATTTTTTTTCCAGGAGTTCCTTCCAAATGGAAACCGGCGAAGTTTTTTCATCAGCCCATAAATTACTGGCGGGATTGATTAAAAAAAGGGCTGCCAAAAATAGCCCGGTATTAAAGAATTTCATAAGGCTTCCCACTCTGGTTGCAGTTCGATAAAGAGGGTGTGGATTCCCCGTTTTACAAAGAAAACAACCTGCTCAGGCTGTTTTTTGATCAAGTTGGTCATGAGGCGTTTAATCTCATCGATTTGATTGACTGAATGATGGTCAATTTTAAGGAGCAGGTCGCCCTGGCGTAACCCGGCCAATGCGGCCCATCCGGCAGACTCTACATTTTCAACTAAGAGGCCGTTTTCCTCTGCATTAATTCTCATAAATACTCGATCAGCAAAGGATAATTCACGCACCGTAAATTCGAGATTATTCTCCTCGTATTCCGGCATTTCATTTCCGGGTTTTGGACGTTTGTCCAAAGTTGCATTGACCTCCATAATTCTACCTCCTCTCCAGACCTCTACTAAAATAGTGGAATCAATCCGATATTGTTTGATCATATTGCCAAACACTTCCACATCCTCCGGTCGATAAGCTTGTATGAGTTGACCGTCGATTCGGAAGAGTAAATCACCGGGGAGTAACCCCGCGCGTTCGGCTGGGGTATTTGGAAAGACTTGGGATAAGCGGACCCCCCGGTTGCTGGTTTCCAGGCCCAAAGCCTCAGCCAGTTCATGGGTAAGTACCTGAGTGCTCACACCTAACCAAGGTTTCCACGCCTCAAGGGGTCGCTTTTCCTCAGCTTCTGGTCCAATTTTGATCACGGTTAAATAACTCGCCAAGTTTCTTTCGAACCTTACCAAAACGGGGACGGGTTCGGTTTTCCCTTCGGTTAATTCCCGGGAGATTGTATGCAGGTCTTCGATTTTGGTCAGGGTTTGACCGTTTACTTCGACCAATACATCATTCTGTACCAGCCTTGGCTTTGCACTGAACGAAGGTCCGCCTTGGGCGACTGAGTGTACTTGTATTCCAAATTTTCCTTCCCTACGAGCTTCCAACGATGATAGGAGGGTAAAGTCTCTCAGAGTCAGTCCCCAACTTTTTAGTTCTTCTTCTGGCTGATAGGCGGGTTCACGTTTTGCTGTGATTAACTCCCAGTTAATGGACTGCTGATCGCGAACTCCCTTGACCTCAACTTTTTTTCCCGGCGGAATGGATGAAATCATTTGATGAAATGGAGGAAGGTCCTCAGGGATCTGTGCCTGTACAGTTTGCTGAGCAAAGGTGGTAATAAGATCTCCAGCCAAAAAACCGGCAGTTTGCGCAGGGGAACCATCAATGATTCCCGAAACTAAAATCCCGGGTTTTCCTTTTTTGAGAGAAGGTTGGCATTCCAATCCCGTCCATGACCTTTCAACAAAGCCTCGGGTAGCAAGCTCTTGGGAAACCTTTTGGGCGAGATTGGATGGAATGGCACCGCCTAGGCTCGCAATGGCAACTTCATTAATCCCAATGATTTCGCCCGCAGAATTCACGAGGGGTCCTCCGCTGTTTCCCGGGAATATGACCGCATCATGACCGAGCCAGCGGACCAACTCTCCCACATTTTCGCCATCCAGCCGAAACGATCCTCTCCGGTTTGAGATTAAGGCAAGGTTGGAAACAATTCCTCGGGTTACCGATTGAGATAATCCTGCCGGACTTCCCATCGCAAAGCAGGCATCGCCCACCTTTACCAGATCTGAATTCCCAAAGACGGCACTTTCAACCGGTGGGGAGTTCGGGGGTCTTTCTTCTAATCTCAGGCGGAGGACGGCCAGATCAGTAAGGGCGTCGGCACCTAGTAAATCAGCCCCGACTTCTTCGCCATCATGAAATCGGCAAGTCAGCCTGGTTGCTTTTCCAGCCACATGGTGATTGGTCACAACCAATCCAGATGAGTCGATAATTACTCCGCTACCGGTGGATCCCGATTTTAACATCCTTCCGTTGGACCCTCTTTCCGAAACCACTTCGATTCGGACAATTGCCCGGTAAACCGAATTTACCCGGTCATTAATTTCTTTGATTTGTTTTCCCACTAAAGGATAGAATCCTGGTAAACAGAGAAACGATAAAAGGAATAGTTTAAACGGTTTTGGCATATCTTTAATGCGATACCAGTTTGAGAAATAGTTGAGTTATTTGCAAATACACAAGAAAGAGGTTCTTGCCCTCCGACCCAACTAAAGGCAAGAATCAAAGGCGTAATAATGTAGTGAACGAAGTAACAAAGAGAACCAATTTTTTTTCCCGGGGGCAGTCCCAATTGCTCGCCTTTACCCTCTGTTCGGGTTGTTTATTCGTTCTCCTTCTTTTAATCGGGTGGGTTGTAAAATCATTGGGCATTTTTTTGGATCACTTTGCCACGGTGCTTTGGCCACTTGCAATTGCATCAATTCTAGCCATTTTACTTCGGCCGCTCGTCCGTAAAATTGAAGAGGGGGTTGGGCTGAGTCGCAGGTATTCAATTATCTCTTTGTACCTTATTGTTTTGTCCGTTGTTTTTTTAATTCTTTGGGGAGTGGGTGGCGAAGTAGTCCGGCAATCCCGTGACCTTATGGGCTCTTCAGTGGATTGGCCGGAAAGAATTGAAGCGCGGGTTCGACAATCAGTCAGTCCGGAAACTTGGTCGGTGGTTTCAGAAAAATTTGGCCAGTTTAAACGGGACTGGAAAGAATCACTCCAAGCTCTGGGAACCCAGAATCCTGAATTAACCCAAAAGTCTGCCCAAGCCTTGCAAGATGCTTGGTCAGGTATTCGTTCATTTTTTTCGTATTTTGCATGCCTGGCAATAGCACCCATTTACTTGTTTTATTTTTTGGATTCCCGGCGGGATCATTTGGCTGATCTTGCCGGTCAGTTAAGTTTTTTTGGTGCCAATACACGTAAGGACTTGGTTTATTTAATCAGGCAATTTAAAGATATATTGGAAGCATTTTTTCGCGGACAATTACTGATTGGTGCAATGATGGGAATTGGCTATGCCATTGGCTTTAGTCTGTCTGGTCTTAAATTCGGCATTGCCCTGGGTATTTTCTTCGGAATTTTAAATATTGTTCCTTTTCTAGGATCGATTATCGGATGTTTGACTGCCTTGCTAGTGGCTTATTTACAACCAGGTGGAATTTTGGAAAGCGGAGAATGGAGCGTTCTTTGGGGCTGTGGCATTACTTTTTTAGTGGTGCAAATCCTCGAAAGTTATTGGCTTAGTCCAAAAGTGATGGGAGATCGAACCGGACTGCATCCGGTTGTTATTATTGCCTCGGTTTTCTTTTGGGGTTCTGCATTTGGAGGGGTACTGGGAATGATTTTAGGAATTCCACTAACCGCTTTCCTCATCGTTCTTTGGCGCTTGCTCAGGCAAAAATATTTGCCCGCCTCAAATTCTGTCTCTTAGTTCTTAAAAACTGTTTATATAGCAGGGAGATTTTCGCTTGTGCGCAAGATTGCCTTGAAACAGCCTTAACCTTTCGAAATGTAAGTATAACGCTACCTCTTCATTACCCTTGGCTAACAAAGACAAAGATTTTGTGCATTTGCACGTCCATTCGGACTACAGCTTGCTTGATGGTTGTTGCCGGATGGATCGATTGATGGACCGTGCGGTGGAGTTGGGAATGTCTGCCATGGCCCTTACTGATCACGGAAACCTCTTCGGTGCGATATCCTTTGTTAAGCAGGCGGAAAAGCGCGGAATTAAACCAATTATTGGTTGTGAAGGGTACATTGTAACTGATCATAAAAACGACGAGCGGCCAGGGCGGGAAAATCACAAATCTTACCACCTCGGTCTTTTAGCGAAGAATTTTGAAGGATATCAAAATCTCTGCAAAGTGGTGTCCGATGCTCATGTAGATGGTTTTTATTATCGTCCCCGAACCGATTTGGAGAAATTAGCCGAGCATGCCAAGGGCCTGATCGGATTTACCGGTTGTATGCAGGGTTGGATCCCTCAACTCATTCTTCGTGGTCAGGAAGAAGAGGCCGAACAGGCACTTGGTCAGATGGTCGATATCTTCGGTAAGGAAAATTATTTTGTCGAACTTCATAACCATGGAATTGAGGAGCAGGCACAATTGGTTCCCCCGTTAATCAAACTTGCGAAAAAATTTGGCCTTAAAACGATTGCCTCCAACGATGTACATTATGTCAAAGGCGAGGACTGGGCTCCTCACGACGCTTTGCTTTGTATTCAAACCGGTTCAAAATTGGACGATGTTAACCGGATGCGCTACGAGGCTCGCGAATTTTATTTAAAATCGCGCGAGGAGATGGAGGACCTCTTTCGCGAGGTGCCCGAATCCATTGTAAACACCTTTGCCGTGGCCGAAATGTGCGAGGTTAAATTACCATTTGGAGAGAACAATTATCCCGTGTTTACAATGCCTCCGGAAATTAAAACCGAGGTTTCAGATAATATCGAATACCTAAGAAAACTTTGCATAGAAGGCCTCCATCAAAGATATGAGGTTACTTACGAAGAGGCTTCCGAACGGGCTGAAGAGGAGTCTCAGGTTAAGGAATTAAGCGAACGTTTGGACTACGAACTCGGAGTTATCGGTAAGACAGGGTTTAACGATTACTTTCTTATCGTTGCGGACTTTATGAACTGGGCTCGTGAACAAGGGGTACCGGTGGGACCGGGGCGTGGTTCCGGTGCGGGATGTCTTGTGGCTTATGTGTTGGGTATTACTGATATTGATCCTCTGCGCTTTGGCTTACTTTTTGAACGGTTTCTCAATCCAGAACGGGTTTCTCCTCCCGATTTTGATATCGACTTTTGTATGCGCCGTAGAGGAGAGGTGATCGAGTATGTCCGCGAGAAGTATGGCCGTGACTGCGTGGCCAATATTATCACCTTTGGTACTTTCGGTGCAAAAATGGTCATTCGGGATGTTGCCCGGGTGAGGGATCTTCCCTATGCCGAAGCCGATAAGTTGGCCAAAATGATTCCCGACGACCTCAATATTTCATTAGAGGATGCATTGGCAAAGAGTCCGGAACTTGCGGGGGAATATAAAAATAATCCCATTGCTAAACAGATTGTTGATACCGGCCGAGTGATCGAGGGAATGGTCCGCAATTCAGGTACACATGCCGCCGGGGTAATTATTGCTGACCGCCCGCTCAAGGAACTTGTGCCATTGACCAAGCAGGATGGAATTCTTACCACCCAATATCCCAAGGATCCGGTGGAAGAACTCGGTCTGTTAAAAATGGACTTCCTGGGATTGAAGACACTTACGGTAATTTCAGAAACCGAGGCTCATATTCGCAAAAAAGAGGGCTTGGAAGAGTTTCGGGTAACTGGAGTTCCACTCGAAGATGTGCCAACCTTTAAACTTCTCAACGATGCTCAAACCATCGGGGTTTTTCAATTGGAATCCGAGGGAATGCGCCGGCTATGCCGGCAGATGACCATTTCTAATGTCGATGAAATTATCGCCCTTATCGCCCTCTATCGGCCAGGGCCAATGGATTGGATACCCGATTATATAAAGGGCAAGGAGGATCCATCCACGATTAAATTCCCTCACCCATTGCTCGAGGATGTATGTGCTGAAACCTATGGAGTAATGGTCTATCAGGAGCAAGTAATGGAGGCGGCAAGGCGGATTGCTGGATACACCCTTGGTGGTGCTGATATTTTGCGCCGGGCGATGGGCAAGAAAAAGCCTGAGGAAATGGCCAAACAGCGAGAAATTTTTGTCAAGGGTGCCAAGGAGGTCAATAAAATCGAATCCAAAAAGGCCAACGACATCTTCAATATTTTAGAAAAATTTGCCGGTTATGGATTTAATAAGTCTCACTCTGCGGCTTATGGGATGATAAGTTATCAAACCGCTTACCTGAAAGCCAATCATCCAGTTGACTTTATGGCGGGAGTATTGGCTTGCGAACTTGGGAATTCCGAAAAACTTTCTCACTTTCTTGGGGAGTGTCACGATATGGGTATATCAGTGCTTGGTCCCGATGTGAATGAATCTGGGGAGAATTTTACTCCATTAAATGGTGAGGGAGATGGATTGGGATCGATTCGTTTTGGACTTTCCGCAGTCAAGGGGGTGGGGGATATTGCCGGAAAATTAATTGTCGAGGAACGTTTAAAAAATGGGCCATTTGCAGATTTTGGAGATTTGGTCGAGCGGGTGGATGGAAAAGCCTTAAACAAGAGGGTCTTGGAAAGTTTGATCAAAACCGGAGGGTTTGATGCCCTCTATCAAAACCGAGCAGCCCTGCTATCCGATTTGGACAGGGCAATGGGCGAGGCTCAATTACGCCGAAAAGATCGCGAGGCCGGACAGGCAAATCTTTTTGATATGATGGGTGGGGAAGAGGAGACAGATGAACCTTCATCCGAAAACTTTGGTCCCAATGGAAATCACGCTGTTCCGGAAATGGACAACCTACAAAAATTGAAGTTTGAAAAAGAACTTCTGGGTTTCTTCTTATCCGGCCATCCAGTGGATACTTTAATGGGGTTGGGGCCCTTAGTGGATACCCTTCGCTATGAAGATTTAGAAAACCTGACCGAAAAAATATCTTTTCGTTTATGTGGGGTGGTTTCCGACGTAGAGCGGAGATACACGAAGAAAGATGCTAAGCCTTGGGCACGTTTTAACCTTTTGGCGAAGGAACGGGATTTATCTCTTCCGATGTTTCCGGAAGCTTACACGAAATATGGAGAAGTTTTGGCAGACGGCGAACTCATGGTGGTAACTGGAGTAGCCTCGGTAAAAGACGGAGAAATCCGTATCAGCGTGGACAAGGTTCAAACAATCGACGGTTGCCTGGGTAAAATCATCGATGAATCTACCTGGTTAATCGATCCAGTTCATACAGATGCTGCAGATTTTTTAATTGATTTGCACAAGGAAAGCGAGCGGGGTATCGGCAGTGCAAAGGTGAGTGTAGCTTTTGCAGAAAAGGAGGAAGGAGACGGAATGGTCGTACAATTGGATGATCGTTTTAGGCTTAAGTTTGGATTGGAAAGCTTTTCAAATTGGAGGAATCGTCCTTGTGTAAAGGGGGTAAGGATTCGTGTTTTTGCCCCTGATCCTCCAGTGGAAAGAAAATATGGCCGTAAGAATTAGCCTTCCGACTTGACGAATCCCAGGCTCAATATACTATCCAATGTTTGATTTAAAATTATGTCTATCGAAATTAAACTACGCAAAGGTGAACCCATGGATCGTGCGATCCGTCGTCTCAAGAAGGCCCTGGATCGAGAGGGCACTATTCGTGATGTTCGTGCCAAACGATACTTCACGAAGCCTTCTGATAAGAATCGTGAGGCTCGTAAAGTTGCCGCTTTCACTCAAATGTTGCGTACCCGTTACGAAAAGATGTAAATTTTCTTTTTGGGGAAATTTACTCGTATTCCTAACGAGAAACCTCTAGCAATTGAGATTATGTCTCAGTTAGCAAAGAGGAATTCAGTAAGTCTTCGACGAGAATGGCGTCTCTTTGATCGTGATCGTGCTAATCCTGAAGCTTTTCTTAAACTGTGTGAGAGAATGGTGCAAGTGGGTGAATTTTTGCTCGCCCATGATGTGGCAAGGGCAGGGTTAAAACTTCATCCAAATCACAAATCCTTAGCTCAGCGGGCAGCTCATGCACTTTGTAAGGCTGGTTCCCCTTTAACTGCTACTTTAATCCTCGAAGAACTTGTATCTTCAGGGGTTAATGATGTGGAGACACAGAGCTTGCTTGCCAGTGCTTATAAAGACCTTTGTGAGAACACGAATAATTCCTCAAAGAAGCAAGAGTATGCTGACTTGGCAATCGCTCGATACGAACAGGCATACTTAGGGAAAAAGTCAATGGATCCTAATGGAGGGGATGCAGACAACCTTTATTATCCTTGCATAAATATTGCCTTCATGAATTTCGTTTGCATGAACTACGAAAAGGCCCGCGAATATGCCGCAACGGCCGGTAAAATGTGTTTAAAAATCCTTGAAAAGGATGAAGACAATTACTGGGTCAGGGCGACTCAGGCCGAAGCCTTTCTTTTACTTGGGAATATAGATGAGGCCCTTGACGCTTACGCATTGGCGGTAGATTTAACTGACGCTAAACCATCCTATATCGCCAGTACTCGTAAGCAGGCCCTACAAATCAGTTCGCTTTATGAGGACGAAAATATTCGTCAAAAAATTACCCAAGCTTTTCCAACTTTAGGAATCATTGCCTGTTCTGGTCATTTAATCGATACTCCAGGCAAGAGTCGCAGATTTCCCCAAGAGGCTGAACAAATCGTGCGGGCTAAGATTGAGGAAAAACTCGATTTTTTAGGTGCGACTTGTGGCTACAGTTCCGCGGCCTGTGGAACTGATATTATTTTCTTGGAGGCTATGGCCGAGCGTGGTGGAGAAACTCATGTGTTTCTCCCATTTGCAAAGGACGAGTTTATTCAAACCAGTGTGGCTCGGGGTGGTGGGGATTGGGTGGCGCGGTTTGAAAAAGTTTTGGACGACGCCACTTCGGTACACTATGTAACTAACGAGGGGTACTACGGAGATGACGGATTATTCTCTTTTTGTAATGATGTTATGCTTGGTTTCGCAGCTATGCGCAGTCGCGGATTGGATGAGGTGCCCGATTTACTTTTGTTCTGGGATGGTAAGAAAGGTCAGGAGGGGGGGACATCAGAAGTGGCGAATTCCTGGAAAGATACTTTTCAAGAGCCCCAGATTATCAATTCAAATGATGTCTTGGCGTTGCTTGATCAAATAGATGAGCCCCCTATTCCCAAAGGAGATACCAAGCCGATCTTCGTTAAAAGTTTTGGTGATACCGTAACCGCTCTACGTTCTGTTAAGACTATGCTCTTTGCGGATGTTGAATCGTTCACCCGGGTAAACGAAGAATTAACCGCTCAGTTTGTGGAGGTTTTTCATGGAGGTGTCGCCAATATGATCAAGGAATTAAATTGTAAGCCCGAATTTGTGAATAGTTGGGGAGACAGTTTTTTTGCCGTCTTTGATGATTTGAATGACGCATTAAAATTGGCGATGAATATGCGTGATTTTTTTGGAAATGGAAATTGGCCAGAACTTTCAGGAAGTGGGAATTTGGATGTACGTATATCGATGCATGCCGGACCGGTTTACGAAGAGTTTGACCCTCTTTTAAAAAAGAGAAATTTCTTTGGGCGTCATGTTAATCAGGCCGCCCGAATAGAACCTATTGTTCTTCCAGGCTCTGTTTTCGTATCGGAAACCGTTGCTGCTCTTGTATCTTATCGTTATGGAGAGTTTGATTTTGAATACGCTGGAAACCTTGAGTTAGCCAAAGATTTTGGTGCTTACCCGGTTTATATTCTGCAAAGAAAAGGTTACTAACGGATCCCCCTTATGCAGTCATCCTCGCAAGCACTTGGGATTTCTCCCCCCTTTGACGCTTATTCGGGCGAAGGTCCATACACTTTTGTCAGTTATGCCCATGCTGACAAGGTCATGGTCTTTAACGCTATGCGAAAACTTAACGAAAGAGGGGCCAATATCTGGTACGATGAAGGAATCAAACCAGCGGGCGAATGGGTGGAGGAAATTGCCCATGCAATCAAAGCATCTTCTTTGTTCTTGGTTTTTATTTCTCCAAGATCGGTTGATTCCCGTTATGTCAAAAGTGAGGTTGGTTATGCACTAAGTGAAAATAAGGAAATTCTTACCGTTTATGTGGAAGAAACCACTTTGCCGGCTGGACTTGCATTATGCCTTCAACAGTTCCAATCGGTTTTTCTGCAGGATGCCAATTGGAAAGATAAAGCATTGGAAGCCATTTTTGAAAAAATGGATGCTCCTGTTTCTTTTCAATCTGAACTGGTTGATAATGGAGAAGAAGTGGTGGATCACGGGAAAATACTTTGGGATTTTTGGGAGAAATCCAGAGAGCGCCAACTTTTAAGGTCCAATACCTCAAAACCTGAAGCAATCCCACGCTCTAAGCTATCTGGGAGGAAACAGGTTTTAATTAAAAAAATGCAAGAACCTGAAGCACAACCATCCAAGAGTGCTGGTTCGACTAGGCATCCATTTGCGGTAAAGGTTGAGGTTAATCTTGAGAAAGAGTCTTCCCATAGTGCTGGCGATTTGTATAAGGATGCAAGTGCTGGAGATTTTTCCTGGATTCCAGGAGGAGAGATTTCGCTCAAGGTTCCCTATTCCGATGAAAGTAAAACCGTTCGGGTGAAAAATGGATTTTGGATGGCGAGATTTTTAGTTACCCAAGGACTTTACAACAAGGTAATGGGAAGTAACCCAAGTTATTATGATTCTTCGATTAGTGGGGACTTCAACAACCTGCCGGTAAATAATGTTTCCTGGCTTGATGCTGTTTCCTTTTGTAAGGCACTAACCATTTTGAGTAAGGGAGAAGGCAAACTTCCAGAAAACTATGAGTTTAGGCTGCCCACGGAGGTGGAGTGGGAATATGCATGCCGGGCTGGCACACTTTCAGATTATTACTTTGGGGCTCAGGCAGATAAACTGCAGGATCACGGATGGTTCCGTGGGAACAGTCAAAAGAGGTTGCACCCAGTCGGTTTAAAAAAACCAAATCCATGGGGGCTTTTCGATGTTTATGGCAATGTCCGGGAATGGGTGGGGAATTCTTTCGTTAATACCTTACTCAATGATTCCGAACAGGATGAATTTCGAATAAGCCGGGGTGGGGCGTATATGAAACCTGCCTCCGAATGTGAGTCTGCCTCACGATCAACCAATTCCCTGAATCATCGTTTTCGTAACCTTGGGTTTCGTCCGGTTTTAGCAAAAGTTCCCACCTGAGTACCAACCTATTTCCACCTTTAGGGAATTTCCATTGTCACTTGAGGGTGTGGCCGTCATAGTCTAACACTTTAAAATGAGCGACCAGGTAAAGAAAAACCCTACCGACCAAGAGGTATTGGACGGAAGCGATCAAGTGGCGGTACGCCAAGCAAAATTGGATGTATTGCGCGAATCCGGAAAAGATCCTTTTCAAGCAAACTGGGAACAAACTCATGCTTCCAAACAGGCGGTAGGAATGCTTGGTGAAGAAGAGGAGTTAGGACCTGAGGTCTCAGTGGCTGGTAGAATTGTTGCCTTTCGCCTAATGGGAAAGGCGGCCTTTTTGAAACTGCTCGATCGCGAGGGTAAAATACAGGCATATGTCCGCCGGGATGAAATTGGAGACGATGAGTACGCCACTTTTAAAAAATTGGACTTAGGAGATTTTATCGGAGTACGTGGACCGCTCTTCCGTACCAAAACAGGAGAAGTCACGGTTCGGGCAAAGGAATACCGTTTGGTGACTAAGGCCCTTCGTCCATTGCCTGAAAAATGGCATGGGCTAAGTGATAACGATCAGATATACCGCCAACGTTACCTCGATCTCGTGGTAAACGATGAGTCACGCCAACGCTTTCAAACCCGCAGCCAGATTATTCGAGAAATTCGCGAATTTATGTGGTCGCGGGATTTTATTGAGGTCGAAACTCCGATGTTACAGTCGGTTTCCGGAGGTGCTGCGGCCCGTCCGTTCCGCACTCATTTTAATGCCCTTGATTGCGATTTTAACATGCGTATTGCTTTGGAGCTCCATCTAAAGCGTATGTTAGTGGGCGGGTTTGATCGCGTCTTTGAGGTCGGCCGGGTTTTTCGTAATGAGGGACTTTCCCGTAGGCACAATCCCGAGTTTACCATGCTCGAGGCCTATCAAGCTTACTCCGATTACCGTGGTATGATGGAGCTTACCCGTTCTCTAATCCAACAAGTCGCCCAGCGAGCATTGGGTAATTTGCAGATGGAACGCCCGGATGGCGAGGTGATCGACCTTTCTGGGGAATGGCGCGAAGCAAAGTATAAAGATTTAATTATAGATGCGGTCGGTCGGGAGGATTGGTTTGATCTTCCTAAATCTGAAAAACTGCAAAAAACCAAACAACTTGGAATCGAAGTCGATCCTGAGATGGAAGATTTTGAGGTCACCAACGATGTGTTCGAAAAAATAATCGAGCACACCTTGGTTCAACCCACTTTTGTTACTCACATTCCCAGGGAACTTTGCCCACTTGCCAAAATTACTCAGTCCGATCCTTCAACCATTGATGTGTTTGAACTTTGTATAAACGGCCAGGAGATTGCCCCTGCTTATTCCGAACAAAATGATCCTGGTTTACAGAGGGAGGCTTTTCTTAAACAGGTCGGCGAAGAGACTCAGGAATTGGACGACGATTTTTTACTCGCATTGGAACACGGAATGCCCCCGGCTGGTGGTATGGGTATGGGGATCGATCGGCTTGTCATTTTTCTGACCAAGGCGGCCAATATTCGCGACACCATTCTCTTTCCTACACTCCGTCCGCTTTGACCATCCGCTCGTATGATCGCTCTGGGGGAATAGTCGTTTGAATAAGCTTTCTTCGGACAAGGTCATTGTTATTAAACCTGTTTGGTGGAGGCAGGCATGTTTCACTCTGTTTCTTTTTGTGCTCGCGATCTTTTTTTCCTTTGTCGGGTATTTTGGTGCCTTGTTTAGTTGGGCGGGTACAATCTTTATGACCTTGGTAAGTGTGCTTAGTTTACTGGATCAAATATTTGAATGGTCGCGTTTAAAGATCGATCGGAATGGGTATTCCTTGCGAGGTTGGTTCCGTCACCAATCTTTTGCCCACCATGAAATTCAGGATTTTCAAATTGTTGAATTTACTGGGAAAAAACTCTTGGCTGTAGAATTTAAAGAATATGCCCGAAAAGAACGCGGCCTTGCCGACCAGCCTGTTCCGTTCCCCTGTTGTTTTGGACGCTCCATTGATGAAGTTTTTAAAACCGTTCGGTCGGCAATCGATCGTACACCCCGACGAGCCCAAAGAAATTGAGATTTTGAGCGATTGAAATCGCTCCCGTCCCTGTTTCATCCAAGTCTTATACTGTGAGGAATTCGATTGTAAGTTATCTCCTTTTTTTAATCACTTTTTTTTATGTGGGTTGTAAACCTATGCAGTCGGATGGTTTCTTTACCAGTGCTGACCGCTATGAAGAATTTCGTACCTACGATCAGGACTTTGGTTCCCGGATCGAACAGTATCTTGAACTTGCCAACCAGGAACTGCTCGAAAATTTTGAACAAAAGAAATACTTAATGATTCGGGAAAAACAACCACCCCATGTTATACATCCACGAAAAGACTTATCTCTGAGGGGAATCATCCGTTCTGCCCATGAAGCAGGCAATTTAACAACTGAACAAAAGAATTCCTACCTTGAGAAATGCGACGATTTATACTCGATTTGGGAGAAGCAATGGCGCACGGTCAGAAAAAAAGCGAAGCACCTAGGCATTGAACATTGATTCCTCAGTTCTGAGAAAATTGGCCGGTACTCGATCTAAGCAGTCTTGGGGCTGGCTTTGAAAAATAACGAGAAGAGGGCAGGAAGGTAGGCCAGTCCGATAATTGCCAATTGCGATCCGATAAAAGCCATCAGAGGCACAAATGCTTTGTCCATAAATCCATAGGAGTGTAGCCCCACACCCAACATATTGGTCCCAAAATAAGACCATGCGGTTACCACATTTCCAAAAATCGCCAGAGCAGAAAGACCACGGACCTTGGCAATGCCTGCCCATCTTGCATGGAGGATGATTGCGTTCCAGATAACAATCAACAAAGCTCCATTTTCCTTGGCATCCCAGCCCCAGAATCTTCCCCATGACTGATCTGCCCAGATTCCTCCAAGCACCGTGCCTACCAGGCTAAAAAATAAGGAAAAACAGGTAATCCCAAAAATCATCGACACCAGAGTGCGGTCTAAGTCCTTTCCCTTGTTCTTCGATCGTGTGAGCTTTCTGAAAAGCATGGAAAATACATAGGCAATTCCGAGGAATCCAGCGAGAAAGGTAGTGGAATATCCAATGGTTATGGTAACCACATGAGTGGCGAGCCAGAAGTTAGAATCGAGTACTGCTCGCATCATTTCCATGGTGTCACCGGATGGATTGAGTGAGGAATCGATGCTCAGGTTGTGTGCAACCACCAATCCACCAAACCCGATCAGCGATCCCATGGCCGATGCAATACCAAGCCTTAAGAATTTCTCGGTCAAAAAACATAATACTACCGCTCCCCAACTGATAAACAGGGCGGAGGAATAGAGGTTGGTCACCGGGGGGCGCCCCTCGATATACATCCTGCCAACCAAGCCAAAAGTATGGGCAATTAATACCAAGCCGGTGAGCAGGTATGCACAATTCAATAAGGCCTTGGCAGCGCCACTTTGTGCTTGTCCAGGTTTTAAGTAAGCCGAGATCAGCCAGGATACACAGGCTATGAGAAAAATCCATAAATAGCCGATGGAGCTTCGGTAAAACGGTTCGTATCCATTGTAAGTCTTTTCAAATGCAATTGTGGATATATCTGCCTCTGCCCGCTTGCTTATTTCTGTGCGGATCTTTTCGACTGACTCATTAAAGGTTTGGGCATCTCCAGTCTGGTAAGCATTTTCTAATTGCTCATAGTTTCCGATAATTGGATCGATTCCTTTTCTTAATTTGATGGCCTCTGCATACTGAGCGGCAAAAAGGGCACTAGGATCCATTTTCAGATTCTGCCTGATGCTTTTAATTTGATCGGGGAGGTCTGCATCTGAGCTAGCTACCAGTGCCTGGACCGTGGAAATGAAGCGAGCCGGATCAATCTTTGCTTTTTCCTTGGATTCCAATGGTTCTGTGCCCACGAGGGACTCTCCAATCTTACGCCATTTCCCGCCGCTCTCTCCCAATTCGGGTGGAAGGGGGAAGAATTCTGCATATAAATTATATCGGGCATAATAATCGATGAAATACATCAACGGACCCATCGCCTCCTTGTTTCCCATTCGTACCTTGTCTGGGTTGTTTGCCAAGTCAGCCGTCAGTTTGCGGAAGCGCTTGTATTCATCACTGCGTCCGCTATCCGTCTCCGCATTGTAAAAGAGGGGAGATAGGCGGCTATGGTCATGCACCGCAGAGGAGGGGGCATGAGGGGGGGGAGCCAGGGTGGTTTTTAAATTCCGGTAGAGCACGAGCCCATGATAAAGCTCGATAATATTTTGGTGGAAATAATTGCGCTCTTCTCTTTCCAACTTACTGGCATCTTGAGCACTCTTTTCAATTTCCTCCACAAAAGGTTCGAGTTCGAGGTAGGAAAAATACTTTCCATCGCTTGCCAGTTTTTTACCAATCAGTCCAAGCACTTGGTCATGATCAATCAGGAAAGTCTTGTGGGCATCTGCCCGTTCCGGAGTAAATAACAAGTCAGCCAACCATTTAATCGCTGGTACCTTTGTCCCATTGCTATCAAGTGCGGTTCGTTTATTGCGCAATACGAGCAAAGTATTGCGGGCCACACTGTCGATTGGTTTTACCCGTCCGCCCCGCAATACTGGAATTCGCGAAAAAGCATCGAGGTTTATTGAATCTTCAACCCCGACTGGTTCCCCTTTGAAAAAATCAAAAAACGAGGAACTGGTATATTTGTTTGGAAGGAATACAAAATATAGTCCGCAAAGAACAAGCGACCAGCTTAGGATGCGTAAACGGGTGGATTTTTTCTTTTCCTTCATACAGTTGCCCGGTTGGTACCGGAATTTTTATTGAGAAAGCGCACCAAATGAAAACTGAATTGCCAGAGCAGACCGATCGATACCAGTACACATGCAATGTAGGGAACCAACCAGCTCGGATTGCGTACCACTTGAAAAACGGTATAGTCCGCTGATTTGTTCATTTGGTACTGGTAAAAAGTTTTGCCTTCATGGCGCAGCGGGGTGTTCATATATACTAATGCCCGCCTACTTTGGTTTTTTTCCATATTTAATACAATTTCGCTTTCGAAATTAAAAGGAATGTCCGTGCCCTGATAAAATTCATTGGCTATCCCAATCAACTCAATGGAGTAGGGCAGGTACTCTCTTTCCGGACGTAAGGTCACCCCCCATAAACGACCGTTTGTACGGATTGGTTGAAAAGCAAGATCTCCCATTTTTGGATTTATCTGGGCCCACCAATGATTGCCCGCAGGGTGCGAAATGGCTGCCCATGTGCCCATACTTTCTGCTCCATCGAGCAATTCAAAAACCACATACCCAAAGTTCATTCCCTCACTGCTAAAATCCTCCGGCTTTGGACGGATTTCCAAATTTGCCGATTGAATAACTCCACGATTCACACCCGCTGTCGGGCCCTTTGCTTTGTTGGCTGGGGGCAGGGAATTAAATTCGCAATTTGGACCAAAGTCCAACACCCGTACTTTAAAGGGTAAACCTTCTGCATAGTGCAGGCCGCCTCGTTCCAGTAAGGCTTCGGGCAGGGCGACCACCCGTTCGGTCTGGGCATCTGTCACATCGATAAAGGCAAGTTCCACCCCATGAAAACGTTCGAGGTAATTTTTCGATTCCCCCTTGTTTATTTGCATGCGGGATTCTTCCTGCATTGCCTGGGTGGCAAGTTGCCCGACTAAAAGCATGATGATTCCCAGGTGGATGAATTGAATGCCCATCTTTTTTCCTGTCCATTGAAAACGGGTAATAAAAGCGGCGAGTAAATTGAGGATGAGTAAACCACCCAGAAGGTATCCACCAGGTATGGGAATGGGTAGAAAATTCAGGATATCTCCTCCCCAAAACTGTTCGGGGTAATGCCAAATTCCATACATCGATTCAAAAAACTCAGCCTGGGCACCGCGTATGCCAATGCGTACCTGTTCCAATGTGGCCACAAAGATTAGAATCATCGAGAAGCTGAGCAGCGTCAGGGTGATGCGTAAATTGGCAAATGGGATCAACCAGGCAAAACGCTTTCTACGCTCACTCAGTGAGGATATTGATTTTTTTGGTTTTTCAGGCATCGAATGGAAAAAAGAGGTAAATATTTTAATGGTCTCCCAGGCAGAAAGAATCGATCAAACCGAGAAAGTTTTCCTTTTCTGTTTGGGCTAAATTGACATCTCCCATTAATTTTAAAAACCACGACCTCCCCTTGTGGAAAAGAATGGCTGCATAAAGGGCTTGTTCCTCTGATTCTGCCAGCACTAATTTGGCCGGTTTTTCATCAATCATACGATCGCTCAGGTATTGGGAAAGTCCCTGCTCATCTGTTGGGCTCATGCCCACTTGCCCGAGCCACCGGTTTACATTGGCAAGAATGCCCCCCACCTCACCGGGAAAGGAAGTGATTGAAAAATCGAGGGCTTCGCCCGCCTTGTTGCTTACGGAGTAGTTGCCCACACGCATTTGGGTGGATGGCTTGCGATCCCAATGTTTTGGTGCTTCCCAGGTTGGTTGGTGTCCGGAGCTGGTAGCTTGGGCTGGGGGCAGACTGGGGGCAATTGCCCGTACCGGTTCCTTTCCTGCCCGCAGGGTGGTGGATTGTAAGAAGCTGTAAAAATTGTCCAACTCCTCATCGATCAATGCACGGTCGGCAATAAAGGGAAATAACCAAGTCTGGGCATTGTGCCTGTAAAGTGCGAGCAGGGCAGTTCTTGGGGGTTCTTCCTCTCCACTCATGTCCTCGAGACGGATAACTTCAAAAGATCGATCGCCTAGTTTTTGACGGGCTACCAATGGTTGCACGCTCGATTCATTGTAATCTGGATGGCCGAGTTCACGGGCAAACATATTTACGATCTGGGTAGTTTCCACAGACTCCCGAAAAGGCATCACTCCAATACGCCCCCTTGGCCCCAGGGAAGTTTTTACATGAAAGGAACCGGCCATTATTCCTGACATCCCAGGGTTTTCTCCCCACTGCTCGGGTAACTCCCAGCACACCACGGGGCCCTCATAATGATTGGCAGCAGTGTAAGAACGCACCTCTGGATCCTCCCCGCAGGAAGAAAATAGCATGGCTGTACCCGCAAGCAAAAGTGCGGATCTCCAATTAAGGGGATGAGTTATTGCAGACATGTAGAATTACAGAATATAAAAGGGTGGGGCACAGGCAACCCGAAGAAGGCAGGTTTTAGGCATTACATTTGAAGAGGACAACATCCCCATCGGCAAAAACATACTCCTTACCCTCCAGCCTTAACTTTCCCGCATCTCTGGCGGCAGACATACTTCCCGTGGCAATTAAATCATCGTAGGATACCACCTCTGCTTTGATGAATTTTTTTTCAAAGTCTGTATGGATCACTCCAGCACATTGCGGTGCGGTCATACCCTTACGAAAGGTCCATGCCCGGGCTTCCATTTCTCCAGCAGTTAAAAAACTTGCCAACCCAAGTAGTTCATAAGTTCCTTGTATCAGGGAGGTCACGCCCGAATCCTGCACCCCCATTGCTTCTAGGTATTCCAGGGCCTCATCGTCTGCCAATTCGGACAATTCCTCTTCCATCTTCGCCGAGATTGCACAACAGGCAGCATCCTGCTGCGAGGCGGCCCATTCCTGAAAGGCTACAAATCGTGCGTTGCTTGTGGGATCGGCAATTTCGTCCTCCTTTAAATTACATGCATAGAGCATCGGCTTTGAACTAAGTAGGTGAAAAGTTTTCAAACGTTCCTTTTCCTCCTCGTCCATTGGTAAAAGATTGGCGGGTTTTCCCTCGTCTAAATGGGGGATTAAACGTTCGAGCAGGGCTACACTGGTGGCAGCATCCTTATCATTGCCCCTGGCTTTTTTCTGGGTCTTTTGATGCTGACTGTTCACAGAATCTGCATCGGCAAGAATGAGTTCGGTCATAATTATCTCCGCATCTGCAACCGGGTCCACCCTTCCCATATTGTGGATGATGTCCTCATCCTCGAAACAACGGACCACATGGACGAGGGCATCGACCTCCCGTACATTTGCCAGAAATTTGTTCCCCAATCCCTCTCCCTTACTTGCACCGGCTACCAATCCGGCAATATCCACCATCTCAATCGCCGCGGGGATCAGGCTGGATGTATTAACCAGTTTCGCAAGTGGTTCGAGCCGTGTATCGGGCACCTGAACTACACCGACATTTGGATCGATGGTACAGAATGGATAGTTGGCTGCCTCCGCCTTGCGGGTCTTGGTCAGGGCGTTAAACAATGTGCTTTTGCCCACATTGGGCAAACCTAGGATTCCAGCTTGGAGCATAACGAAATAAAAAAAGAATTATTTATGTCTCAGTCCGTGGATTCGGTCAACAAGGATGGATCAATTTTGAGCATCATGCTTTCCCATTGACGATTCTGAATGAATTCGTAATTTATGACTTTCTTTTGTGGCGATAGTAGCTCAGTTGGTTAGAGCACCGGCTTGTGGTGCCGGGGGTCGCCGGTTCGAATCCGGTCTGTCGCCCCACTTTTTTTAAAAGAAAAAAATAAGGGCAAGGTTTAAATCCGTCCTTGCGATTAGCCAAAATCGCCAATCAAAGACCTCTTTAACTGAGTTTGTTCTTAAATCGTGTCAGGTTTTTATTACACATTTTTATGTCCATATGATGTTTAAATATATGTACTATTTGCTTGTGTTTGATCTTTGGTTGTACTTGGGTTGTTGAGGGAGCATTTAGCACCCTCTTTAATATACTTAGCTACGCCCCAGTAATCAGAAATAATCATGCTGAACTGCACCCACTTTTCCCTACCGATTATGAAACGATATAAATTTATTCCCCTTTTTATCTTTTGCCTGGCGGGTACTTACGCCCAAGCCGCCCCCCCTTTTGTAAGCTATGCCGGTCAGGTCGCTTCTGGCGGGCAACCATACCAGGGGACTGGACAGTTCAAGTTTGCCTTCGTTGATGCAGTAGGGGATACCACCTATTGGAGTCATGATGGTACCAGTACCTCCGGTTCTGAGCCCAGTGGTTTTGTCAGTACCCCAGTTAATGGTGGGTACTACTCTATCTTGCTGGGCAATACTGCAATCAGTGGGATGGGGGCAATCGATCCATCCCTTTTTAAAACCTATTCCGGTGTTCACCTGCGGGTCTGGTTTAGCGATGGGGTGGCCGCCTTTGAGGAGTTGAGCCCCCATCGGCCCTTTGCCTCCGTGCCCTATGCCCTGAATGCCGGCATTGCCCCGGGTGAAATTACCGCCAATCAATTAAGCGAACAGGTCCTCAAATATTTTAAGCCCGAGCTTATCCAAAGCCCGCAAGCCCCTGCCAATGTGTATACGGGCCAGCAAATTACCCTTGGTGCACAAGCCCAGGGCAAACACCTTACCTACCAATGGCAGCGCGATGGTCAGTCCATCCCTGGTGCAACCAATGCCCAATTTATCATAACCGATGCCAACGCCTCCCAGCACGATGGCAACTATTCGCTCATGATTAGTAATGACTTTGGAGATGTGACTACCACGGCAGTACAGATCGTGGTGTCAACCGGGCAGGCAAGTACGCATACCGCAGACCTCAATGCGAGTGTGAGTCTGGACATGATCTGGGTGCAACCGGGTAGTTTTACGATGGGTAGTCCGGTGACGGAAGCGGGTAGGCAAACGGATGAAACGGAGCATAACGTCACCCTGACCACAGGCTTTTATTTGGGTAAATATGAAGTAACTCAGGCT
>ENA-OQVM01000850-OQVM01000850.1-marine-metagenome-genome-assembly--contig:-NODE-850-length-43879-cov-7.656454_pt1 | contig 43879 bp, 40 predicted proteins | sample MGYA00237776_ERZ505498 | MGnify/ENA primary metagenome ERZ505498 (study PRJEB26159, sample SAMN06265151) | marine metagenome | isolation source: Helgoland LTER site | place: Germany:Helgoland, sampling...
GTAGTTGTCGTCGTTGGCAACTATAAGTTTGCGACTTTGGATTAACGAGATTGGTCACCATCTCGGCATGCACCGGAAGTTTTGTAGCCGTCGTCGAATCCAAAACGCCCCCTGTGAACAGCAAGTCTAGCATAGTCACAGGCTGGGCATAGGCGATTAAATGCTCTGCTAATGAATATATTATTTAGATCGAATTTAGACGCTGAATCGCCTAGAATCCGAACAAAAGTAATCTCCTTAAAAAGTGCTTACAAAATAAAAAAGGGACAGCAAATGCAAAGAGGTCAATTCTCTTCTCGCTTGGCGTTTATCTTCGCCGCGTCAGGCTCTGCGGTTGGGCTGGGCAATATCTGGGGCTTTCCCACTAATGCTGCCGAAAATGGCGGTGCGGCCTTTGTGCTGATGTATATGATTCTGGCGTTCCTGCTGGCGTATCCGGCGATGATGGCGGAGTTGATTATTGGCCGTCACACCCAGTCGAATATGGTTAATGCCCTGCAGTCGATCTCGACCACTCGCGCAGCCAAACGTGCCGGTTGGGCTGTGGGTATGGGCGGTATGGTCACTGCCAGTCTGATTCTGTGCTTCTACAGTATTGTCGCTGGGTGGATGTTGGCGTTTATGCTTGAGCCTCTTACTACCTTTATAGGGCTACCGCAGCTGGGTAATTGGCTGACTGAGTTTAGCTTGGCGCGCAATGTCGGCTTTGCGGCGCTGTTTATTGGTTTGACGGCACTGGTGATCAGTGCCGGTGTGGAACAGGGTATTGAAAAGTGGTCTCAGCGTTTGATGCCGTCGCTGTTTGTACTGCTTATAAGCCTTATCCTCTACGTTCTGATGCAACCTGGCGCGATGCAGGGTTTGCAGCACTACCTGGTGCCGGACTTTTCTCAGATGAGCAACCCGAAGTTAATTGTCAGTGCGATGGGCCAGGCGTTCTTTTCTATGTCTCTGGGGGTTGGCACTATGCTGATCTACGGTTCTTATATTCGCAGCGATGAGAACCTGCCTTTGGTAGGTGCTCTGGTGACCTTGACCGATACGGGCATTGCCTTTTTGGCGGGTCTGTTGGTGTTGCCGGCGATGTTTGTGGCGCAGCATTTGGGTGTGACTATTTATGCCGAGAGCGGCAGTCTGATCGCTGGACCAGATCTGATCTTTCAGGTTCTGCCGGCGCTGTTTGAGGGTATGGGCGCTGCTGGTGTGTTTGTGGGTCTGGCCTTCTTTGTGCTGATGTCAATTGCGGCGGTGACCTCCTCTATCTCGATGCTTGAGGTGCCGGTGTCCTTTGCGGTGGAAGTGCGGCAGATGAATCGCACTAAGGCGACTTGGTTAGTGGCAATGATTATCTTTGCCATTAGCACCACCATTGCGATGAATTTCGATAGCCTGTTTGGCTTTGTGATTACCCTGACCACTGAGCGGGCGCAGCCGTTGCTGAGTATGTTTGTCTGTATCTTTGCCGGGTGGATTTTTCATCGCAATAGCATTTTGGCGGAGATTCAGAAGGGCAATCCGGATGTGGAGCAGGGTCTGTTTTGGAAGATCTGGCCGGTTTACGTCAAGCTGTTTTGCCCGGTGCTGATACTGCTGACCTTTGCCCAGGGTTTTATGGGCTAATTGGTTGTCATGCTATGACTGCTATTCGCGGTTTTAGAATTGACCGGGGTGGCCTTGTTGGTTAGGGTTAAGCCCCTGAACTTCAGACTGAGCTTCAGCCACTATCTCACTTTATATTGAATGGATTAAAACCGTGACCAAAGAAAAACAAGCAGTGGATTTTGAGCAGCAACTGGCCAACCTTGAGGCGCTGGTGGAATCACTTGAAAGTGGTGAGCTGAGCTTGGAGGAGTCACTTAAATCCTTTGAGTCCGGTATCAAAGTCGCTCGCGAATGCCAGCAGGCGCTAAAAGCCGCTGAGCAGAAGGTCGAACTATTAACCCGCCAGGGCGATGAACTTGTCAGCCAGCCTTTTGAATCCAGCGACAACTAGTCGCGCCTATGTCGTCCATCCAGGCCTCTCAAATCCAAACCATCATTAGCCACTATAGCGCTCAGGTTGATGCCCAGCTGGAAGCTATATTGCCAGCGGCAACGGGCCCGGCCGAATCACTGTTTGCGGCGATGCGTTATTCGGTGTTTAACGGCGGCAAGCGGCTGCGTCCGGCGCTGTGTTTTGCGGCGGCTGATGCGGTGGCAACCACTGATATAAATATCGCCAAAGTCGCTGCGGCACTGGAAATGATCCATGCCTATTCGCTGATCCATGATGATCTGCCGGCAATGGACAATGACGACCTGCGCCGGGGCAAGCCTACCTGCCATATCCAATTTGATGAAGCCACCGCCATTCTTGCTGGTGATGGTTTGCAGTCTCTGGCCTTTCAGCAACTCTGTGAACTCTCCGAGCTGTCTCCCACAATAGTGCTTGAACTCGTTTCGACACTTTCCCGTTTGGGAGGCTGCAGCGGCATGGTCGCCGGTCAGGCGATTGATCTTGCGGCCACTGGGTCGCTGTTAGATATTGATGCTTTAAAGGTTATGCATGCCCACAAGACCGGGGCACTGATTGAAGCCAGTGTGTTGATGGGCGCTCTGGCCACGGGTCAGGCGAGCCCAGAACAACTCGCTGCGCTAAAAGACTTTGCCCGTGCCATCGGCCTGGCGTTCCAAATTCAAGACGATATTCTCGATGTCGAGAGTTCCACGGAACAGCTGGGCAAGCAGCAGGGATCCGATGTCACTAACCTCAAATCGACCTACACCTCGATCTTGGGGCTTGAGTCGGCACGCAGTGAAGCGGCGGCACTCTATGACCAGAGTATGCAGAGCCTCGAGGGCTTTGGTGAGAAGGCCGACTCGCTGCGCGCTATTGCGGCGTTTATTGTTAAGCGCAATCACTAAGCCAGTTTGGTTAAAATAAATCCATTCATAGACGCATAGACTCCAGAGCAGAACCCGCTGACTATTTGGTGTAAGATCTTGGATACGCTTTTTGATAAATACTCTACACTCTTAGATTAAGCTTATTTTACTGATAGATCACCTAACGGCTAACGATATAACAGCATGGCAAAGACGTTTAACGACATCCCCCACACGCGACCGGAAACTCCGCTGCTGAATACTGTCAGCGCACCCGCCGATCTGCGCCATATGAACTCGCAGCAACTGCTCGATCTGGCTGATGAGCTGCGGGCGTTTATTCTCTATTGCGTGGGTAAAACCGGAGGCCACTTTGGTGCCGGGTTAGGCGTTACCGAACTGACTATTGCCCTGCACTATGTTTTTAATACCCCAGACGATCGTCTAGTCTGGGATGTGGGTCATCAGACCTATCCGCACAAAATTCTCACCGGCCGTCGCGAGCAGATGCTCAGCATGCGTCAAAAAGATGGCCTGTCGGGCTTTCCAAAACGCAGTGAGAGTGACTTTGATACCTTTGGTGTCGGCCACTCAAGTACCTCTATCAGTGCAGCGCTGGGTATGACCATGGCCTCTTCACAGCTCGGTAAAGAGCGCAGAGCTGTGGCGATTATGGGCGATGGTGCCATGACCGCGGGTATGGCGTTTGAGGCGATCAACCATGCCTCTCATGTGGATAAAGATCTGCTGGTAGTGCTCAACGACAATCAGATGTCGATCTCGCGCAATGTCGGCGGCCTGTCGACGTACTTTTCTAAACTCTGGTCGAGCCGATTTTATACCCAGTTTCGCGAGACCGGCAAAAAAGCCCTCAGCGGCATGCCTCAGGCGACTAATTTTGTCCGCCGCACCGAAGAGTATATGAAGAGCATGGTGTCACCGGCGACGATTTTTGAGGAGTTGGGGTTTTATTATGTCGGCCCTATCGACGGTCATGATCTGCCATTATTAGTTGAGACGCTGACCAAGCTAAAGGAAATTAAGGGCGCCGTGCTGCTGCATATCATCACTCACAAGGGCAAAGGTTTTGCCCCTGCCGAGAATGATCCTGTGGGCTATCACGCGCTGAGCAAGATTGAACCCAAGCAGGTCTTAGAGCCAGCGCCCAAGCCTATATTAAAGGCCAAGGCCAAGGCCAAGGCTAAGCCCAAGTATCAAAAGGTCTTTGGTGACTGGCTCTGCGATATGGCCGAGCAAGATAATCGCCTGGTGGGCATTACTCCGGCCATGTGCGATGGCTCGGGGATGAATGAATTTGCCGAGCGCTTTCCCGAGCGCTTTGAAGATGTGGCTATTGCCGAGCAGCATGCAGTGACCCTCGCCGCCGGTATGGCCTGTGAAGGCTCCAAACCGGTGGTAGCAATCTACTCGACCTTTTTACAGCGCGCCTATGACCAACTGATTCACGATGTCGCCATACAAGATCTCGATGTGCTATTTGCTCTCGACCGCGCCGGTTTGGTTGGGGAAGATGGCGCAACCCATGCCGGTGCTTACGACATTAGTTATCTGCGCTGTATTCCTAATATGGTGATTATGGCGCCCTCGGATGAAAACGAAACCCGACAGCTGCTGTACACCGGTTATATGCATTCAGGTCCGGCGGCGGTGCGTTATCCCCGTGGCACTGGCCCAGGTGCGGTGATCGAAGAGCAGATGACCGCGCTGCCATTGGGCAAAGGCCTGATGGCCCGTAAAGGCACTGGTGTGGCCATTCTTAACTTTGGTACCTTGCTGGCCTCTGGCCTTGAAGTGGCCGAGACACTGAATGCCTCAGTGGCGGATATGCGCTTTGTAAAACCCATTGATGAGCAGTTGATTCTGGATCTGGCTGAGAGCCATCAGCTGTTGGTTACTCTCGAAGAAAATAGTGTCGCTGGCGGTGCCGGTTCTGCGGTCAGTGAGTTTCTCGCTGAGCAGGGTATTGTGATGCCGGTTCTGCATCTGGGTCTGCCGGATCGTTTTGTCGATCATGGCAATCACTCGCAACAGCTTGAAAGTGTCGGCCTCGATTCGGCGGCTATGTTAGCGGCTATCGAAAAACGTCTGGCGCTGTTGGCGCTGCCCGCTCGGGCAACAAAATAATAATATCAATTTGGAGTTCACCGAATGAAGCTTTACGACTATGCTGCAGCACCTAATCCTCGCCGCGTGAGAATCTTTCTCGCTGAAAAAAATATTCAGCTGGAAACTATTCAAATTGATCTCAGAAATGGCGAGCAACAATCAGAGGCGTTTCTGAAGCTCAGTCCCCTTGGCGAAGTGCCCCTGTTACAGCTCGATGATGGCACCTGCATCAGTCAGGTGCATGCTATCTGTCGCTATATAGAAGAGGTCTATCCTGAAAATCCACTGCTCGGGCGCACACCGTTAGAGAAAGCTCTAGTTGAATCTTCAAACCACCAGCTCACCATGAATGGCATAGTCGCAGTGGCCGAAGGCTTTAGAAATTCCAACCCAGCGTTTGAAGGCCGTGCTATGACTGGCCCAAATGGCTACGCACAGATTCCTGCACTGGCTGAACGTGGGCTGTTGCGGGTGGATCATTTATTCCAGGATTTGGAGGCGCATTTTGCCAATAGCGAATTTATTATTGGTGACTATTTCTCAGTTGCCGATATCACCGCCTTTACCACCATGGACTTTGCCCGCTGGATTAAAAAGACCATTCCAGAAGACTGTGTCAACTTGCAGCGCTGGTACGATCAGGTGAATGCTCGCCCGAGCGCCAAAGCTTAAGTTAGAGAGCTTAAAAAAAACCAAAAAAAAGGCCTTAATTAAAAGGCCTTTTTCAATTATCCGCTATTTCAAATCTGCGGTTATCAGCGTAAACCCATTCGCTGTAGCCGTGACCTGCTTGCCATCACTAAAACTCACTACCTTCTCCTGTGCCGTGAAGTTATACACCACATAGGTTCTAACACCGTCATTATCAAAGGCCAGTGCCGCTGGGTAATCAGAGGTCAAGTCGCCGGTGCCTGTCTTTAACTGTCCCAGTGCATTAAAGGTATGCAGCCAATGATAGGTATGTGCTTTGGTTTCACCCGCTTCAGGGGTATAGCTGCCAGCACTGTTGTAGTCAGCAATTGCCGCATCTGCATCTACCATTGCCCAGAGGTTCCACCACAGGTCGCGCCACTGATCATTGACTAGTCCCGAAGGCTTGCCATTGGAGGACTCGCTTAACCCCAGAGCCACATAGTCTTCCATATAGTCTGCGTGCAAACCCACATGCAAGATAAGTGGACTGGATGGAAGACCCTGAATACCTAAGATATGCGCAAATGCACCGCTGAACCAGGTAGAGAAAACCGCGCCGTCACCCCAGATAATTGAGGTGGTGATTCGGTTGTATCCGCTAGGGAAGTTGTCGGCGTCGGCACTGACATTGTTGTAACCGTCAATATTATTCCAATACTCCCAATAGGCGGCACCGGTTGAAGCATGGAGATACATACCGCGCTCAGTTAGCTCCGCATTTCCGGTGGTCAATCCATAGAGAATAATTGCTCCATAGGCAGTGGCCGCCTCAGATGTGGACTCATTGTTATTTCCGCGCGTGAAATTAACTTGGCCATCGGCCCAGGAGAAGCCATTGGCGGGATCAAAATTGCGCATATGAGGAAACAATGCATCGTCTTTATCCGCTGCGTAATCACGAATTAACAGCTCGATCATGGGCCCGTATTGGTCATCACCACACCAGGCTAGATCGACGCGACAGATCTCGGCAGCCGCTCGGACAAAATAGCCATAGTGAAAGTGGTGATCGGCTAAACGCTGATGTGACCCAAAGGATTCATCAAACCCGAGCAACGTATTCCAGTCATCATCGTAGACAAAGTATTTTTTCGTATTTAGCGTGCCATCGGTCTCTGCGGTAAACCAGTCTGCAAGTTCCGCCTTCAACCAGTCAACTAACTGATCGGCTTCACTTTGCATATCAAGAGAACGGGCAATAGCGGCAAGCTCAGCGACTTTGCCATAATTTTTTCCCGTCCAATATGTGTCGGTTTCTTCAACACCTCCGCCAGACAGATTCCACGCACCAGAGCCCTTGCCGACAAAGTCAGTGACGAGACCCTTAAGGGTTGTCTGGTCAAGGCTATCGCCAATAACGGGGAATGTAGGCAACACGCCAACATAGGGTATCTGGTAGCTAAACTGATCAACCTCAGCAAACTTCACCGTGCCTCGAGCACTCCGAACCTTGAAGCTGGTGGTGGCTTGCGATGTATTTTTCCAGTGCAATGGGTGCATACCAGCAATGGTATCTACAGCATTGCCCTGACCATCTAAGTAACTATGGGTGACGGTTACTTCATTGGTCGCATCATTTACTTGGTAATCAATGTCGACTTCGGCCACGGTATTGCGGGCCTTGCTGGCGAAAAGGTCTATCATCGCACTTGGAGCTGTACCTGCCTGTAAATGTGGCAGATACACCAGGGTCATCTCTTTGGCACTGTTGCTAACCCCAATCTCACTTTCCGAGATATTGCTAAAGGTGGTTGCTCCTTCACCGACCACCAGATAATTATTGGCATTGCCAGCCACATTAGTCCAGATACCCAATAGGTTATCGCCACTGCCGAATGTGCCCTTTTCACCACCATCTGAGCGTAGTGTGCGGACCTGAAAATTACCGCTGTAGGCTTTGAAGTAAATATAAGGTGAGCCATGTACAAAGGTGGCTTCCATTACATCTGTTTCACCACTTTTCCACAGAACCGTTACAGAACCGGCACTGTGATCCTTGGCATAGGCATCTAAACTGGCGTAATCAGAATTGCCAATCGCTATACCATCAAACACCTCGGCAGCATGATCTGGAATTGGATAGTAAAAGTTGTCTTCTCCAAAGATGTTCAAACCGGATGGAATACCCGAAACTCGAACCCCTTTGTCGGTAATTCGAGCGCTAATAGGATCTGGGGTGATATAGGCCGCGTCAGCTGCGTCACCTACGGTCATTTCACCGAGGAATGAGACAGAGCCCCACCATTTGTGTGTTTGTGTGGGCTTTTCAGCAGCGGGGCCGGTCAACTGCGGATACAGCTTAGTCACTATACCAGTTGGAATTCCGCTGCCCTGGTTGCAACCCTGTGCCTGAATATCTGGCTGAGTCGATATAACACCGGCATTTTCTACCCAATAACCATAATCGTCCTTACAGCGATGACTAGCGGTATATAGGGTATCCGCTATGCTACCAGCACCATAGGACACCACTGTGTAGTCTGTGGGCCCTTGAGACCCGCCACCGCCACCTGTAGGTGGAGTAGCGCCATCGGAAATGCCACTAAAGCGCACATTATCAATTTGATAAACCAGGCTAGGACCGTTGGCAGCCGCAGGGAAAAATACCATTGGCGCGGTGATCGCTGAGAGGTTTAATGCACCACTGGCAGTCAGTGATGACACTGGAAAATTAATTGTCTGCCAATCGCTGCTGGCAACTATACCTGGAATTTGCAGCTCACCAGAATTAGCACCACCACTCTCAACCTTAAGAAAGAAACCACCGGCCAGAGCATTCGCGGCATTGACCAGCTTAATATCAAATGAAAAGCTGCCGTCAGCATAGCCACTGAGGTCAATAGCTGCAGTCGGACCTACTACCAGACCGGCATGACCGGCATTGGCTGTGTAACTGACCTGCAGCACATCGCCGCGATCGAGATCAGTAACCACTTCCCAGTAAACGCTTTCACAGTCTGCGAAGCTGCAATTAGCATCAGCTTTGCTATAGGGAGGGTTCTGTTTTGAATCAAAGAACGACAGCTGGGTATCGCCGCCCCAGATGTCATCGACCACGCCATCATTGAGGATAAAGGTGTCATCAGAACTGGGTTCTGGCTCTGGCTCGACTTCAACAGCCGTGACGGTAACGGTTCGGGTTGTGCTCTCAGTGTTGCCCGCTGCATCCACTGCGGTATAGGTGAGAGTGTAAGTACCCGCACCAGCACCAACAGCGCCGCTGATCACTACATCAACCGGACCATCTACCGCATCCTCCGCCGTGGCATTGGCTTCGGTGTAGGGCGTGCCCTGCTCAATACTCAGGCTAGCTTCACCGTTTAGGGTGATAATTGGACTAGTTGTATCTGGCGTTGGATTTGGTGTTGGATTTGGTGTTGGATTTGGTGTTGGTGTTGGTGTTGGTGTAGAACCACCCCCAGCTCCGCCGCCACAGGCTTGCAGTGTGAGAGACGCTAGCAAGATAGTTAGCGATAGAACTTTGACTGAATTAAACACGGAGAACCCTCGTAGATTTATAGATACGCTTAAGCGCATTTTTATAAGAGGCTGGACTTTGACACAAAGCAGCGCGTCATGTGCTCAATTTGCGCCAACAATAGTTATTTTTGCGACAGTGGGAGCTAGAAAGGAGCTGATAAAAATGTTGATGGAAAGGAAAAGAAAAGTGATTGGCTAAACTAACCGCCCAGGAATATCATTCGGAAGCCGAAATTTCTGCTGTAGCAATAGATAAAGGACTAAATAAAAGGCTTTAGAAACTCCAATCCGACGCTTGAAGGTCGAGCTATTGCCGGGCCGAATGCCTATGATCAGATTCCTGGCTTAGCTGAACGGGGAATGTTGCGTGCCAATCATTTATTCCCTGATTTGGACGCCCACTTTGCCAACAGCGAATTTATTGTTGGCGACTATTTCTCGGTTGCCAACATCACCGCATTTACGACCATAGGCTTTGCCCGCTGGATCAAAAAGAAAATTCCAGAAGACTGTGTAAACCTGCAGCGCTGGTTCGACCAGATTAATGCTCGCCCGAGCGCCAAAGCCTAAGAGCACTATTTGGTCATATTGACTACATAGTTCGAAACAGTAACAGTAAAAAAGGCTCCGATTAAGGAGCCTTTTTGCGTTTGATGTTTTTTATTAATGAGTTGGATATTTTAAAAGCTCCACTTCACATCAAGTGCCACCATGGTTCCCGGCTGCTCTTCGTGAGTGACTACTGCATTTTGGGTAATCTCAATTTTTTCATCGAGCAAGTTTTTAAGTTTAAACTTCACCGTAAACTGTTCGGTAGGATAGAAAAAATAAGTCGCATCCAATGAGTTAAACGGCTGTTCATAGGCATCCGGTGAACCGTTGCGCCCGGCAAAATAAAGTCGCTCACCAAATACGTTATAGATCAGCATGGCACTGTGTCTGCCATCTTCTGAGTCATAACCCAACTGCATGTTAACCGCATAATCAGAAGCTCCGGCCATGGGTCGAGTCGCGTTAGTCGGCGCGTCGGCAAATTCCCCGGCGGTGAGCTCAGAGTCGAGCAGGGTCATATTACCGGCGACAAAGAAGGATTCAAAACGACCACCTATAAAGCCCAAACCCTTTAAGCCCTCAAGCTCTAAACCATAGACAGTAGAACTTTCAGCGTTGACAATTTCCGTGGCTAAGGCTTCTTCAAAGGCTGCTGCCTCAAAGAATTCAATCGGATCTTGAATGTCTTTGTAGAACAGCGACGCGGTAAAGTTATCCCCATCGGAGAAGAACCATTCAGCGCGCAGATCATAGTTGGTGACTGTGGCTGGAGTCACATTGGCATTACCACTGACGCGGGCGCCGGTTATCGGGTCGAGATAACTTGAGGGGGTAATCTCACGCAGATCTGGACGCACCAATGTTTCACTGTAGCCAAAGCGCAACTGAAAATCTTCAGCCCAGAAATCTGGCTTAATATAGACAACAGAAAGCGAAGGATAGAAATCGTCATCTTTGAACACTGAGTTCGACAGCGTCGTTTCATTACAGCTGATCTGGCAACCTTCAAATTTCAGAGGATTCCAGGGAATACCCACTTGGTTGTAATCTTCCCAACGGGCTCCGAGCATCAATCTCCAGGTCTCGTCATAGAGCAGGTCAATGGTGCCGTAGGCCGAGGTATTAGTCAGGGCTGCCAAGTAGCTTTCACCATTGCTGCCGATTACTGCAACATTAAAACCTTGGTCTGCATCGATAATATTGGCATCGCTGAAAATCTCCGAGACTGTGCCGATTGCGCTCTGGGCAACGCTGGTGTCATCTGTGCCCAAGCCAAACTGTAACTGCTCATAGCTGCGGGTTTTCTGTGAGTAGCGATAGCCGCCAGTTAAAGTTACATCCCCAAATGACATCATCAGTGGCAACTTGACGTCATAGCCGTAGCTCTCTACATCATCATTGAGATCGGTAAAACGAAAGTCAGCCGCCGAGGCCGAGGCCTGGAGGTTTTGTGCACTAACTTCTGCGGTAGCCGAATCAACGGCGGTTTTGAATAGAATATTGGTTTCATTGGGAATATCTGTGCGCGACGTTGCGTCAGAATAGAACCAATCGAAGGTCAATTCATCGAGCCACTCGAAACTATCGAAGCCAATCAGATCTCGAGTGATACCGCCAAAGCGATGAAAACCGCGGATTTGATTGACGCTTAAATTGCGCTCTTCAAAGCGCGTTCTGTACTGACGAAACCCCTGGCCATCGCTGAGCGGAAAGCTTGAAGTGTGACTGTCGGTAATCGAGGCTTTATCATCAGTGTTACGCAAAAAGATACTGGTGGTCTCGATGCGGTGATCGTCATACCAGCGCCAGCCGAAGTTTGCATTACCGGTCATATTAACGCTGTAAGTCGACTCTTTTTTGGCGGCAAAGATATCTTCTGGATCACCAAATGAGCGATCGATTGAATCTTTATTGGCCCACTCACTGCCGTAGACTCCGCCGAGCATAAAGCCTAGCTCCATACCGTTATCTAGGTAAAAATTATTGCCAATATTAGTTTCGATGCTGCCGTTAATATCGTCAGCCTGCTCGCTGATATCGACATTGCGATTTAGGTGCAGCGCTAAGTTTCGATTGATCGCTTCAGCATCGGCTAAGGTTTTTGTGCCGTCTCCAAGATTTATACGGTTGAGAATATTAATCGCGCCCAGTGAGCCACCATACATATTGACCGCGGACATAAGCTCGCTCGAAAGGCTGCGCGTGCCATCGTCTGTTCCGAGGCTGTCATCGCTACCACCACTGTAGGAAAGTACATCGCCGCGGGTATCAATATTTTGTTTGGTGCCCACTTCTACAGTGAACATAAACTGGTCCGGAATACTGCGTGTGCGAATATCAATTAGTCCGCCACTAAAAGCGGCTGGCATTTCTGCGGAGTAGCTTTTTTTCACTGCGATGGATTTCAAAATTGAAGTTGGAAAAATATCCAGAGGAATCACATTTCGGGTTAGATCCGGTGATGGGATCACCGCGCCATTTAATAATGAGTTGGAGTAGCGTTCACCGAGTCCACGAATAAACACGAACTTGTCATCCACCAGGGTGACGCCAGGTACTCGTCGCAGGGCCGATGCGACAGTGGAGTCGCCAATACGACCGATGGTTTCGGCATCAATAATGTCGGCAACCACATCGCTTTCCAGACGTTCGACGATAACATCATCGGCAGCGCTTTTCAGTTTGGCAAAGACGACTACTTCTTCGAGCACTGGCTCATCTGCAATACTTTTCATTTGTGCGAATACAGATCCGCTCATGCCCAATAGGCTGACGGCGATGATCTGTGTGCTGAGTAATTTAATTTTATATGTCATATCTGGACCTATAGCATGTTCGATTGAAAGCGTTAAGGATTGAGAGCGTTTGGGATTGAACGCTTTTGGCATTAGAAGCATCTGAACTTGAAACTAGCGAAAGTTGAAAAGGGCACCGCATCGCGGCACCCTTTGTTATACAACTCGATCATTCTTCAGGTCTTACTCGAACCATAATGGTTGAGCGCGGCTGCCTTCATGCAATCCATAAGTCCAACCAGCAGTCCAATCGTCATCAGCTGAAACTGCGCCGAGAATAGTTGAGCCAACAGGTGTCGGAATGGTCTCTGCACCCACAACCATGTCGACTACTGGAACTGAGTAGAAGCCATTGAGAATAACCAGATCAGCATTGCTTGTGGCAGTTGGATCGTCGCCAGCTTCAGCTGTTTGGTAGAGCAGGTTGCCTGAGGCAGTTAACCAGTCAGCCGTCGAAGTGCCGTTTGGCAGACTGTTGCCTTTAGTCAGATCCTGACAGGCAAGAATTGAAGAGGCTACGACTAGATCTCCATCCTGTGCTGCTTGCTGTCCTTCATTATCGAGACGGAAGCACCAGTTGTGGTCTGTATCGCCGAGCAATTCGTCAGCGCCGTAGGAGGCAGTCACAATCGCGTTTTGAATCGTTGGGAAATGGGCTTCACGAATACGCAGGCCCTGACCTTCTTCGTGGGTACCTGTCTGGTTAGCAGAGACGATACAAGTCAGGTTTTTAATCGTTGCCTGAGAGTTCAAACCACGAGCGATAAAATCATCGACGGTTGCTTGATCTTTGCTTGAGTAGCTGCCGATACCATCAGATTCAACACAGCGGTTACCATCAGTCGCTGACTGAATAACCAAGGCATTGGTAATAGTTCCGCGATAGCCTTCATCTATATCGATGGCATCATCACGCACATACATAGCAACGTAGTTAGTGATATCAACCGCACCACCAAAGAACTCAATGCCGTCATCATAGACGCTGTAGACTTCAAGGTTTTCAATCAGCGTGCCGTTACCGACCGCGTTAAACGCAATGCCGTTTAGCTCGTTGCCTGGCGCTACTTCAGCACCGGTATGCTTGACGATCAGATACTTTAAAACACCAGAGTTATCGGCATTGTTGTCGCCGCCATAGTGGCTTTCGCCAACGTCTGCTTTGCCTTCAGATGCAACATGACAGTCGGTTGTTGCAACAGCTGGGTAAGTACCAGTGTAAGCACATTTATTGGTCACACCGAAGCCGTTGATAACTAGACCGCCCCACTCGCCAACATCTTCCGCGCCTACAGTACCGAAGATAGCATCAGTCTGTGAGGTAAGGGTAATAGGCGCTGTGACAGTGCCATTGGCACGCATTTGTGAACCGCGATTAACCACCATAAAGTCGTCAGCACTACGGAAGGCTAAGGTTGTGCCAGCGGCAATAGTTAAGACTGGGCCATCGCCACCCTCAGACAGTCCAGCAGTTGCAAGATCATTATCTGATGAGTAGTTTTGACCTACAACCAGGCTGCCTTCAAATACGTGTACGCCGGTGCCAATATTAGGCACGGCTAAGTCAAACGTCAGTGGGTTATCAATATCCACAAAACCCTTTGAATAGATGCAGTTGGTGCCGTCGAAAGATCCCTGAGAGACAGTGCCGGCCAAAGTATATGACGCACAGCTAACATCTGTGTTGGTGTTGCCTTCGTTGGTAACATTGGTGACTGTGTCGCCAATGGATGTAGAGTTAGCCGGGGCGATATTGATATCACCGCCGCCACAACCAGTGAGAGCGAATGCAACCGCACTGGAAAGAATTAATTTGTTAATAGACATTGGAAACTCCCGATAAATTTTGTATTAAGATTTAGATCGGGAGAGAAATTAACAGTGCTTGATGACGGTTAAATGAAAATTTCGTGACAGTTCCATGACAGTGGATTTTTACACTTACATTAAGAGCTTAGATAAAAAGCTTAAGAGAAAAGCGCAGGTAAGGAGATTAGCTAAAAAAAGACGAAAAAAAAGCGGAAGCCAAAACTTCCGCTACAGGACGATTTGCTGGCCCCTATCTCTGGTGACGAATATCTTTACCCTTAACCACAAAGACAATTTGCTCGCAGAGATTTTTAGCGTGATCGCCAATCCGTTCGAGAGAGCGAACCACCCAAAGGACATTCATCACTCGACTAATGCTACGAGGATCTTCCATCATATAAGTCGCCAGTTCACGCAGAGCAGTCTTGTACTCTTGGTCAATTTGCTTATCTTCTTCAATGGTGCGCATGGCGGCATCCACATCAAAGCGGGCGAAGGCGTCGAGAGCATTGCTAAGCATGCTCATAACCGATTGACCAAGGTGGCGCACTTCGGTATAGCCCTTTGAAGAACCACCTTCATCCGCAAGAATGAGCGCATGGTTGGCAATTTTTTTGGCTTCGTCACCGATTCGTTCGAGATCATTGACCGCTTTGGTCACCATCATCACCAGACGCAAATCACTGGCCGCTGGCTGACGACGCGCAATAATCAGAATGCAGGCTTCGTCTATATCGACTTCCATATTATCGACTAGCTGCTCTTCTTTGATCACCTCTTCGGCGAGCTGGCTGTCGGCTTCGCCAATGGCGCGAATCGCATTTTGCAGCTGCTGCTCAACCTTGCCGCCCATTTCCATCAGGCGTGTGCGAATTTCTTCGAGCTCTTCATCGAACTGCTTCATGTAATGATTTTCGAACGTCATCTTGTCCATAGTACTCTCCGCTTAGCTCCTTTGACTGCTTAGCTATTTGATCCAACTCAAGGGCCGATCGTTTAGATCTAAGCCAGTTAACATTTTTACGCCTTTAACTCAGCCAAAGCGACCGGTGATATAGGCTTCGGTAAGCTCGTGCTCGGGCATGGTAAATACCTGCTCAGTGGGATTCACTTCGATCAGCCGGCCAAGATGAAAATAGGCGGTGCGATGTGAAACACGAGCAGCCTGCTGCATCGAGTGAGTCACTATAGCAATGGTAAAGTTCTGGCTCAGCTCTTCGATCAGCTCTTCAATTTTTGCCGTGGCAATGGGATCCAGTGCTGAACAGGGCTCATCCATCAGAATTACTTCGGGGCTTACCGCAATGGCTCTAGCAATACAGAGTCGCTGCTGCTGACCACCGGATAAACCGGTGCCCGACTGATGTAGGCGCTCTTTCACTTCTTCCCAGAGGCTCGCCTTACGCAGACTGTTTTCCACGATTTCGTCGAGGTCGACTCTAGTATCCGCCAAGCCGTGAATCTTTGGTCCGTAGGCGACATTGTCGTAGATCGACTTGGGGAAGGGGTTGGGCTTTTGAAAGACCATTCCGACTCGGGCGCGCAACTCAACCACATCCAGCTTAGGGGCATAGAGGTTTTCACCATCCATGCAAATCTCCCCCTCGACGCGGCAGCTTTCAACCGTATCATTCATACGGTTAAGTGAGCGCAAGAAAGTCGACTTGCCACAGCCCGAAGGACCAATCATGGCGATCACTTCGTTCTTGGCGATATCCACACTAACATTGTGAATTGCCTGCTTGTCGTCGTAGAAGACGTTGACATTGCGCATGGTCATCTTCGGCGCATCGGTAAAACAGCTACCCACGGTGACCTGATTATCCGCCACTTCAAGATTCTGTTTTACTTCGGCCTTGGCGCCCATTACAGGGTCAATTGCATTCATAGTTTTTCCTTTCTACCAACGACGTTCGAGGCGCTTGCGCAGCCACACGGCGGATGTATTCATAACAATTAAAAAGCTCAACAGCACCATAATGGCAGCAGAGGTTTTTTCGATAAAGGCGCGCTCTGGACTGTCAGCCCAAAGAAAGATCTGCACTGGCAGAACCGTTGCCGGATCACTGAAGCCAGCGGGAATATCGACAATAAAAGCAACCATGCCGATCATCAGCAGTGGCGCTGATTCACCCAGAGCCTGGGCCATACCGATAATCGCACCGGTCAACATACCAGGTAAAGCCAGGGGCAGCACATGGTGCATAACCATCTGATATTTCGAAGCGCCCATACCCAGAGCCGCTTCGCGAATCGACGGCGGCACTGACTTAATCGCCGCGCGACTGGTAATAATAATCGTTGGCAAGGTCATCAGCGTCAGCACCAGGCCACCGACTATGGGCACTGATCGCGGCACATGAAAGAAGTTAATAAAGATCGCCAGACCCAGCAGACCAAAAATAATTGATGGCACCGCGGCTAGATTGTTGATATTCACTTCAATGAAATCTGTCCAACCATTTTTCGGCGCGAACTCTTCCAGATAGATTGCGGCTGCTACCCCAATCGGGAAAGACAGCATCAGGGTCAGCAATAAAGTGAACAAAGAGCCCATCACAGCACCGCGAATACCCGCTTGTTCTGGCTCTCGCGAGTCACCCCGGGTAAATAGATTGCTGTTAAATTGAAGTCGAATCTTGCCCTGATCGTGGAGCTCGCCAACCCACTTGACCTGTTTGTCTGAGAGTCGCGCGGCATAGGGTTCACCATCCAGCCAAGACTTGTAATAGGTGTCAATATCGTCATCGGCCAGTACCCAGACCTTTTCCTTAGTGCCCAATAATAGCGGATTGGCAAGCAGACGATCTTTGAGATCAAAGCCGGCGCCATTACTCACTAGACCATAGAGCTTGCGCTTATCGCTGCGACCGGAAACATCTGCAAACTGCTCACGCAGGGCCTGCTTGGGAACCGCCTGCCAATTGCCCAGAACCAGTTGCTCTGGATCAGTCAGGTTATCCACGCCAATCAGATCCTTACTGTATTCCACTTCCAGCTGTAGATAAGCGATGCGGAAAGCACCGTGACCTTTGCTGACGATATCGGTAAACAATACCGTGACCGCGGCCAGTCCGATCAAGATGGCGAGGCGGCCATACCAGCGAAAAAGCTGTTCCGACCGATTGCGTCGGCCGAGAGACTTTCTGATTTTTTCTAGGTTGTTTACTGGCTTAGTCATATTGCTCTCGATATTTCTTAACAATCTGTAGGGCAAAGATATTTAGCATTAGGGTGACCACAAACAGCATCAAGCCCAGGGCAAAAGCGGCCAATGTCTTGGGGCTGTCAAACTCCTGATCGCCGGTGAGCAGGGTGACGATCTGCACTGTCACTGTGGTTACTGAGTCCAGAGGGTTAGCGGTCAGCTTGGCAGCCATGCCAGCGGCCATCACTACGATCATGGTTTCGCCGATGGCGCGAGATACGGCGAGCATAATGCCGCCGACAATACCGGGCAGGGCAGCGGGAATAATCACATTGCGCACGGTTTCAGATTTGGTTGCGCCCATCGCCAGGGAACCATCGCGCATGGACTGAGGCACGGCGGTAATCACATCGTCAGCCAGGGAAGAGATAAAGGGAATAATCATCACCCCCATCACGCCGCCAGCGGCCAGCGCACTTTCAGAGGAGACGGAAAGGCCAAAGCTAGCACCGAGATCACGGAGAAATGGTGCCACGGTGAGGGCCGCAAAGAAGCCGTAGACCACCGTTGGAATGCCTGCTAGTACTTCCAGTGCCGGCTTGGCAAAACCGCGCACCGACTGACTGGCGTATTCGGCAAGATAGATTGCCGACATCAGACCAACGGGGACAGCGATACACATGGCCACGGCCGAGATCAATAGAGTGCCGACAAATAGCGGTACCGCACCAAAACTGCCTGAGGAACCCACCTGGTCTTCACGGATCGCAGTTTGCGGGCTCCAATCAAGGCCAAAGACGAAGTCATCTATGGGCACTGATCTAAAAAATTGTATAGATTCAAACAGGACTGAGAGAACAATACCCAGAGTGGTAAAGATTGCCACACAGGCACAGGTTAGAAGTAGCTTCTCCATAACCTTTTCAACACGGGGGCGAGCGCGAAACGTCGAGGAGATACGCGACCAACTCCAGCCAAACCCAATCAGCGACAGGGTCATCATCAGTGCGGTTAAAGACCAACGGGAAATGACCTGCAGTCGTAGCATTAGATCGGCGGCAGCAATCAGTTCTGGTTCTGCACCACTACGTGGTAACACGCCTTGCGCAAGATTGGTTATCTTATTCATCAACAAACTTTCGCCGCTGCTTTCGGTGACCGTGCCTCCGGCTGCCAGAGATTTAAGCACAATACTGTTAATCAGTGGATCATCAAAGATCATCCATAGACCGAGTAGCAGCAGTGATGGCAGTGCGCACCAGAGAGCCACATGAGCGCCATAATAGGATGGCAGCGAATGAATATGGCGGATTCCGCCCAGGGGTTTGGCCAGGGCCAGTGAACGGCCGCGACCCAGGTAAAAGGCAAAGAGGCCAAGCCCGAGTATCAATATAAGGATATTTGTCGCTTGCATATTACTGGCATAATCTCATCAGATAAAAAAACAGTACGGCCCGGCCTAATTGGCCGGGCCGTACTGTGACAACTTCTGGGACTTATTTCAATGCTTCTTTGCCAGTCATAGGCACCAGACCGCGAGTGTTTTCAGCCATTGCTCGACGCTCCTTGATAGGCAGCGGAATCATCCCTTTCTCTGCGAGATAACCCTCTTCACCCCAAGCTTTTTCGCTAGTGAACTCGTTTAGATAGCCTTGCATACCAGGAACAACACCGACATGGGCTTTCTTCACATAGAAATACAATGGACGAGAGATCGGGTAAGACTTGTCAGCGATAGAGTCAAAGGTTGGCTCCACAGACTCAATCAGTGATCCTTGAACCTTGTCAGCATTCTGGTCGAGAAAGCTAAATCCAAATACGCCCAATGCAGCCGGGTTAGCTTCAAGCTTTTGTACGATCAGGTTGTCATTTTCGCCGGCTTCGATATAGGCACCGTCTTCACGAATGGTGTGACAAACTTGTTTAAAGGCATGCTTATCGGTTTTCTTCAGGGCTTTAATCCAATCGATTTTCTTACAGCCGCCTTCCAGACCCAGCTCGGCAAAAGCATCGCGAGTACCAGAAGTTGGTGGGGGACCCATTACTTCGATAGCGGTGTTCGGCAGTGCCGGATTAACATCGCTCCAGGTTTTGTAGGGATTCTCGATCAACTCTCCAGCAACAGCGCCGGGCACCTTGGCAGCCAGGGCCAAAAAGATATCCTTGCGGGTCAGCTGCATAGGAGCAACCTTTATCGAATTGGCGATAACAATGCCGTCATAGCCTATATGGACTTCGATAACGTCTTTTACGCCATTGGTTTGGCACTTTTTAAACTCAGAGGCTTTCATGCGGCGCGAAGAGTTAGTGATGTCCGGATAGTTGGTACCAACACCGGAACAAAATAACTTCATGCCACCGCCAGAACCTGTGGACTCAATTTTGGGTGTCGGCTTGCCACTGGATCGGCCGTAACGCTCAGCGACCACGGTAGAAAAAGGATAGACAGTTGAAGAGCCTACTACTTCAATGCTGTCGCGGGCTGCAGCAGAGGATGCTGCCGCCACTGATGCTGCTGCCAATAATAGGGCTAAAAGATTGCTACGCTTGTTCATGTTTCTCTCCACAATAGGGCACAGGCTGTGCGACTAATTAACGAATTTTTGCTTGCCTGGCTAGACTATGGAATTTATATGACAGAAATATGACAAAATCCCCCGGGAAGAGAATCGAGGTCGAATTATGTACTTTTTATGGCGTTTTTATGACTGTCACAATAATGTCATATTTTGGACATAGAGTTGTCACCCTGCTGTCATAAAGCAGCTGACTGGTTATTTTATTAACTGAGTAGTAATTTAATTTTTGGGGATTTTGTATGAAAAAGGTACTTCTTTCTGCCGCAGTGGCCTCCACCTTAAGCCTGGCCTCTTATGGCTTCGCCGACGGCCCGATCGACGGCACTATTTACGGTAAAGTGAATGTCTCAGTAGTGAATGCCGACAATGGCTCGACTGACCAATGGAAACTGAACAGCAATGCATCGCGCCTTGGTGTCAAAGGCAAGACTGAAATTGCCGACGGACTTTACGCTGTATATAAAGCGGAATTCGAGATTGCCGTTGATGACGGCGATACAAAAGGCCAGACCTTCAACCAGCGCAACATTATGGCTGGCATTAGAGGCGGCTTTGGTACTGTATGGGCCGGCAAGCACGACTCACCGACCAAGCTGGCACAGAATAAAATTGATCTGTTTAATGACCTTGAAGGCGATATTAAAAATACCTTTGAAGGCGAGAACCGTGTTTCCAATATAGTTGCCTACACCTCTCCCAACATCAATGGCTTCGCGACTACTGTTGCAATGATACCTGGTGAAGGTGCCGATGTTGACGGTGATGGCAATGATGACACCGGCCTGACTGACGGCGTCTCTTACTCGGTTAGCTACACTAAAGATAATCTCTATATAGCTGTTGCCGGCGACCAAGATGTCGATAGCCAAGACCTGATGCGCATTGTTGCTCAGTACAAAATCGACGCGCTGAAGCTTGGCGTAATGTACCAGCAGAACGAAGATAACCTGGGTACCAAGGACGAATCTGGATTCTTTGTCAGCGCCGCCTATAAGCTCGACAGCAAAACAACGCTTAAGGCTCAGTACGGTTCAATCGAAAATGATGTCAACGGCGACGACGAAGACACACTGTCACTGGGTGCCGATTACAAACTGGCCAAGGGCACTAAGCTTTATGTGTTTTACACCGACAATGACGACGCCTTTGTTGATGAGAGTAAAGAAAAAGATGTCACTGCTTACGGCTTGGGTATGGAACACAAGTTCTAAGTAGCACGAGTAAATTAACAAGCCAGATAAAAAGGTGGATCTCTTCGGGGTTCACCTTTTTTTACAGTTAAGTAAAGCTAACGAAAGCAATCAGGCTAAAATGCCCTTTTAAATACATCATTGAGACTATCGAAATGAGCATCGCCATGAACACCGCCAAACTTCTCTGTATCACCAGCCTACTGCTGTGCGCCAATGCATTCGGCGCCTGTGACTTTGATACAGATGACGCCGATTCGCCAGATTTCATGGACCGAATTATTGACTGCGAACAGCAATCAAAAGCCAAACCCCGGGCGAAAAAACCGATTAGCACTGCAACCACAGAGCTCTATGGTGACGGCACGATCAATCCACTCTCGGGTATGGCTGAGCGACCGGTCGCCGCGCCAGGTTCAATGAATCACAGCCCAGGAAAATCCTTTGCCGCTCGGCAGAGCTATTCCCTGCGACCCAATGCAAAGTTCGAGGAGTCGGTGACTATCGCTATTCAGCGCCTGCATATTGAAATGGCTCATTACTGTGCCGAGGGTTGGGCGGTCGAAAAGCAGTGGACTGAGGCTAATCGGCAGCGCGAAGGAGATTTTTATCTGCACTATTTGTTTCGCTGCGCGAGCTGAGGCATTCCGCTGCGCGGACAAAACTGGTTGTAGTAAATAGCCTGTAATAAAGCGCGGCCAATAACCAGCGCCGCCGCGCCCTTGACCCTCCACCCCCTGGAAGGTCTATAGTTCTCTACACTTGCTATCAGTGTGGAGCAGCATATGAAAATTGGAGAGCTTACCAACCTTAGCGGCGTCCCGATCAAATCGATTCGCTACTACGAAGAGGAGGGAATTCTGCCAGCGCCACGGCGATTGGCAAATGGTTATCGTGACTACCCGAAGAGCGCCGTAGCCGAGCTAATATTTCTCCGCCAGTCCCGTCAGTTTGGCTTTACTCTTAAGGAATGCCGCCAACTACTCCAGCTCTGGCGCGACCCCAATCGCCGCAGCGCCGAAGTCCATCAGCTGGTTACCCATCGCCAACAGCAAGTTGAACAACAGATCGCCGACCTCAAGTCTATGCACGGGCTGCTGAGTGATTTACTGACTCACTGCGCCGCTGATGACTCACCTGAATGCGCCATTATTGATTCCCTGTCGGAGAAAAACCCATGAGTGATTGCTGCCCATCGGATAATCCAGTTACTAAACCTCGCCACGACTACCTACTCTGGCTTTCAGGTACCACCGTGGTGATCGGTTACTTACTTTTCTGGTTGCTGGCTGACAGGGTCGATATGCCTCTATGGCTGGCCACCATGAGCGAGGGAATTTTCGAACTGGTCAATAAGATGTGGCTGGGGCTAGCGGCGGCGGTGATATTTGTCGGTTTACTCGAGCGCATCCCTCGGGAGCTGGTGATGTCGGCCCTGGGCCAGGGCGGTACCACCAAAGGCATTGTTCGCGCCACCTTAGCGGGCGTTGCCTTAGACCTATGCAGCCATGGCATACTGATGGTCGGCGTCAAACTCTATGAAAGAGGGGCCAGCATCGGCCAGTTAATGGCGTTCTTGATCGCCAGCCCTTGGAACTCTCTGTCACTCACCATCATTATGATCAGCTTAATTGGCTGGCAGTGGACGCTGCTATTTATTGTCCTGTCGATGGTCATCGGCATGGTTACCGGAATCCTATTTGATCGCCTGGTCGCGAAGGGAAAATTACCGCCCAACCCGCATAAAATTGAAACCGCAACCCTAAGCTCGCAGCCACTGTGGCCCGGGATTGTCGCGGTCATCAAAACGGCAAAATGGACACCTGGCGCTCTGGGCCGCCTGTTACTAGACGGCCTCCGCGATTCGCGCATGGTATTCCGCTGGTTGCTGTTCGGTATTGTTCTTGCGGTACTGATCCGCGCCCTAGTACCCCTGGACTTATACCAGAACTACTTTGGCCCAACAGTGGCTGGCCTGTTACTCACTCTAGTGGCTGCCACCATTATCGAAGTCTGCTCGGAAGGCTCAACACCCATTGCTGCTGACCTGCTGACCCGCGCCGCTGCGCCGGGCAATGGCTTTACGTTTTTGATGGCTGGGGTGGCCACGGATTACACTGAAATCATGGTGCTGAAGGATGTTACCAAGTCCTGGAAAATTGCGCTTTTTCTACCATTGATTACTCTGCCGCAGGTGCTTTTAATTGGCTGGATTTTAAATATGGCGAGTACTGGATAAATGTTGGGAGGGCCTAGCTTCCGGGGTTTTTAGTTTCGTGGGCTATCTGGCTGCGCGGGGACTATCTAGTTGCGCGGGACTATCTAGCTGCGCGGGGCTTTCTAGCTGCGCGGGGCTAGGGGAAACCGGCAGACAAATTCTGCGCCCTGGCCGAGTCGGCTGTTAATGATTAGCCTGCCATCACAGCGCGTCAGAGCATGTTTGACGATCGCCAGACCTAAACCGGTGCCTCCGGTATCGGAGTTGCGGCTGCTATCGCCGCGATAGAAACGCTCAGTAAGGCGTGGGATATCGAGTGGGTCTATACCTTTGCCGCTGTCTTTGACTGAGACATTGATATAACGTTTATAGCGGGTGACTTTTATTGCGATATCGGCACCCTCTGGATTGTGCCGCACGGCATTAAAAACAATATTCCCGAGTACACTACGCATATCCTTTTTATCCGCATTAATAACGCAGCCTTCCTCGCACTTTAGGGACAGTGAGTGTTTACCTTCACTGAGCAGTTCCGCTTCGGCAATAATACTTTTAAGCAGTTCATAGAGATTGAGGTCTTCAAATACTGGCATCTGATTATCCGATTCCAGTCGTGAGATAAGAATCAAATCGTCAGCCAAAGCTTCCATTCTCACCACTTGATCGGACATCTGGGTGAAGGCTTTGTCGACCATAGGACTATTGCCGGGCATATCTTTCAGGGTTTCCAGATAGCCTCTCATTACCGTCAGCGGCGTGCGCAATTCGTGAGAGACATTGCCGACGAACTCTTTGCGCAGCTGTTCTAAATTAGTGATATGGGTGATATCGGTAACCACCAAAACAATTTCGTCGGCACCAAAAAAAGAGGCTGACACCTGTAAAATTGGGTCTGACGGATTAATTGAAGAGAGCTTTAGAGAGCCGTCGAATTCCTTTTGACTGATATAGCTGACGAATTCAGGACCGCGAATAAGGTTGGTGACGGCGCTGCCGCGATCACTGGAGCGCAACGCTAACAGGCCCGCTGCTGAACTGTTCCACCAATCGATGGTGAGATCACTGCGCAGCACCACTATGCCCTCTTCCAAGGCCCCGGTTAGGCGGGTGATGCGATTAATAGTGCGGCGCATTCGCTCTTGGGTACGACGGTGACGGCGGCGTTGACGATTGAGGGTGTCGCTGATTTCGCCCCAGACACCATCGGTGTCGGGTGGAAAGCCGCGCATACCTTTGTCGATCCAGCTAAACAGCTGGGAGATAACACGGAATGTCCAAAGACTATAGATGACCAGGCCGGCCACAAGGATTTCAAAGGGAGCGCCGAGGCTAAAGCCAAAAATCACCGAAAACAGGCTGATCAGCACCACACGCCATATCTCTCTGTTCATTCCCGGTCGCAATGAATATGTACCCTTTCTTAATCATGTTTCGATAATGGTGCTTTTAAGCATTGCTCATTTGCGCTGAGAATCGGTAGCCAGCGCCGCGCACAGTCTGCACATAGTTTTCGTGGCCTGCAACTGAAATCGCCTTGCGTAAACGGCGAATATGCACGTCTACAGTGCGCTCATCGAGATAGACATTGCCACCCCAAACATAATCCAGAATCTGTCCGCGAGAATAGACACGCTCTTGGTGGGTAAGAAAGAATTGCAGTAGCCTATATTCGGTGGGGCCCAGATTAACCGACTCTCCGGCGATACTGACACGGTGACCAAGGGGGTCAAAAATCAGCTCGCCGATAGTGATCGGCTCTTTAAGCGCTTCACGGCCGACGCGTCGCAATACCGCATTGACCCGAGAGATCAGCTCCCGCGGTGAAAATGGCTTGGGAATATAATCATCTGCTCCGGCGTCCAGACCAGCAATTTTGCTATCTTCCTCGGCCTTGGCGGTAAGCATAATGATGGGTATTTTTGCCGTCAGTTCATCGCGCTTTAAACGGCGCAATAGCTCTAAACCGGTGGTCCCCGGCATCATCCAGTCAAGTAGCACTAAGTCCGGCTGATTGTCGATTATGCTGGCGTGAGCTTGCTGTGCGTTCGCAGCGTCTAAAACATTGAAGCCAGCAGCATCCAATGCGATAGACAGCATATCTCGAATCGCCGCTTCATCATCGACAATAAGAATTCGATGTTTGGGCATTATTTCAACCTTGTTATTCATTTTAAAAGTCTCATTTAATGGGCCCAACATGACATAAATATGACAGCGCAAAGTGTATGCCGATCTTTCGGATTTACAACCTAGATTTGCCCGACATCTCAATAGTCGATATTTAACATTCGTTCACGCATAATGTCGCCTTTTTAAGCTACCAGGATTCGATCATGACCATTACAGAAAACAGCGCAGTAAGCTTTCACTACCGATTAACTGATAACCAGGGGCAGGAAATTGATAGCTCTGCAGGTCAGGATCCGTTGGCCTATCTACACGGCGCGGGCAATATTATTCCAGGTCTGGAAAAGGCATTGGAAGGCAAGTCAGTCGGCGACCAAATGGTTGTCGAAGTCGCTGCCGCTGAAGGCTATGGACCAGTTCAAGAAGAACTGATTCAAGAAGTACCACGCAGCTCTTTCCAGGGCGTAGAGAGCATCGAAGTGGGCATGCAGTTTGAAGCTCAGACCGGTCAGGGCGGAGCAGTTCCAGTCACAGTTATACTGGTGACTGATGAAACCGTTACTGTCGATGGCAATCACCCGCTGGCGGGCAAAGACCTCAACTTCGATGTCACTATTGCCGATGTTCGCGAAGCCACAGCAGAAGAACTTGAGCACGGCCATATTCATGGCCCCGGTGGACATAGCCACTAAGAACTTGTAAAAAGTTCTCGTAAAGAAAAGCGCGTAGAAAAAAGCGCGTAGAAAAAAGCCTCTCAAAAAAAAGGCCATCTAACGATGGCCTAAAATGGGAGGAGAAGATAAAGCTATCGCCGTGTAAATCAGTTCGCTGATTTACGCGGATGGGTGGAAACTGGGCGAAAATGATTTAATCAAACATCGGGGAGATTTCGCTGACCGCAACACAGGCGGCGAGTGCACAACCGATTCCAGTGCTGGTCCAAAAATCTGAGCCGTAGGCAAATATGCCGATAGATACGCCCAGTAGAGCGCCGCAGGTAATCATTAATAAGCTAGTTAAGCTGTAACCATTCATTCATAAATCCTCTTTACAATCCAACAGGTGCCTTCCGATGTAACTTCTGATTCGTTATCATCAGGAGAAGCATTTAATTCGTTTTCCCCGCTGATTACTCGCGAAGGGTTCGCAGATTCAATGTCGGCCTGTTCTCAATTGACCCGCTGATGCAGAATACTGTGCGCTGTGTCGACAAAATACAGGCGGACCATGGCCTAGCTGACGTTTGCAAAGACAACCAAAAAAAACAGAGGTCGCAGATCCATGACAGTAAAAATAGGTATCAATGGCTTTGGCCGTATCGGCCGCCTGGCCTTGCGCGCTGCGTGGGATCGCCATGACTATGAGATTGTGCAGATCAATGAAGTGGCCGGTGATGCCAGCGCTGCGGCCCATCTACTGAAATACGATTCGGTACATGGCACCTGGCAGAAAGAGATCTCGGGAGCCGATGCCAAACTCTGCATCGATGGCCAACCGATAGCCTATACCCAGAACCAAAGCATTGCCGACACCGATTGGTCTGCTGTGGATATGGTGGTTGAATGCACTGGCACCTTTAAATCTCAGCAGGCACTGGCGCCCTACTTCGATCAAGGCGTGAAACGTGTGGTGGTCTCGGCACCGGTAAAGGACGGCACACTAAATGTGGTGATGGGGGTCAACGACCACCTCTATAGCAATCAAACCATAGTGACCGCCGCTTCCTGCACCACCAATTGCCTGGCACCGGTAGTGGATGTACTGCAAAAAACCTTTGGCATTAAGCATGCTGCGATTACCACTATCCACGACATCACCAACACCCAGAGTATTCTCGACGAATATCACAGCGATCTGCGTCGCTCCCGAGCCAGTGGCATGTCACTGATTCCTACCAGCACCGGTTCAGCCACGGCGATTACGGAAATATTTCCCGAACTGAAGGGCCGTATTAATGGACTGGCGGTGAGAGTCCCTCTGGCCAATGCCTCATTGACCGATTGTGTCTTTGAGCTAGATGGCGAGGTGACTGTTGATCAGGTTAACGACGCTCTGCGCGATGCCGCGCAGGGGCGCTTGCAAGGCATCCTTGGATTTTCCGATCTGCCGCTGGTGTCGGTGGACTACACCAACGATAAGCGCTCGGGAATTGTCGATGGCTTATCCACTATGGTGATCAACAAATCTCAGGTGAAAGTGCTTATCTGGTATGACAATGAGATTGGTTACGTTAATCGCATGATGGAGCTGACGGCCAAGGTGGCGAGTTTAATTAGAAGCTAGACTTAAGAATCACCGGTACTCATTTATTACCCTGAGAGCTCAATAAGCAACGATGAATTTCAACCTTAAAGCCCCTGTCACCCAATACAGTTTGGTTACCCTGAGTTACTGGGCTTTTACCCTCAGTGATGGCGCTCTGCGCATGCTCGTGGTGCTGTTCTTTCATCAGCTCGGCTACAGCCCCATTGAAATAGCTGGCCTACTGGTACTCTACGAATTATTCGGAGTGATTACTAACTTATACGCCGGTTGGCTGGCGACTGCCATAGGCTTAACCGTCACCATGCAGATGGGCTTGGTGCTGCAGATTGTGGCGTTGACCATGTTGATGGTGGACAGTTCAGTACTCACGGTAGTCTATGTGATGGTGGCTCAGGCTCTGTCTGGAATTGGCAAAGATCTGAACAAGATGGGTGCCAAGGCGAGCATTAAATCGCTGGTACCAGCAGATGCGCAGGGGCGGCTCTACCGCTGGATCGCCCTGCTAACCGGATCCAAGAATGCCCTAAAAGGTGTCGGCTTTTTTCTCGGCGGCTGGCTCTTGGCCACTGTTGGCTTTCAATATGCCGTGGCGACAATGGCCGCCGCATTGGCTGTTGTACTGGTACTGAGTATTCTGCTGCTGGACCGCAACACCGGCATTGCGCAAAACCCCAAGCCCTTTAAACATCTGTGTTCCACCAGCAGCGCGGTCAATCGCCTGAGCGCGGCACGGTTTTTTCTATTTGGCTCGCGAGATATTTGGTTTGTTGTGGCACTGCCGGTGTTTTTGCAGAGCCAGCTACAGTGGAGTTATGTCCAGGTAGGCACCATGATGGCGGCTTGGGTCATCGCCTATGGCGTGGTGCAAACAGTGGCTCCCAAAGTCACTATTATTGGCAAGACGGCAAAAGCCAATATAACCCACCCCTCGGGAAGAACGGCATTTAGGTGGGTTGCGACACTCTGTTTGGTGCCTGCCGCGATCGCTAGCGGTCTCTATGTCGCGGGAGATAACCACAGTATGTTGGCGACAGGTCTTGTCTCCGGGCTATTAGTGTTTGGCGCGCTATTTGCCATTAACTCGTCGATCCACTCCTACCTGATTGTCGCCTATGCTCGGGAAGATGGCGCTTCGTTGGATGTGGGCTTTTACTATATGTGCAATGCCGCGGGTAGATTGGTTGGCACCCTGCTATCGGGCTTGGTCTATCAGCAGTTTGGCTTGGCCGCCTGCCTGCTGCTGTCCTCGCTAATGTTGATTGCCACTGCGGTGATCTCAAAGAAATTACCAGGTTAATCGGCGGGCAAACTTTTACCGCTGACGCTTGTCTGCTAGGCTGTGCCTGTTTTTAACCTACTAAAGAATTGAATATGACAAATGAAAATAACAACACTATGGATCCCAACGGCTTGTTTCGCGAAGAGAGCTTTACCGATCAAAAGATCGGCATAATCCGCAAAATGATTCCAGTGAAAGCCGATGGCAGCGATGACGCCGAGCGCCCAGTGACCTTTTTCGGTTCGACCCAGGTGATGACCCAGATGGGTGCCATACCGCTTAACTTCCCCCTGGATGGTGAGACCATTGGCGCAGCGGCAAATGATTTTGCCGGCAAGGCCCAGATCGCCGTTGAGGAAGCCAACCAAAAAATGGAACAGATGCGTCGCGATGAGGCATCAAAGATCGCAATGCCGGGTCAGGGCATGGGCGGTTCCGGCGGCGGGATTATTACTTAAGTAAAAGCTTGGCCTGAATCGGCTGAAAGTGATCGGCGGCATCAATCAGTGATGCTGCCGTGAGTGCTGCGACGCCGTATACACTGGTGGTAATGTTATGACGCTGGCTCACTCGAGCCAGCAGTAGATCAAAATCACCGTCCCCTGAGAGCAGTACAATTTCATCCGGCGGATTAGCGCTTGCGGCGCAGTCCATAATGTCTATGGCAATGCCCACATCCCAATCGCCTTTTGCCGAACCATCACTGCGCTGAATAAAGGGCTTGAGTTTAACCTCGAAACCAATCTCCCGCAGCACCTGTTGAAAGCCCTGCTGCCCGGCGTCATTGCGTTCGATGGCATAGGCGGTTGCCTCAACAATCCCCCCCTGCTCACTGAGCAGACGCCAGAGTTCACGGTAATTAAAGTGACAGCCAAACTGTTCTTTTACCGTGTAATAAATATTTTGCACATCAACAAATACGGCTATTTTTTTCACGATAGGCTCTTTTAGGCTGTTTTTTGACTATTTTCTGTTAAGTAAGCGCAATTTTCCGCGAAGTTATAGTAAAAGCTCGGCGCCAATCCGGCAATTCGCTCCAGAAGCGATGCAGCGACTAACACTGATCACCCGATCTTGACGCCAACTGCGACGGCTTATCTTGATGCAGGGGCTCAATGTCGCCAATCCCAGCGCACCAGTAATCACGGCATCGGCAGTTATCGCCTGGAGCTGATGCTCATGTCGGCTCTGGGTGATCACCCAGTCAATATAGGCCTGGGGACTGACTTTCTGATAGTTTTGTTTGAGATAGGCTGGCACCAGTTCGGGGCTGACAAAACACTCTTCCCACTGCATGGGAACTGAGGAAATCGAGTGCACAACCACCGAATGGTAGATCAGCTCGCCCTCGGTCAAACCCAGCAGAGCCGCGATATCACGCTCAGCGGCAATCGCCTCCAGAGTAATAATACGATTGCTATATTGAGGATTACTGAAACTAAACTGCTGCTGAAAGTCAGGTAATTCCACAGCTGAGATTGGCGATGGTGGCTGGGTCACAAAGGTACCAGCACCCACTGAGCGCTCCAGCAGACCTTCGTCTGCCAACTCCTTCACCGCTCGGCGCGCAGTCATACGGCTGACCGAAAAGTCCTCTGATAGCTGAGCCTCTGAGGGAATCCGGTCGCCGACCCGCCAAAGGCCAGATTCAAGCTGCGCTTTAATATGGCTCTTGATTTGCGCATATCGAGGGGATATATCCCTAGCTTGGTTCATAAAATACCACCCAAATATGTCTATACTAATAAATGGTATAGACCAATAATAACAATCTAATTCTTCTCACTTATCGAATATTTATCCCGCAATATAAGGTAATAAAGAGAATATAACCATAATAATTCATCCTTATCAGATTAAATTATTTGTATATACAACCTTAAGGTGAGGCAAACTCTAAGAGTTAATCAAATCAAGCTTATGCTGACGGGAAAGTTTTTTGATCTGGGCCTCGCGGATACTGGCACTGCTGCGATTGTGTCCCCCTTCGACAAAAACCACTTCTTGCGGGCTGCGACCGCGAAAATATTTAGCCCCGGCGCGACCGCTCAAATGCTCGCTAAAGCGCCGCTCAACGTCAGTGCTGATGCCAGTATAAAGGGACTGATCAGTTGCCCGAATAAGATAGACAAACCATTCGCTCATGCGCTGGCTGCAATATCGGCGACCAGAAAGCCATGGCAGTACTGGCAGCGATACTGGGCACGTTTGTAGAGAATTTTTTTATGTCGCAGGCTGGTTAACTGATGGGTTCGGCAGGCGCATTTGTAGGCAAACTTGGTGTACTGCCTGACCGGAATACCGGTCAGATCATAGCTGCCGGTGGCCTTGGGCTCGGCGCCAAGCTCCACCATCACAGACTTCCACTCAACACCATGGGGTTTGACCCGCCGCAACCCATAGAGACAGTCGACCACATAGTGGGCGACCTCGTGGATTACGGTATCGCTAATACTGTCTTCAAAATATTTTGCAAACAGCCAGGGATTGTAACGGATACGGCGGTTGCGACCCTTAACCTGATACATGCCGGCACACTTACCTTTGAGGTCAAAATGCACAGTTATCGCGTCAAAACGTCGCCCATAGAGCTGCGATGCTTTTTCAACACAGCGTTCGGTGGCAACCTCAACTTGGCGCATTTGTAAGTCGGTAATTGGCTCAATCATGTCTCTCAGTATACGTGGAGCGAGCCTGTTACAATACGCAAAATTTCGAGCATAGCTAACAGATGAATATTGATTTCCACTGCCACACCACTGCATCAGACGGCACCTTAGATCCAGCGGCGCTAATTGATCTCGCCCGGGAGCGGGAGATCGATATGCTGTCGATTACCGATCACGACACCCTGGCGGCCTATCAGATATTGGCGGGGGTTGAAACTGGACTACAGATTATTCCCGGCATTGAACTGTCCAGCCAGTGGAACCGCCGCGGCGTGCATATAGTCGGACTCAATGTTGATATCGATAGCAGCTCGATTGGCGAGGCTGTAACCCTGCAGTCTCAAGCGCGAGAGGGCAGAGCAGAGATTATTGCCGAACGCCTCGGGCGTCTTGGCTTTGCCGACTGCCTAGAGGGTGCCAAATCCTTTTCCAGTGGACCACAGGTTGGACGACCGCACTTTGCCCAACATCTGGTTGCCATTGGCGCAGTGAGCAATATGCAGCAGGCCTTTAAGCGCTATCTCGGGGCTGGCAAAGTCGGCGACGTGAAAGATCAGTGGGCAGATCCGAAGACGGTGATTGACTGGATTCGCGGTGCCGGAGGTGTTGCAGTGCTGGCCCACCCAACCAAATACAAATTGACGCGCTCTAAATTAATCGAGCTGATCACCGCCTTTAAAGCCGCAGGGGGCGAGGCCATGGAGGTTATCTCCGGCGCTCAGGTGCCCTCGCTGACCCGCGATATGGCGCGGCTTTGCCGAGACAGCGGACTCGAAGCATCCTGTGGGTCTGACTTTCACAGCCCGAATCAGCCCTGGGCTTCACTGGGACATGTTGCGAAGCTACCAGAAGATTGCCTGCCGGTTTGGCAGCGCTGGCAGTAATCGGATCACGCGTAACTGAAAGGCCGGCTCAAGAGGCCTATTAGCTGCGGAGCTGGAGTGTTAGCTCAAGCTGAAAATCCTGTGTATACTGCGCGCCGCAGGGGCTATTGACCAGAGCGTTCAAGGCTCCAATCAGTAATCAGTTACAAGAAGTCGCCCAAACAATAATTCTACCAATGGAAAATACGACGTGAATATTTTTATATTTGTCAGTGAGCAGTGGCTACTTATTTCATTGTTGCTCGCATTAATCGGTGTGTTCTTTTTCACCGAGCAGAGCAAAAGTGGTAAAACCCTGGGCACAGCTGAACTGGTTCGCCTAATGAACAGCGATCAGGCGGTAGTGGTGGATGTGCGCACTGCGGCGGAGTTTGAAGGTGGCCATATCCACGGCTCGCGCAATATTCCCCACACCAAGCTCGCCAGCCGTATTGGCGAACTGGAAAAGGTTCGCGGCAAGACTATTGTCGTGGTGGACAAGATCGGTCAGCACTCCGGCGGCGCCGGCAAGTTGCTGACTAAAGATAGCTATGATGCTCGACGCCTCAGCGGCGGCATCAGTGAGTGGCAGGGCGCAAGCTTGCCACTTGTTTCAGGCAAATAATTAATCGTCTGATCCCTCTCGTCGCCAGTAGATGGCGCTACCCAAGGAATTTTCATGTCTCAAGTTGTACTCTACGGCACGCGTTTTTGCCCCTTCTGCACTGCCGCCCGACGGTTACTCACCACCAAAGGGATCGATTACCAAGATATATCTGTTGATAATAATCCTGAATTGCGCGGCAAGGTCATCGCCAAAAGCGGCCGCAATACAGTGCCGCAAATATGGTTTGGCACTCAGCATATAGGCGGCTTTGATGAGCTCCGCGACCTAGAGCGCCAGGGCACTTTTGACAGCACCCTGCAATCCGGGGTTGAAAGCGGTGAAACAGTCTCCATATAGGAGGTTAACAACATAAAATTATTACTTTTAAAGGCTCAATCATGACTGACGAAACGACTACTGCCCCAGAAGCAGCCAGCGAAGAAAAAACACCAGCACCTAAATTTGCCGTGCAGCGCATCTATGTAAAAGATCTCTCCTTTGAAACGCCTCAGGGCGCAGCCGCTTTCCAGAAGCAGTGGACACCGAAGGTAAACCAAGACCTGAGCACCAAGACCAACAAAATCGCCGATGGCGTTTATGAAGTTGCTCTGCGTATCACCGTGACGGTGAAGCATGAAGAAGAGACCATCTACCTGATTGAAGTAGACCAGGCCGGCCTGTTTACTGTCGAGGGTATCGAAGGTGGTCAGCTGGCACAGGTACTTAACGTAACCTGCCCAAGCATGTTGCTGCCCTATGCTCGCGAAGCGATTGACAGCACTTTGACCAGAGGTTCATACCCTCCACTGATGATTCCGCCGATTAACTTTGAAGCGCTATTTGCCTCTGCAGTTCAGCAGGCAGCAGCACAGAAAGACGCGGCAGCAGCAGAAGTGGAGAGCAGCACTCACTGATCAGCTGAGATTAGCTGACCGGTAAAAAACCCCGTCTTGTTTAAGAGCGGGGTTTTTTATTGCCTGTAATTGAGAGGCTTATTTTGAGAAGCCTATTTTGAGAGGCTTTATTTGAGAGCCTGGACGCTATCAAGTTCTACAGCGCCTGATTCTCCATCTGGTATTCCTGGAGCTTGCGAGTCAGGGTATTGCGCCCCCAGCCCAACAGTTCAGCGGCATCTTTTTTGCGCCCGCCGGTATGGGCAAGGGCGGTTTCAATCATGGTGCGTTCAAAATCCGGAACTGCCTGAGACAGAATATCGCTGCGCCCAGACTTCAACTCCCGCTCACTCCAGCGGCGCAACATTTGCTGCCAGTCACCCTGCACTCGCTGCTCGCCACCAGCCTCTTCCGCTTTAAGCTCTGGCGGCAAATCGGTTAACAGCACTTCGCGACCGGCGGCCATCACCGTTAGCCAGCGGCAGATATTTTCCAGCTGTCGAACATTGCCCGGCCACTCCATGCTACAGAAAAAATCTTCCGCTTCCTGGGACAATAATTTCGGCTCCATCTCCAGCTCTTTGGCGGCGCGATGGAAAAAGTGCTTCATCAACTGGGGAATATCTTCACGGCGATCCGAGAGCTTCGGCAGATGTACGCGAATCACATTGATACGGTGATAGAGATCTTCGCGAAAGCGATTGCTCTGGACCAGCTCTTCCAGATTTTGGTGGGTCGCCGCAATAATCCGCACATCTACTTTTACCGAGGTGTGGCCGCCCACTCGATAGAATTCACCGTCAGCTAAAACCCGTAGCAGACGAGTCTGGGCTTCCGCTGGCATATCGCCAATTTCATCGAGAAACAAAGTGCCGCCATTGGCCTGCTCAAAGCGTCCTTCGCGACGTTGGGCAGCGCCAGTAAAGGCGCCTTTTTCGTGACCAAATAGCTCAGACTCAATCAGGTCATGGGGAATGGCGGCCATATTTAGGGCAATAAAGGTCGAGTTCCGGCGTGGGCTATGTTTGTGCAGCGCATGGGCGACCAGCTCTTTACCGGTGCCAGACTCGCCGTTAATCAATACTGTGATATTGGAATTGGAGAGGCGGCCAATAGCGCGGAAAACTTCTTGCATGGCCGGTGCTTCGCCAATAATTTCTTGGGCTGGCGCCGATTCCTGTGGCACTTCCTGGGGCTTTTGCTCCCGGGCAAAGGTCACACCACGGCGAGCCACATCAACTAATTCATCCAGATCAAAGGGCTTTGGCAGATATTCAAAGGCACCGCCCTGATAGGCGGCCACGGCACTGTCGAGATCTGAGTGAGCGGTGGTAATAATCACCGGGATATCCGGGCGCGTGGAATGAATCTGCTTGAGCAGCTCCAGACCATCTATGCCGGGCATGCGAATATCGGAAATAATAATTTCTGGCAGGGAGGACCGCAGGGCTACCAGCAGGTCGTCGCCATTTTCAAAACTGCGCACTTCAATGCCTTCGCGAGAAATAGCTTTTTCCATAACCCAGCGCAGTGAGCGATCGTCTTCGGCTATCCAAATTTCTGATGTGCTGTTCATACTAAGCCTTTATCGGTAGATAGATAGAGAATCGGGTGCTGCCCGGCTCGGAGTCACATTCAATAATGCCCTGGTGAAGATTGATCGCAGACTGGGCGATGGTTAAGCCCAGTCCTGTGCCTTCGCTGCGACCACTGATCATGGGGAAGAAAATTCGCTCTTTAATATCGGCGGAAATACCCGGCCCGGTATCAACAATATCCAGCCGACAGAGTGCCTTGTGATGCTGACCTGCAATGGTGAAGTTGCGTTGAATTCTGGATTTAAAGGTCAGTCGGCGCTGCGGTAGATCTGACTCGAGTATGGCCTGCATGGCGTTTCGGGCGACGTTTAACACCGCCTGAATAAGCTGTTCACGGTCACCGGACAAATCTGGAATACTCGGATCGTAATCCCGAACCACAGTCAGTCCGCCCTGAACTTCCACTTCGATCAACGTGGCGACATGCTCGGTGACTTCATGAATATTGATCGGGGCAAATTTGGGTAGCTGACTTGGACCCAAGAGCCGGTCGACGAGATTTCTCAGGCGATCGGTTTCGGTGGTAATAATCTGACAGAGCTCAGAGGTCTCACTGTCGATCTCGCTGTCGGATATCTCTCGGGCCAGCAACTGGGCCGCCCCGCGAATACCACCAAGGGGGTTCTTAATCTCATGAGCCAAGCCGCGAATAAGGCTTCTCGAAGTGTCGTGAACTGAGAGCAGTGCCTCCTCACGGTTAATGCGCAAAATACGGTCGATGGGCTGCATCTCCATCAGCACCCACTGATCAGTGCCGATCCTAATCGGTGTCACGGTATAATCCACCTGGGACGATTCAACGCTTAGACCGCGGAGAAATTCATGGCGCAGGGTCAGGGCACGACCAAATTCCAGGGCTTCACGCAAAGTCTGCCGCGCCGTCTCACCGTCATCAAACAGATCGCTCACCGCTGAGCCTCGCAGGCGTACGCTACCCGCTTGAAGCAGAGATTCCGCAGCGGGATTGATATAGTCGATCAATAGACTCTGATCAACCAGCAACACAGCGGTGTTGAGATTATCCAGTAGCAATCTATGTAATTGATCTGAGGTCATAAGGTGCAAGCCGAATCGGGTGTTGGGTCAGTTTTCCGCCGCATGTTTTTGGGCAACGGCATGAGCTCATTAGGCTCTTTTATTAATGCTAGCCATTAAGGTCTCTAATCAGTCTTGCAATAAGCAAGCCAAAAGCCGATGCCCGGAGGGACTTAAAAGCCGCCTAGACAGGGGGGCTGAGAGGCGTTGTGGACCACAGTATAAGCTAAGGCTTCGTTATGCGCACCATTATGGTGCAGGGAGATTTTAATGGGGCCTAATTTCGCTTGAAATGCCGTTGCACATGCACGGTGACGGGCTTGGCAATAACCAGAACAGCTCCCTGAGAAGAGAGCACCCGAGCTGAAATATGATGGGTTCCCCGCTCCAGCCCGGCGATAGAAAGAGAACTTGCGGCGACCGGCGGCCCGTAGGTGGAACCGTCGACATAGAATTGCACTAGGTGATCGACCCCAAGTTCTGGGGTCAGGGCTAGCTGTGCCAATACCTGAGACTGATCAAAGTGTACTAGGGAATCATTTACGGGAGACACCAGAGCGGCAAAGGAATAGCCGTTAAACGCCGGCGACAACTCAGTATCAGTAGAGTCTGGAGGCGTTGCGGCAGCTGGAGTGAGGGTTGGAATCTTGTTCACCGGAGGCAGCTGCACCTTGTCCGCAGCGGCTTCAGCCGGGGCGGTGTCGGTGTAAGTGATATTGCCTTGGTCGTCGGTGACCTTATACACAGCAGCGCTCGCTAGAGAGAGCAGAGTCAGGCTCATGGTAATTGCTACACATAAGGTAACGAGTAAAGTGGGGACGGATGTTTTCATTGATCTGGCCTGCAAGTCTGTTAGTCAACCGCGGCCATCACATAGGGTCGGGGTTCACGCTACTTAAGACTAGACCTATTTTGAACAAAGAAAAAGCCCGCCATTGAGACAATGGCGGACTTTTCGGGTCTTGCTATCGTTCAGCTTCTAATAAGAGCAGAAATGTATTCAGCGATTTATACGCTGTAGTACATATCAAACTCAACCGGGTGAGTGGTGTGCTCAACGCGGTAAACTTCTTCCATCTTCAGCTCAATGTAAGCATCGATCATTTCATTGGTGAATACGCCACCAGCGGTCAGATACTCACGGTCAGCATCTAGCTCGTCCAACGCTTCGCGCAGGCTGCCAGCAACCTGTGGGATAGCGGCGGCTTCTTCAGCAGGCAGATCATAGAGATCTTTGTCCGCTGCATCGCCAGGGTGCATCTTGTGCTTGATTCCGTCCAGACCCGCCATCAGCATTGAAGCAAACATCAGGTATGGGTTGGCAGTTGGATCACCAAAGCGCACTTCTACACGCTTGCCACGTGGGCTAGCAACGTAGGGAATACGGATTGCAGCAGAACGGTTACGGGCTGAGTAAGCCAGCATTACCGGTGCTTCAAAACCTGGGATCAAACGCTTGTAGGAGTTAGTCGATGCGTTAGCAAAAGCATTCAGCGACTTGGCGTGCTTGATGATGCCACCAATGTAGTGCAGAGCCATTTCGCTCAGGCCAGCATAGGCGTCGCCAGCAAACTGGTTGGCGCCGTCTTTAGCGAAAGACATGTGAACGTGCATACCAGAACCGTTGTCACCAACAATTGGCTTAGGCATAAAGGTCGCAGTCTTGCCATAGGCGTGAGCCACGTTGTGGACACAGTACTTAAGGATCTGAACCTGGTCAGCTTTAGCAACCAATGTATCAAAGCGAACACCAATCTCACACTGGCCAGCAGTGCCGACTTCGTGGTGATGTACTTCGATATCTAGACCCATCTGCTCCATAGCATTACACATGGCAGCACGCAGATCATGCAGACTATCAACTGGTGGTACGGGGAAGTAACCGCCTTTAACACCAGGGCGGTGGCCCATGTTGCCATCGGGGAAATCACTGCCTGAAGACCAAGCTGCTTCGTCAGAATTGATCTTGTAGAAAGCGCCGCTCATGTCGACACCCCATTTGATGTCGTCAAAGACGAAGAACTCAGGCTCGGGACCGAAGAATGCGGTATCGCCCAGGCCAGTAGAGTTCAGGTATTGCTCAGCACGCTGGGCAATGGAGCGTGGATCGCGTTCGTAGCCCTGCATAGTGGAAGGCTCAACGATGCCACAGCGAATGATTACAGTAGGCTCATCGGTGAAGGGATCAAGGACAGCAGTGCTGTCGTCTGGCATCAAAATCATGTCTGATTCATTGATACCTTTCCAGCCAGCGATAGATGATCCGTCGAACATTTTGCCTTCAACGAAGAAGTCATCACCGACTTCACCAGTAGGTATAGAGACGTGCTGCTCTTTACCTTTAGTATCAGTAAAGCGCATATCAATCCAGCGAGCGCCACTTTCTTTAATAAGATTTAAAGTCTTGTCAGACATGTATTCCTCCAATATGGAATGTGCATTTTAAGTTGTGCTTTCTAATTCGAAGCCTTTCAGAGAAACCTTACAAAACTGCGCGAGCAATTCTCAACAGACTTTAACAGCCTAAGAAAATGCAATAGTCGTGCCAATAGGCAGACAGTGAAACAGATCTGTCTATACGCCGCAAAGTCAGCCCCAGACCGGTGATACCAGCCAATGGCAGCCAGCCAAAAACCCCAAGACCCAAAGATTGCGCACCGTTATAGTGCAGAACAAAAGTTATATGCACCATTAAGGTGCTCTTTAATGGGGGGTTTATTGATGCCTGCTACTTAGCGGCCGCAGTATAATGCTTTTACAGGTTTTTTCTGCCATTCTTTCTGGTCTATCCTGCACCTACAACAATTCAGGAACACATCTCATGGCGAGCATCGAGGCAGTTTCACAGCCACAGGCGCAAGACATTATTCTTGATGTGCGTCATCCAGACGAAATCGAGCTGCGCCCGCTAGTCTGGTCGGCCAATCAGATTATCTGCCTGCCCTTTTTCCAGATTGCCAAACAGCTAGGTGAACTGGATAAGCAACAGTCCTATTTGCTCTATTGCGAGAGGGGCATTATGAGCCGCCTGCATGCGGATGCCATGGAAAAAAACGGGTTCGAAAAAATCGGCATTTTTATCCTTTAGCTAACCCCTCGACAGAGCTTCCAGAGGCTTAGGAACAAATAAGCCTTTAGAACAAAGCTATATGTGGTCTATTTCACATTATTTGAGCTGATTAGTCGCCATTGTCACTGAGAAGCGACTATATTTAGAGCTTAGCCTGAGTTTTGTCCAACCTAAATCAGCCGCAGGATGCAGCCGATGATGAGCACTGAAAATTTGCTCGGGGAATTCAAGGAAGTAGAGCACTCGACTCCCCGCTCATTCAACAGATCGATTCAGGTCGAGCTGGAAAGGCACGTATCTAAGAACCTCAGCTCAGGACTTATCTTATCAATGGTCGGCGCTATCTTGCTGTTTGTCTTGGGCAGCGCGCAAAACCCAACATTAGGTCACTGGGTGTGGCTAGTCAGCGCCGCCCTATCAAGCTTGGCAATCTGGCTCTGGTCGGTTCGCATGGCCCGCCACACAGAGCTGAGCCGGGCACAGACCCGCGCCATTGTCACCCTCTCATCGATCAGCTACGCCGCACTTTACGGCTTGGCAGCAGTGATTTTTATCCGTACCGAGCAACCGGAAACTATCGCCGTCACGGCGCTGGCCCTGATTTTATTGGCCTACGCCTGGCCACTTAGCCATGCACTCACTAACAGCTTTCGCCATCTCTTCCTCAGCCTGATATTGGTGCCACTGTTCTTTAGCCTGTTCAGCTATCAACCAGAGATCAGCCGAGGTTTTTTGGTTCTGGTGGCACTCAGCTATTTTGTTCTCAATCACACCCAGATCGGCCAGCGACGGGCATTTAACTGGGCCACTGCCAACATGCTCAGAGCCAATGAGCACTCCGATGTGGTGGTCGCCACCAGCCAAAAGATCACCAGCCTGATTGAGCAGACCCCCCTTGGCTTTATCGAGTGGAATCAAGAGCGACAAATTATCGGCTGGAATCCCGCAGCCACCAATATCTTTGGCTATTCCAAAGAGGAGGTGCTGGGTCGCACCACCGAGTTTTTATTTGATAAAAAGAAAAGCTTTTTGCTACAGCAGGTTGAGAACGATCTGTTTCTCTTCGGCAAAGACTTTACCGGCGCAGCGGAAAATGTCACCCGCGATGGCAGCATAATTATCTGCGAGTGGAATGATACGCCGCTGTTTGATGAGGCCATGAATGTGGTCGGCGCCGCCTCTTTTGTCGAGGATGTCACCGACCGGGTCAAACTCGAGACGCGCATCAAGCAGCAGGCCTACTTTGACCCCTTGACCGGCCTGCCCAACCGACATCGTTTAATGGAAGAGTTGAACCGTGTCGTCGCCCTCGCCCAGCGCAGTCAAAATTATTGCTCTCTACTCTTTATTGATCTCGACCACTTTAAAGAAATTAACGATACCCGCGGCCACCACTACGGCGATCTGGCTCTGGCACTATTTGCCCAGCGACTGCGCAAGGTGATCCGCACCGAGGAGGCGGTAGCCCGCCTTGGCGGCGACGAGTTCGTGGTGCTGCTGGAAAACCTCGGGGCCGAAGAAGAGCCCTCGCGAATGCAGATCACTCAGGTGGCGGAAAAGATCATTGACGCGGCCCGCGAGCCCTTTGTGATTAAAGACGAGAAATTCCGCATCAGTTGCAGTATCGGCATTGTGTTGTTTAATGATGGCAGTTCCGATGGCGAGGCAATCTTGCAGCAGGCGGATAAGGCGCTTTACACGATTAAGCGCGAGGGCAAATCAAATTACTATTTCCACAATCAGAAGCTGCCCTCGGAGATGCAGGTGCAGGCGATTCTGCTCGAACAGTTGCGCGACAAAACCAACAGCCAGTCCTTTTTACCCTATTACCAGCCTATTCTGGACACCAAAACTAATTTAATTAGCGGTCTGCAAATATTTTTACGCTGGAAGAACCCCGACAATGAATTAATCGCCGCTAGCGAAATTATCGCACTGCTTGAGTCCGGGTCAATGATCGTCGATATCTCCCTGACCCTCCTCGAACAAATCTTTCGTCAGGTGGATTTATGGCGCACTCAAGATCTCTGGCGCGACGACCAGCAGATCTACTTCACCCTTAGCCTTAGGGAGCTGGAACACCCCTCGTTTACCGCCAGCATTGAAGCGCTGTTGGCAAAATACTCGATTCAGCCCGACACTCTGGCCTTTGCCGTACACACCGAAACACTGCCCAAAATACACAACCCCATGACCCTACAGCTCAATGGACTCAGGGCTTTGGGTATTCGCTTTATCGTCGACAATGTTGGCTATCAAAGCTTGCCGATTCAAAAATTGCGTGAATTCGACGTCAATACCATCCGCATCTCCCACAAACTAATGGCTGAATGCCCCTATATGGAAAGCTCTTGGAATCTGGTTAAAGGCCTGATCGAACTGGCCAAATCCGTTAGCTTAGACTGCATTGCCCCCTGTGTTGAAGAGCCGGAAATACACCATCTATTACTCGATACTGGCTGTCAGTTATTGCAGGGAAACTTGATCGCGCCGCCCTCGCCAGCCACGGCAATCACCCGAATGCTGATCGAACGCAATGCCCTTAGCACAGAAGAATCTCCCGCCTAGCGAAAAGATCCGTAGCAGTTTCTGTCAATTAGCCTATAATCGCGCCTTTTTGCGCCTACTGGTACCTCTCATGTCCATCGAAAACCTGCGGAACATTGCAATCATTGCCCACGTTGACCACGGTAAGACAACTCTGGTCGACAAACTTCTCAGCCAATCTGGCACCCTGGATCGTAAAGATGTGGGTTCAGAGCGTCTTATGGACTCCAACGATCAGGAGAAAGAGCGCGGAATTACAATTCTGGCGAAGAACACTGCGATCAACTGGAATGACTACCGCATCAATATCGTAGACACCCCAGGTCACGCCGACTTCGGTGGTGAAGTAGAGCGCGTACTCTCTATGGTCGACTCAGTATTACTGTTGGTTGATGCCGTTGACGGCCCAATGCCACAGACACGCTTTGTAACCTCCAAGGCATTTGAGCAGGGTTTGCGTCCGATTGTTGTTATCAACAAGGTTGACCGTCCCGGCGCACGTCCAGACTGGGTTATGGATCAGGTCTTTGACCTCTTCGACAACCTCGGCGCTACCGACGAGCAGCTGGACTTCGATGATCTCAGTCCTGAGAACGAGTGGATGTGGTGGTCGATCCGCCGGCAGGTATCCCATATTGGTTGGGACGCGCTGGTGTTCACCAGCCGGCGGTGCGGCCGGTTGCTGTGGCCTGACGGTGATGTTCCCGCGCCGATTGTGTGGGAAGACCACCAGATGTCGAAGGCCGGTGCCAGGTGGGATCGGGTGCTCGACGAAGACCTGTTCTGGGATATCCCTGACCTGATCGCCAAAGTGGACGTCGGAATTAGTTGGCTGGAACGAGTTGTTACCGAACAGCCAATCGAGATGCTGCGGGCCGATCTAACCAGCGTGCGAGGGACAGCGTTTTGGGAGTACGCCATCACTACCTTGCCCCGAGGCGCTGGACCCGATCCTGCCCAAGCCGGGCACCTGCGTTATTCGCTCGAAGCATCTCTGTGGATGGTCTTCTACGAGATGCTGACCCATGTCCGCACCATCCAACGGCTGAAACTGCACCAAGGTTTGCACGTGGCACAGGAGCTGCCCCGAGTGGGTTATCTGCGGCTGCCTCACTACTGGGGCGACACCAACGAAAACGGCCCAGGCATGGAACGCACCCCCATTGGCTGAATAGCTGAGGTCCCGCAATGGCCACCAGCCTTGGGTAGACCGCCCCACCGTTGGCCAGCCTCTCCCAGGGTCCCGCCCACGACAAGGGCAAACCCGACAGCCAACCACCGCCAAACCCTGGCGGTGTCTTGTCGCGCTCATCGCTCACGCACTAGTGGCATCCTTCCGCCATGGCCTTCCCCTGCTACCTCCGCCTTTGCCGGCAAGCAGCGCCACCGTTCGTTGTGGTGAGCTCACGCACTTCCATCGGGTTCGATGCCAATGTCATCTCGTGATACACGTGTCTGCGCTGCGTGCCT
>ENA-OQVM01000853-OQVM01000853.1-marine-metagenome-genome-assembly--contig:-NODE-853-length-43817-cov-11.386831_pt1 | contig 43817 bp, 30 predicted proteins | sample MGYA00237776_ERZ505498 | MGnify/ENA primary metagenome ERZ505498 (study PRJEB26159, sample SAMN06265151) | marine metagenome | isolation source: Helgoland LTER site | place: Germany:Helgoland, sampling...
TCCCCAATGTCATAGTCTTGATCAGAATCCACGCTCAATATGTTGGACGGAGCGGTGTACTCGGGGTCTTCGTCAACATCGGTTACAGTCACATCAACAGTGGTTTTCGCCGTTGCGCCAGAAGCGTCTTCCGCGGTCACAGTCAACGTGATCGACGACCGGGTTTCGAAGTCGAGATCAAGTCCCGCGCCGAGCGAAATCTTACCCGAAGCCGCTGTTATCGTGAGATTGCTGGTGCCAGCCGATGAGCTCATTGAATAGGAAATGCCCGTATCCGATGTAGCGCCGTCCTCACCATCACCGAAGTTGATATCCAGAATTTCGATGGCCGAGACCGCATTCGCGAGCTCTTCAACTTCAAAACTCAAAGCCCCTTCGGCGGTGCTCACGTTATTTGCTGAGAGCGCGTCAGCGCCAGATGCTGCAGTGATGAAGCTCGGCTTCTCGTCGTCGAGGTCAGTGATGTCCACTGTCATGGTTTGCGTGTCGGTGGAAACAGCACCGTCATCGCCATCATCAATGGATGCAGCAATGTCAACGACGTAGGAATTCGTCGAACCAGCGGAAAGATCATCTTCGAAGTCTGGCGCGGAGATGAAACTCAGAACGCCCGTTTCATCGTCAATGGTAAACAGCGCCGAATCAGCGCCGCCCGCGATGCTGTAAGTCACATCACCGATTGGATCGTTGTTGGTCGCTGCCCCAACCGTGAGGGCGAAGGTGGTTCCTTCGTCGACTGACACCGTAGCCGCTGAGATCGCTAAGTTTGACGATTCATCGTTAACCTCAACGTCTACAGCCTGCTTTGCTGTCTCACCGCCATCGTCCGTGGCAACAAGGTTCAGCCGGTAGATGTTATCTTTGTTCGAATCTTTTGCGTCCTCGTAATCGGGCGCAGCCTTGAACGACAAATCGCCATTCGCAGCATCGACGTTGAACAGCGCCGCATCCGTGCCTGTGATGCTGTAGACCAAGGTATCAGGGGTTTCATTGTCGGTTGCCGGATTGACGACCGCATCAATCGCCGTGACGTTTTCGTTGACCGAATAACTGTCGGTCGCCGCCATGACTGGCGCGTCGTTGCCATCGTTGATCTGGATGTTAACCGTACCCGCCGTCGCAGAGGTTAATCCGCTGCTATCAACGAGATCAAACGTAAAGGTATCCGTGGTCGCTGCGCTTTCGCCCGCACCGTTGTCAGCATCAGCGGTGAAAACAAGCGTCGCTGCTTCGGCCGCCGAAATGGTCGCGGCGCCCGCCAGAGTGATAACGCCGCCCGCGCCCGAGGTGTAGCTGAGCGTACCCATGGTTGGTACAGCGTTGATCAGAACCTGATCCAAGGTGTCGTTCGTGTCGGGGTCGGTGTAGCTGGCAACAATCAGCGAACCGAGATTGCTCGCTGTCTCACCTTCGGCAACGGCGACCGTTGGAACAGCCGCAACGCTTGGCGCGTCGTCGTCACTGGCCAAAACCGTGATTTGCACGTTGGACGGTGTGCTGTCGTAGTCCGTACCATCTGTGCTCATGGCAATGGTAAAGGTTTCAACGCCGTCAAAGTCAGCATCAGGAATGTAAGCGAGGTTCCCAAAATCATCAGAATCGATGATCTGGTTCAGTGCGACTGCGACGGAAGAAAGCTCAAGCGTGCCGTTCGCAGGCAACGAAGTGACCTGCATACTGTCCACGGCAGAGGCGTCCGAGACGGTAAAGTCGCTTGCGAGGAACCCATAGCCGGCAACCGAATCTTCTGCCACTTGCTTGGCAATATCCACGCCCTGCGGACCGACCTGTGGTGCTGTCGGTGTCGTGGTTCCAAGACCACCAGCACCAGAAGACGAGCTGCTGCCGTAACCGAAGAGACCCGACGTACCAAACCCTTGGCCGTAACCATAGCCACCGAAGAGTGAAGATCCGCCAGACCCTCCCAACAGTGTTCCACCATAACCACCGCCGCTACCGGCGCCAGATGATGAAAGCGTTGTGATGGATGATCCGCCAAACAGCGAAACTTTGGTACCTAACGACATTTTTATTCCTCCCTTTGGAGTAGCGGTTAGAGGACAGCTGCGGCGGCCCTCTAACCCATTCTTATTTAACGACGATCATTAAAACCCGGTTCAAGCAACCAAATCGCCTTCGGAGAGGTTAAACTGAACGTAGTCCAAGCCGTCGGTAATCAGACCGATTGAGCCAGAGTCCGCGCTGATGATTTGTGCGGAGGTCATGGCCGAACCGGCGAAGTTGATAACGCCAGCTGGAAGCAACGAGTCCGTCAGGTCGACAAGTGTGTCACCGTCAGAAAGTTCACCGTTCCCGTCGTAATCGTAGATAAAGCCACGCTGGACAGCGCCGGCGTTCATGCCGAAGACAATCACCGCGCCCTGCTCTGAGTTGCCGATGTTCACGCCATTGGCGTCAACAGCACCGGCATCGGTGAGAACGGTTGTCACGTCATCTTCGAAATCCAAGCGCATGCCGGTGGCACGGCCAAAGTCATTGACCGTGGCAACGTTCACCGTGGTGGCCGCCAAGTTAGCGTTCGCCAGTGCGCCCAGATCTTCGAGCTCATCAATGCTGACGGTGTCGTGGTCGTCATGGTTTGCCCGTGCGATGTGAAGCGTAACGTCTTCAACTTGCGCGGAACCCAGGATCAGATTCACGGTGTCATCGCCACCACCAAGATAGACGTCAACGTCCTTGGCCGCTTCGGCGTAGTTCGTTGTTGTCTGAACACTCACCGACGTTGCACCGGTTAGCGGTGCACTGGATGACATGACTTGCAGCATCGTCAGCGTACCGGTTGCGAGCGTACCCGCACCAACGGTCACCGTGTACTCAGATTCACCAACAACCAGATCAACAACGTCGTCGCCCGGCGTCATCTGAACTTCCAGATCGTCGTCACTGACGTAACCATCAATCAGTCGAATGCCCGAAACGCCCGTCGCGGCGGCTGCCGTAAACGGTGAGAATGCATCGGTTTCGTCGATGGCGATGGAGAAGCCCGGAATGTTCTCGGACAAGTCACCGCGCAAGTAGATCGAACCGTCTTCGGACAGATCCGACAGGTCAACAGCGCGCAGCGTGCTTTTGTCATCGCCAGAGCCGTTGAACTGCAAGTGCGCTTCACCGTCGCCGCCCGGTGCGTCGATGTCGATGTATTCAACGTGATCGATATCACGGCCATAGCCTCTGGTATCAATTTCGTCGCCGTTCAGGTTGACGTTCAGGGAATCTTCTTCGTCTCCCCCACCATCGAACTTGAACTCACCGTCTTCGATGTCGCTGTCGAGGATCAGATCCACGTCATCGTCGTTGTCACCACCACGAATGCGCAGCATGTCGTCGTAGGTTGCGAAAATGTTCGAGTCACCGTCCAGACCCGGCGTGGTGAAGCTGTCACCGGCCATGTCGATCAAGGTGATCTTTGGATTTTCGCGCGTGTCGATCATCACGTCGCCTTCGATTTCAAGCGAACCGTAAGCAACAATCTCGCGCACGTCTTCGTCCGCTACGCCATCAAGTGTCAGGCTGTAGTTGTAGTTACCGCCGTCCAGACCAATGCGCGTGACCGCTTCTGTTGCCAGATCGCCGGTTGCAAAGTCGTACGTGAACTGACCGGTGAAGACCAAGGTGGACTGCGTGTCGCCCATGACCTTGTCGATGCCCGTCAGATCAGCGATATCAATCGTCAAATCGCGGTTGTTCATGTCGATGGTCGCGATGTTCGTCACTGTCACGTCCAGGCCGAGATCAGCATTGGCGTTTACCAATGTAACGTCGTTGTTGCCTTCGCCGCGCAGGTGCTCGATGTCACCAGAACCCGTGCTGTCCAGAACGCCGCCGTTCAGCTCAAGATCGACGTCTTCCATCAGGACCAGCGTTTCAAAGCCGGAAACGTCTTCGAAGCCGTTTACCCACGTTGGATCAAGGTGGTACGTCGCGTTCGCTTCGGAGAAGTAAACCGTATCATCACCGCCCAAGCCGTCCATGACGAACGAGTTCGCAAGGTGCGCTGCCTCTGGAACTTCGAATTCGTCATCGTCGTTCGTGGTCAGATCGGAATTGGTAACGCGAACACCGGTTAGCGTGGAGAAACCAGCGCCTTCGGAGTCAAAGTCAGCGTTGACGCTATTCCCGCCCCCACTGCCCGCGCCGCCGGAACCTGCGGTGACGTTGATGTTGTAGGTTTCTGTGTCGTTTTCGACCGTGCCGTCAGCGTTGGTCGAGCTCGCCTTAACGGTGATCGAGTACGAGCCAACAGCAACCGAAGCGCTCACAACAACCAAACCTGTGTTGCTGTCGATGCCGATGCCGGATGGGTTGTTGGAAATCTCGTAGGAAATCGTGTCGCCTTCTGGATCCGTTGCGCGGAACAGCTTGGAGCCGCCCTGCGTGATGGAGAACGTCGCACCATCAGTCTCGTTCAGCTCAAGCGCGCCCGTCTGCCCACCGCCAGAGCCATCGTCGGACTCTGAGATGTTGAGCGAAAGGTTCACGGTCTCTTCATTGCCAGCAGCGTCGGTAAACGTCATTGCGGGGCCGTCGAATTCGCCCGTGTTCAAACCGTCAGCAATAAGGCCTTCGATTGTGACGTTAATCGAACGGTAGCTGTCTTCTGTACCGTCCATCAAGCCAGAGCCGGAACGCTCCGTTGTGACCGTCGCACCGGTATCGAATACAGAGGCGATTGTCGCTGCGCCGCCAACGGCTGCTTCGACGGCTGCGATCAGGTCGCTCTCGTCAATGCCGTCTTGATCGGTAATCGCATAGGTCAGCGAGGAGGTCTCGCCTTTGACGATGTCATTGTCGATCACGTCCAGGCGCGCTGCGCTGTTCGTATCGCCGCCATCGTCGTCATCACCATCGCCCAAACGGGAACGCACAGCGTTCGCAACGAGGACCAGCGCACCAGCGCCAAGGCCAACAGCCGCGACCGTACCCAGCGTACCAAGACCAAACAGGCCCGGTCCGCCGGTAATCATGCCCAGGATCCCGCCAGAAGATGAAGCGGCGCTGGAATCGTCAAAAATCACACCCGACGAGGTTGCACCGACATTGGTTGTGCCCATCGATGGCGCAGGTAGCGCCATGGGAGCAGGCGCTCCGCCAATCATCGCACCCGAGCTGACATCGCCGCCGGAAATACCGGAGGAGACTGTGGGGCTGAGGTAGAGGACGCCAGAACCATCAATGAAGAAGTTGTTGGAGGTGACAAGCAACGACTGCTGGTTTGCAAGCTGGACAAGTACCGAACCGTTTGACAGCTGGACGTATGAAACAACGTCAGCTGGCGCTGGCGCAAATCCGGTCGGAACACCGACCTGTGCGCCTGCTTCCAAAGCAACCATTGCAGAAGCAGCGGTTACCAAAGCGGTGGTGGTCAAAAGAGCACCTGCGCGTCCACGCAAGCTCTTCCTTGCAGCAGCAGCAGAACGCGTCATCGGTTCAAAAGAGGTCGCGCGGCTAGCGGTACCTGCATCATGCTGACTGTCGAACATCATATTCGTCATCTCCGTTTATCATGGCCCTTCCGGCAATGGGCCGGTCGGAAGTCGTTTTGCGCGTCGCGGCGCGCGCCAACGACATTCAATCTGACCAAGTTATTAATGCATATGCACTTCAAATCTTGGCGAAAATAAAATTGTTGCGAGGCATACGAGAGTAGCGCCCACTAGGGATCGCGTAATGCCCACCTAAATTAGGTCGGTAGCACTAGCTAGTGAGGGCACTCAAGCTATTTAACCGTGGCTAAAACAAGACTTGGGGAAAAGTGAGGGCGAATCGAACGTAGGTGTGTACAAAATGCCACTAGGTTAAGGGTTTTCACACTATTGTGCGCCCCAACCTCCATCTACGACGATGTTCGTTCCGGTAACGAGGTCTGATAATGACGAATCGGAAAGGTAAAGCAGGGCACCGTCGAGATCACCAACGTGACCAATGGGCTGCTCGGGTGTTGAAAGAGGCATTCTTTCAGAGACAAAGGCTCTAAAAGCCTGATTTTCCATCAAAGGCCGGGTCAGCGGCGTCTCGATATACGTGGGGCAAATGGAGTTTACCCGTATCCGCTCTGGCGCGAGATCAAGCGCCATGGCCTTGGTTAAGCCCTCGAGCGCGTGCTTGGTCGCTGCGTAAACCGCCCGGCCCGGCAGGGCGACACGGCCTAACATGCTGCTCATGTGGATGACACTGCGCGTTTGATCGCTTTTTGGGCCGGCAATCATGGCCTTTACCGCTGCCTGAGACGCGAAAAATCCCGCCTTCAGATTCAGCCGCATAATAGCGTCGAAATCTTCGACGGTGACGTCTTGAAACGCAGCTGGACGCGTCGCGCCTGCGTTGTTGATGAAGACATCAGGCACCCGCCGCTTCATTAAGGCGGCAAGGTGCTCCGGCGCGTCGGGCGCCACCAAATCGATAACAGAATACGTGAAGTCCAGCCCGTCTGCGACAATGGATTCCTGCAGGTTTTCCAGCTCTTCGCGACCGCGCGCCACGCCCACGACCGATGCGCCAGCCTGTGCAAAGACCCGGCAGGCTCTCTCACCAATGCCCTTGCTTGCGCCGGTAATGATGATCGTTTTGCCTGCCAAGCTCATTGTTTAGCGCGCCTCAATAAATCGAATTGTTGATGATAATCGTTTCATTGCTCGGCGGCTGCGGCACGGCCAAAGTGTTTTGTCCCGAGCCATAAAGCGGTCCAGACACGCCCGAGGCGTTCCCGGACTGGGGCTGCTGCTGCGTATAGATCGTTGACGTGTTGGCGTTGTAATCCGTTTGAGATGACGGGACCACGTAAGGGTTCGTTGGAACCGTCGTCTGGATCGTGCGCGAGGAGATGACACGCGGTTGCGCATTCGGGTCATAGACTTGGCCGTCGATCGTGTAGACCGTACCGGTCGTTATAGTCGTGCCGCTGTTGACGCCGGTACCCACGTAATACTGCTCACCCTCCATCGCCAGAACGGGATCCGTTCCATCCGGAACCAACCGATAAGCAATGTCGGCAAAGGGTCTCAAGATGGGGCGTGGCGGCAGGGCCAAGACGGGTCCAACCGATTCCTCAACGATGAAGTTGTCGCTGTTCCCAACCACCTCAGCGGTAACAACAAACCCATCGTCACCGCCAATGGCGACCGGAGCTAGGGCGTCGATACCCGTTCCTACAGCAATACCGGCGGAGACACGATTGATAGTCGCCTCGTCGGTGGAAATTACGGTGTCAGCGAAGAGCGAATCTTCATATTCAGGCGGACGTCCCAGTGGCAGTGGCGGCAAACCCGGCGCAAGCGCGCTGGCAATTGTCCGTGGCTCAGCGAGGTCTGCATCGTCTGTCACATCCGTTTCCAGCTGCAAATCCAGGCCACCGGCGGCAAGCGCTAGGACCGAAGCCGGGATTTCGCCCTCAGCCCCCAAAGCACGGGCCGGATTCGATGCACGCGCTTCAGCGATTTGAGCATTTTCCCGCAATCCAACGGCACGAATGGCCGTGGAAATGATGCGTGTTGCCGGCTCCCCCTGAGCGCGCCCTAACAGAACGCGTAGGACCGGCAAATCAGTTTGCAGCGAAAGCGCTTCAATCGCGCACTGATCCCGCATGCCCAGCGCATCCACCAACGTAAGTGCGACCGGCAAGCCAACCTCGATGCCCGACCGGATGATCGCCCGCGTTTGTGGAGAGCGACGGCTGCTTGAGGTGACCATCAGTTCGGCGAAAGCTTGGGACGCCAAGGGCTCAACCAGAGGGTCGAACAGCTCCCGCACCGGCCCCATCGCGCTCAGTTCAAACCGAACCGTGCCATCGCTGAACCGATCGAGAACCGACTGACGCGTCTCGTTGCGCCGCAAAAGCAGTATGGGCTTTGATCCGGCAACCACGTAATCGTGGAGCGCAAAAGCCAACGGTCGCTCGTCATCGGACCACTGGCAGCCAGAATTAGAAGACGGCGACACAATCATGATTTCCGGGTTAGCGCCCAAAACAGTCGTTCGCGTGTTCTCAGCCGATTGAAGCACAACCAGGCGACCGCCAAATTCGTTCAACGCAGTGATCGCCGCATCAAACGTGGCATCTTCGCCATCATGGAGAACGACCAACGTCGGCCCATCAGCCAGAACTTCCAAGCTGTAAGCGCGATAAGGCAGGTTTCCTGCGCCGACGAAGGTTCTCAGGCACGTTGCCTGTGGCAGCCGCGATAGATTGCGGATGAGATCGCGGTCTTGAACCGATCCCGGCGCATGACAAATGCTTGGCTCGACAAAGTCTGTGACGGTTGAGTTAGCCAGCGGGTCCAACTTAAAGCCCGAGCTTGTCGAGCGTGGCTCGGCCTCCCGCGCTGTCTCCAGACCGGCATCGTCATTTGAAACAATGGCCGTGGTCGTGGTGGATGTCGTCGTCGTTGTCGTCGTGGTGATCAGCGCGGGCTCTTCTTCGATCATCGTCCCAGCGCTTTCGGCGTCTTCCGCGGTCACAACCACGGTTGAGGTTGCCCGAGAAATCGTGCCCCCTTCCCCATCACTGACCGACGACAGCACCGGCGCGGCTGCAGGCGCGGCTGCAGGGTCTGGGCTCGGTGTTGCGTCGGCTTGGGGTGTCGTCGCCAACTCAGTGATGGACGTTAGCGCAGGAAGCTCGATCGTGCGTCCTGCGGGTGCCAGGTTCAATACGGGCGCTGCCGTCGGCGCAGTAAGTTTCAGCGCGGCAAGTCTTTCGGAAATTGTGGGCTCAACGGCTGTATTTGAAGTCGCATCGAGCTCTGTCTCTCCCGGTGTCTCAAGGGCGCTCGCCACCTCAGCGACGGTTGCAGCAGCTGCCTCGATGGGATCTTCATTGGCGTAAATCTCTTCCAACGCGCTATCGGCAAGCGCGGTCAGGGTATCCGGCGTGACCAAGCCATTGCCCGGCAAGGCTTTTGACAGCTGAAACGTCTTGAGCGCATTGCGTGTTTGACGATCATAGCGCCCGTCAACGACCCGAGAACCCGGCAAGGATCCAATCGTCGCTAAAAGCGCCTGCAGCACACAAATCTGATCGGCCCCAACGAACGTGGGGAGCGCAGCAGCAGCAGCAGCACGGTCATATTGCCCGCTGAGTGGGATGTCCGCACAGCGCGCAGAAACGGCCAAATCTGCCTGCGCTGTCCCCGAAAAGGTCAGCGTGACGGCCCCGGTCACCCCGATCAAAAACGCCAATCCTCGCGTCAGAACCCGCTGCATATCGTCTCCCAGTTTACTTTTTCTTCGGCCACAAAAACAAAGCATTGCTTTGCAATTCGATAACGCTTTGATTTCATATTGCGAAGGCTGGTGGTTGTTTTGACAATCACGTCCGGCAAAAATGTGTTTTGTCCGTCAGAAAAGAACGCATAATACGTTAAGTTCATGGCATATAACGCGCATAGTTTATTGAAGACTAAGCTCTAACACCAACCCTACACCACCTTTGAATTGGCGACTTATCCCCAATTACAGTCTGTTTTCAGAGGCTTGATCGGATTTTCGACCCTATGCACCAGTCCACTGCATGGAAACCGCCACTCTGGCGGCTGATTCTCATAAGTCTGGCAGCTCTGTTCGTTCTTATTGCGGCACAGGGTAAAGCGCAGACCAATGCCGCCATCCTCGAACCGGTCTCGGAAACGGAATTCCATCACCTGTTTGGGATTCGCAGCCTCGACCTCTTGGTCGCTGAGCGGCAGAAGGCGTCGGCGGATTTGGCGTCGGCGAAAACCGATGCTCCCTTTCGTGATTTGAGCATCGATATCCTACCAAGCATCCGCCCTCACCCACCCTTGAAGCAGCGCTACGTCTTGCCGGACGAATTTGCCATTCTGGACCGCGCTCCCTTGGCAACCCCTACCCTTGTTGTTGCGGGTTACACAGGCCAGCCGGAGATCAGCGAACTGGGCTGTGCGACGCGAGAGCATAGCCAGCATAATCTCGCCTATCGGTGCAACGCCCCGATTGCGTTGAATGTTCCCGGCGGTGAAAACCCGTCAGCGTCTTTTCTCAAAGAGATGGAGGCCGAGACGGGCTTGCGGATTGGATATGACCTCTGGCCGGGCGATAAGGATGCCGTTACGGGCGACCGCCTGCTTTCGGCGCGGGATGTTGTGACCGGCATGCGGTTTACCTTGCGATACCTCGATCAACGCGGATTTACGGTGGCGAAGGCTTCATGCGCTGAGCGCTCTCAGTGGCGCTGGTCTTACATTTGTTTACACGATGATGCATGGGCGGCCATGTCGGCCGCAGACAAGTGTGAATTCGTGTTGGACGGCCTCCTCACGGTCGAGGGCGGCGCCCCCAACTGGTCTTTTGCGCCCCTGCCCAGTCCCGGTACAGCCGCGGGGGATCTGATTGCCATCGGCCTCACGGTTGATCCCACGGAAATCACAGACACCGGCAAACTGTGTCAGGAGCTTCGCGCGCAAGAACGGCTTGACCAAATGCTGCTAGACTTCATCAAACGCGCCCCTGACGATTTGGGCCTGCGATTGGTGTCTTTGGCCGAACCCGACTCAGCCCTCCTGTCGCTGAGCGCTCGGTTCAAAGGCAAGGAGATGATCGTTGGTTACCTGAGCAGTGAAACGCCGTCAAAACTGCCCAAATCCATGCCCACGCTCGCGAAGCTATGGCGTGGCCTCAGCGGTCTGCAGGTTTGCGACAACGTTGATTGTTCCGGCCCCATCGAAGTCGCCTTGCCGCCCTTACCAGACTACCGGCCAAAGGATGTTCCGCTCCCCTCTGACAATCAAATTGCCGAACAACGAAGCAACTAAAACAGTCTGACGCTCGCGCAATGCTCGTTTTGCTCTTGACCTTGGGCGTTGGCATCTCGATTTACAGGCCGTGGAGCGATCTTGATGCGGTCAAATACTGTGTTGCTCATCGATTTGTATAACCAGCGGGGTTTCCGATGCTGCCTGCTTTTTTGACCAATGGTATGCTGCCCGGCGGCGTTCATCATTGCGAGCTGGCGGTGTTTGAGGAAACATTCGTTTGGTCTGCGCGGCGACGCGCCCTGTACCAGCAGATGTTGCAAGGCCTGGGTGTCCTGCACGAATCAGGCTATCGCATGCTGATTGTGGGCGGTGAGTTCATTTCGAAGGCAGAGCATCCTTCTGAATTCAAGGTGCTTTACGACTGTGATTCGCTATCGATAGAAACGCTTGATGCCCGCTTGAGTCATTTTGACAAGAATTCGCGACTAATTGCTAAAAATCAGTGGGGTGGGCATTTTTTTCCTGCCTCATTTAGAGCAAAAGGAACAGGTGCAACGTGGTTGCACTACCTGTCATCGGACTCATCTGCGGGCCAACGCGGTTTGGTTGCGCTGAGCCTCATGTAATGCCCTGCGGAATATAGGTAGTAAGGGGAAGAACATATGCTTTATCCGGTGGAACAACTTCCTCGGCTGGTCGAGCAGATTACAACATTGGAAAACGGACTGGTGGCTTTTCGCCAGCAGAACAGCCCGATTGACCCCAATTACCAGAAGGAAAGCGAGGCGCTCATCGCCGAGATCGTCCGTCTGGAAGACCTTCTTTGCGACTGCGTCGAAGCGCACGGCGGACCAACCAAGGGTGGCTGGTCCAAAGAAGTGTTAACCGTTTATACCCGCCGGACCGGCTGGCAAGGCTGATCCGGCCCTCGCGGGCTTAGCGGGTTAGACGATCAACCGCCGCCCACAGTGTCACGGCTGCACTGGCCAATCCCAGCACCGCTGGCCCCTCATCCAACGCAGCCTCCCACGAGCCCCCCAAGAACTCAGCATTTCCCGCTCTTCGGCTGGCTTTGCGGAGTTCAAACGCATCCCCTTCAAACCCACGTCCAAAAATCAGGAACTTTGGTGGCCGATCAGGATCATCAAAATCGCCAGCCACGAGGATGTGCGAAACCTCTGCGCTGTCCCGATCAATGAACTGCGCCACACTGCGCTGGATTTTGGTCAGTGAGGCACGCTCGGGACAATCTGCAAGGTTTGGACTGCCCTCGGCGCACGGCCACGCCGGCCCCATCGCGACCGATCGCTGTCGGGATAGTGTGTTTGTCGCAGTGTCCGAGCTGGTCGCGACGCTTGTGTTTGCGGCCAGAACCTTTTGCAGCAGATTGATGGGCATAAAGGCATAGCAATCGCCGACTTCCTTCAAGCAAATCTCCGAGCCTTGGAAATTGGTAAAGAACTCCAACTTCTCAACCTCACCCGACTTGCGTTTGAAGAAAATATACTCGTCGCGAAAAAATGCCAGAATAGGTGGATCCGTGCCCTCGGCTAAGCCACCAAAGCCCGCAAGGAACCACGTCCGGTGGTCTAGGCGGTCCACCTGCTTGTCTGCGGATTGACGGCCATGCTGTTGCATTCGATCGGGCTTACTGCACCCCACCAAACCAACAATCATCGCCGCTAGCATCATCATAAGACACGATCGCATCTTTCGATCTCCCCATTTTGGCGCATAATGCGCAGTTATGGGGTGATTGTTAACGCGGGTAACACGGGTGAATCCACGGCCTTTACAAGGCGCGGTGATGATTTCTTGGGGTAACTTTTAGACCGCCCCATGCCGGTTATCGTTCGCAAGGATATCCACGGACCGCAAGAGCGCTTCCCGCGTGACATCTTCTGCGTAAATCAAGGCAAAGCGCACAAACCCCTGCCCCGGCAAAGAGCCATCCGGCATGGGGCGCGATAAGATTGAGCCCGGCAGTGTTCGAACCGCCTGTTCCTGCCACAGCCGTCGTGCCACGTGATCACCATTGCCGCTGGAAACCGGCTGCCACAGCACAAACCCCGCTTCTGGCGCTCGGAAACCCGGCAATTCACCAAAAATATCGCAGGCCATGGCGTTGATTGCAGCGTATTTCGCACGGAATTTTTCCACGTGCGTTTCATCACGCCAAAGCTGAATGGCCGCTTCCTGCAACGCCACAGGCGTCTGCGCACCACCATAGGCGCGCATGTAATAAAGATCTTCAAGCCGGTCCGCATCACCCGCGATAAACCCAGACCGCAGCCCGGGCAGCCCAGAACGCTTCGAAAGCGAGTTTACGACCCAGACATTATCGAGCGAACCGCCCATATCTCGGCAAACATCCATCGCACCCAGCGGCGTTGTCTCGAAATACAGCTCGCTGTAGCACTCATCGGAGAGATAGGTGAAATCGTGCGTCCGCGCCTTCTCGATCGCTGCCTTCATAAAAGCGGCGGAGAGCAGCGTTCCGGTCGGATTACCGGGATTGGTTGCAATCACCAACGCCACCCGCTCCCAATCGTCTTCGGGCACCACAGACAGGTCCGGTGCGAAGTCTGTCGCGGCGGTGCAAGGGGCGTAAACCACCTCCGCGCCTGACGTCAGCGCGGCGCCAACATAGACGTGATAGAGCGGATTGGGCAGCACGACGATAGGGCGCAGGTGCCCCCGCCCAGCGCGCTCCAACCGGTCTTCTTTGCGCAAAACAGAGGTCAAAATCGCTGAAAACAGCCCCTCTTTGGTGCCAAAAACCGGATGCACGTGTGCTTCGGTATCCAGCATGCCGTCCGGCAGATCATAGCGAGACCGCAACCAGTCGGCCATCGCCTGCCTCAGCGCTGGTCCCGCGTTCACCGGCGGATATTTCCCCCAGTCTGCCGGATTTGTCGCAGCCAAGGCTTCGGCAACGGTTTCATAGGCGCCAAACTTTGGCTCACCTACGGACAAGTTCAAAGGCGGCAAATCGGTCTGACATTCACCCAAAACCACCGGAACTTTTCGGTAGGTGTAGTCGCGAAGCTGTTCCAGTCGTGTACGGGTCATGCAAGGGGGCTCGTTACTTGTTCCAGATAGGCGAGATCGCCGCCGTCGAGGTCTGGCCCAACTTCGGCCAGCACACGAGCGTGGTAGGCGTCTACCTGCTCAATTTCAATATTTGAAAGCATTGAGACTTCAATCAAGGCGCGATCATAGGGAACCAGCGTCAACGTCTCAAAGGCAAGGAAGCCGTCTTCGCGTTCGATGACCAACTCAACATTTTCGATCCGAACCCCACTCTCGCCTTCGCGATAGATGCCCGGCTCGTTTGTGACGATCATTCCGGCAACCAGAGCCGCCGCATCCTGGTTCTTGCTGATCCGCTGCGGGCCTTCGTGCACACCCAGATAAGACCCAATGCCATGGCCGGTCCCATGTTGGAAGTCGATGCCTTCGGCCCACATGAACTGGCGGGCCAGCACGTCCAAATGGCAACCGTGCGTCCCCTTTGGAAACACCGCACGTTCAAGCGCCAAATGCCCTTGGAGCGTCAATGTATAATCACGGCGTTGCCGCGGTGTCGACTTGCCACCAACCGCCCAAACACGCGTGATGTCCGTCGTACCGTTGTAATATTGACCGCCGCTGTCCACTAACAACATGCCGCCCGGCGCAAGCGCTGCGTTGCTCGCTGCATCAGCAGAATAGTGCCCCATTGCGGCATTGCCGCGAAAGCCTGCGATGGTGCCAAAACTCGCACCATTCATCGGTACGGCATCGACGTTGTCTTCGCGCAGGGCGAGGATTTTATCGATGGCGGACAGTTCGCTTTCTGTCGTGATGTCAGCGTGCTCGCTCAACCAGCGGCCAAAACGAATGACGGCGCGCGCATCGCGGCGCTGGGCATCGCGCGCGCCCTGCTGCTCGGTCTCGTTTTTGATGGCGCGGGGCAAAACTACGGGGTCGGTGTTGTTCTTGACGACCGCGCCCCCCGCCTTGAGTGCATTGGCAATCGCCGCGTTGCAGGTTTTGAAATCCAGTCCAACTGCACCGCTGATAAGGCCTAAGCGTGCCGGCATCTCATCGGGGTGAAAAATCGCAACCTGATTGTCCAACGTCTGGTGCATGGCTTCAGACACGCGATCTGGCGCGATGTACCAATCAACAGCGCCCGTATCGTGCAACGTCGCAAAGGACCGCGCGACGGGCAATCCTTCGATATCGTCACCGCGGACATTGAGCAGCCAAGCAACCGACTCTGACTGGTTCAGCACCTGAGCCTTGAGGTCGTTTTTGACCAATTCAGCGGCCAAAGCCTCGCGCTTTTCCGCGCTGTTTTTGCCCGTGAAGTCCAGGCTATGGGGGACAGCTGCGGTTGCGGGGGGCGTTGGCTGGTCCGTCCAAATGGCGTCAACAGGGTTCATCTCGACCGGCTTTAGCTGCGCTTGAACGGTAGCCAAGGCTTTGGACCAGTGCTCCACGCTGCTCACCGTCTGCATGGCGGCATCATAGCCGACGATGTCGCCAGATTTCAGATAGTCTGCGACGCATGTCATCGGCGCTTGGGTGGTGCTGTTGCGGATGGTCCATTGGCTCTCATCCACTTCGGCTTTGATGGCGATCAAGTATCGGCTGTCCGTCCAAATCATCGCGCTGTCGAGCGTTACAACGATAAAACCAGCCGACCCCTTAAAACCGCTGAGGGCGGTAATGCGGCGTTCGGAACGGGGCGAATACTCCCCCATGTGGGCATCGTCCATCGGGACCAGAAACGCATTCAAACCCTGTCGGCGCAGTTCAAGCCGAAACTCAGAAAGGGAAACACTAACACTCATATGTCACGCAAACCTGCCGCTGTTTTAGGAAAAGCTAGGCACTAAACTAGCGCGCTAGACTCATAAGAAAGCCAAGTGAGGCTTCGACCAACCAATTTTTGCGAAAATCGGCAAAAACAACAAAGAAACAGTCGCGCCCCTGACGCTGTCATGAAAAAGGAGCGGAAAGCCTGCATTTCGCCGCTTTCCACTCCTTCCAAACACGTCAACGCCGGGGCAATGCCCCGCATCGCTGAATTTTAGCGCAACTCGCGGCGCAAAATCTTGCCGACGGCAGACTTGGGCAGTTCTTCAATGAACTCCACAATGCGTGGGCATTTGTAGCCAGCGAGGTTTTCTTTGGCGTAGGCCTTAATCGCCTCTTCGCTCACGGACGCGTCGGGTTCGAGAACCACACAGGCTTTGACCGTTTCATTGCCGTCATCGCTCTTTACGCCCACAACGCCAACCTCAAGGACGCCATCCATGCCGGAGATCACGTCTTCGATTTCGTTGGGGTAGACGTTAAAGCCGGAAACGAGGATCAGATCCTTAATCCGGTCCACAATACGGTAATATCCGTCATCCTGAATAACCGCCACATCGCCCGTTTTGAAGAAACCATCTTCGGTCATCACCTCAGCGGTCGCGTCAGGACGGTTCCAGTAACCGCGCATGACCTGCGGTCCCCGCGCCTGAAGCTCACCGGGCTCTTCGATGCCCGCTTCCGTGCCGTCGTCTTTCACGATGCGGATTTCGGTATGCGCCAACTTGACCCCGACAGTCCCCAGCTGGATCGCGGTGATTGGGTTTGCCGTCAAGACCGGAGAGGTTTCGGAAAGGCCATAGCCCTCCGTGATCGGAGAACCGGTCACTTCCTGCCAACGCTCTGCGGTCGCCTTTGGCAGCGCCATCCCGCCAGAGGTCGAGAACTTGAGGGTCGAAAAGTCCAAATTCTGGAAGTCTTCATCGCCCAGCAAATTGTTAAACAGCGTATGGATGCCCACAAAAATCGTGAAAGGCGTGGATTTCAATGCTGTGACAAAGGTTTTGTTGTTGCGCGGATCCGCGATCAACAAGGTATGCGCACCGATGGCAAAAGGCAGCAGGATGTGCGCGTACAGCGGCATGATGTGATACATCGGCAGACAGCCAACCATCGTCTCCCCGCCATAGGCAAACGCGCCCGGCGTCAGGGCGAGGTTCTGGAGGGCGTTGGAAATGATATTGGCCTGTGTCAGCATCACCCCTTTTGGCGCACCCGTCGTGCCGCCGGTGTACTGCAAAAGCGCGAGCTGGTCAGAGGCCCGCTCATGGTTTGGCGTCGGCAGTGAACGGCCTTGCTTCATCGCATCACGGAACTCAACGGCGCCGGTCGGCAGATCACCCAAAGCAGGCGCACCAGAGCGGCTCAAGACGAAGTCGATCAGCCATTTTTTCGGCGTTGGATGACAATCTGTCCGGCCCACGGCAATGCGATGCTGCACGCTGGTGTCTTTCAGCGTCTCGTCGTTAAAGGTCGCGCTTCGATACGCCACCACTGCCTTTGCGCCACTGTCTTCGAGCACCACGCGAATTTCCCGCGCCGTGTAGAGCGGGTTCGCAGGCACCGGCACAAAGCCAGCTTTCCAGATCGCAAGGAACGTGACCGGCGACATCATCAGGTTCGGCATTTGCACCATCACACGATCACCTGGCTCCATCCCCGGAAGGCTCGCCAAGTAACTGGAAAAGTCGTCAACCATGGTGGCAAACTGGCGATAGGTGAACGTCTGGGTAATGGACGTATACGCCGGCTTGTTGCCGTATGTGGCGACAGCATCTTCGAGCATGTCTAGGATATGGGTATAGCCCTTCGGATTAATATCCGCAGGAATCGTGTTGGACATGGCGAATTCTCCTCCCGCCCGGTTAATGTTGAATGCTCCTCCAAGCACTTTGGAGCGGACACTAAGCGTTTGATCTGTACCGCGCAACGTGTGACCCCATTTTCACGGGGATATGACACCCTTTCGTGCACGGCGCAGAGCGATTTAATGCCGAAGTTTACAAGGAAACCAAAGCAAAGTTGCAGTCTTTTGCCGTCATTGCGCCCTATTCCTTGCTATGCTTAGGAGGATTTCTCTTTTCAGCATTGCCCGATCCCCCATCGTCGAGGAGCCTGCATCGTGTTTTCTTTTTCGCGCGTAATATCCACTCTGGTTGCCATTCTGATCTCATCTGCATTTGCCCTGCCGCTGCACGCGCAGCAACTGCTTCCCGGCAAGGACGTGCAAACGGCGCGCGAAGAAACCGCCGGGCGCTATGCTTTCACGGAGTTGGCAGGTGCCTCGCGTGCCATTTCCACCGATGCCTATGGCCTTTTCTTCAATCCGCCGCGCTCTGAGTCTGAATGGGCGATGCAGACACAGAACTATCGCCTGCTGTTGGCGCTATCGTTGCAAGAAAATGATCGCGGCGTTGCGACCCTGCTCGCCGCCGCAGCAGCGATGAATGCTAGCCGGGATGACCATGCGACTGCGTTGGCTTTGGAAGCGCGGAGTGAATTGGTTGAGGAGGATGATAAAGCCCTCGCCTCAGCCATTCTGGATCAACTCTCAGGTCGGACAAAACGGGGATATTCGAACGCAGCGCGCGACCGGATTTGGCAGCTGAGTCGACAAGTGGGCGTCTTTGGCCCCTTCGCCTCTACCGCCGAGCAGGAGGGCGATTATACCCGCCTGTGTCTGCAGTTCTCTCGCCCTGTTCAAGCCTCGCATCGCGTGGATTATCGTGACCTTGTGAGCGTCACACCCACGCCACCGGTTCAACGCTTTGTGGTGCTCAAGAACGGTTACCAACTGTGCGTCGTTGGAGCCGAGTTTGAACAAACATACACCATGACCGTTCAAGCCGGCCTGCTGAGCACAGACGGGGACCGGCTGCGTGAAACCACGCGCTTTTCGCAAGCCACACCCGGACGGAAGGCGGAAATGCGACTGCCTGATCAAGGCTATGTGCTGCCCGCCTCGGGCGCGCAATTGGTGCCGATTGAAACGGTGAATATCGAAGAACTCGACGTTGGGTTTTACCACTTGGATGAGCGGAATATCACTCAAGTGCTCAATCGCGGCGTTCTGGCCCGCGACACCTACAGCATCGCCGGGGCGCGGAACGCATACGAATATGTCAATGAGCGCTCAGGGACTTTCCACGACAAAGTCAGCCCTGTGTTCGAAGGCACCCTGTCGATTAATGCACTCAAGCACCAACGCCGCCGGGACGGGATTTCGATTTCGCAGATGCTAGACGGTCCAGCGCAGCGGGGATTGTACCTGCTGACGGTGCACAAACCGGGCAGTGACGCCGCCGATGCGATTAAGTGGATCATGGTCAGCGACCTGGCCCTGACCACCGTGGACACGCCCCAAGGTCTGTTCATCAACGCCATCGACACGCGCACGGGCACACCGGTGATTGATGATGTCGCCGTGCAGCTGGTCACCCGAGGCAACAGGACGCTTGAGCCCTTCTCCACCGAAGCGGCAACCGCCGGATTTTTCAACGCTGCACAATTGCGCGGGAAGAACGCGGATGAGCCGCTGTACCTCTATGCCAGCCACCCGACATTGGGCGATGCTTTCCTCGCGCTTGGCCGTGCGCCGATTGAAATCGCGACCGACGTTGGGTTGAGCACGCTGGAATCCGACGCGCTGGAGCTTTGGGCCCAGGCCGATCGTGGGACTTACCGCGAAGGCGAAGTGGCACGGGTTGTGGGGCTGCTGCGCCAAACCGACCCGGCTGCGGACATTCTCACGCCCAAAACACTCTTGGCGCGGGTGATTGACCCCAATGGCGATGTTATTGAAAGCTACGACATCAGCTTAGCCCAAGGCTTGGGCTTTGAAACAGAAGTGACGCTGCCCTTTGGCGCCAGACAGGGGCGTTGGTCGTTGGACCTGACGCTGGGACGAGGCATGCCCGTGCTCAAGTCCGTCTCGTTGCGGGTCGCGGATTTCGTACCGCCATCTGTTGAAATCAAAATTGATCCTGTGAGCGCCCTCAAATTTGATGGAAGCGATACCGTCGATGTTCGCGTCGATTATCTTTACGGCGCCCCCGCCAAAGACTTGCAGGTCACACTCACCGGTATGCTGTCTCGTGAAGCGAAACTGGGGGGTTATGATGTCGGTCTGAGCCAAGAAGAATTCGTCCTCACCCGCCCCTTTAACCTCACGCTCGATACGGACGCAGAGGGTCGGGCTTCCTTTGATATCCCAGCCTTTGCCCTGCCCGACCAAACAGCGCTGAGCATGGTCACCATTAATGCTGTCGTCACCGATGCTGCCGGACGGGAAGAGCGCAGCGCCACGCGTGCTGCGATCGACAGCGATCAAATTTTGATCGGCCTCAAGCCTGAGTTCGACATCGAATACCCGGTTGCGGAAAACAGCACCGTCCGCTTCGCAGCCGCCGCGCTGACCACCGGGGGCGAGATCACGTCGGGGGACGCGACTTGGATCCTCTACCGCGAGATCTATGACTACAACTGGTACTTCGACGGAGGACGCTGGAACTACGAAAGCAGTTACATCGACTTGCCTGTGTCAGAAGGCATGCTGTCTTTGGATGGCGAAACAATCCTAGCGTTGAACGTGGATTGGGGTGCTTACCGGGTCGAATTTGTCAGTGATGACGGCCGCAGCGCAACGTCACTGCGCTTTGACGCGGGATGGCGCGCACGCCCCCAAGTTGACCGCGCACCCAGCCGCCTTGGCGTGACGGTCAGCAGCGCGGATCCCCGCCCCGGCGACGTGATTGATTTGGTGATCGACAGCCCTCACGCCGGTTCAGGACTGGCGTATCTGGTTGGCTCCAAAACCAGTGTCATCGATCTGGGCGCGTTTGAATCGGGGGTTAACACCCTTTCCCTGACCATTCCGAGCGATTGGAACGACGTTGAAGGGCTGTGGATTCTGCCCGTCGTCTACAGCACGGGCGCGATTGGTGTCGATCAACTGCCAAGCCGAGCCGTCGGCGCGCATTTTGTTGGGTTTGATCAAAGCCCTGTACTGCTCGATGTCGCAACCCGGACCGAAGCCGAGATCCGCCCTCGCGAAACGCTGACAGTCCCCGTCTCCGTTGGCGGATTACAGGATGATGAGACGGGCTTTGTGCTGGCTTGGATCGTTGACGACGGCGTTTTGCAGATGACCAACTACCAGTCCCCTAACCCCGCCGCGCACTTCCTCGCGCCTTACGCCCTGCCTGCCGATCTGCGCGATACGTTCGCGTCGTTGATTGCCTCTGCGGGTCTGAGCGCTGCCCCTTTGCAGCAGGGCTATGACGGCGCCTTTGCGATGGCCATGCGGGCGACGTCTGCGGATCTGGCCGAATTCTCCCTCGCGCAGGGACTGACCACGCGGATCAAGGAAACGCTGGCACTTTCTTCAACCATTGTTCCCCTGTCGCCGCAGGGGTCTGCGGCGCTGACATTTGATCTGCCGGATTTTGTGGGCCGCGGACGCCTGATGACGATGGCGTGGACCGACCAAGGGCGCATGGGCGCGGCGAGTGACATGCTGGTAATCCGTGATCCCGTGGTCGCTGACCTGTTTCTGCCCCGCTTTCTCGCGCCCGGTGACGAGGTGGACGTGAAATTGTTGCTGAGCAACACGCAGGACCGCGAACTTTCAGCCACTGTTCACCTTAACCCGGAAAGCGGTCTTACCCTCGCCCAAGGCGTCGAGAGCATGTCGCTGACGCTGGATGCAAAGGGCCAGCAAACCATTCCCCTGCGGATCAAAGCAGAAGGGGCGCTCGGCGCAACAAGCGTTGAAGTCACTGTGATGCTGGAGGATGAGACCCTATCGCGGTCATTCCCGATCGAAGTTCGGGCCATTGCGCCCCGCGATATCATCCGCGATGCCTTTATTGTCGAAGCTGGTGAGTCGCTGACCCTCGACCCGAGCCTGCTGGCTGATCTGCACGACCCAACTATTGAAATGAGTGTGACCCCGCTGAACCAAATCAACGCCAATTTCCTGGCCCAAAGTCTGGCCAACTACCCCTACCGGTGCTCGGAACAGACAACGTCCCGCGCCACGGGCCTGTTGCTGGGGCAAAGCATCAAGATGTCCGACGAGCGCCGGAATCGAGAGTTGAACGACGCCTTTGTCACGCTGCAAAACCGCCAAGGATACTCAGGCCTCATCAGCTTGTGGCCCAACGGGTCAAGCGGTGACATGTTCCTGCACGCCTATGCCAGCGACCTGCTGGGCCTCGCTGCCGATCGGGGATACGAAGCCGCCACAACCGTTCGCGGCACGTTTATTCAAAACTTGAAGCGCAATTTGGCGCGTGTGGCGGACCCCTACTACGCCATCAGCATCACACCACGGGCCGAAGCCTACAGCCTCGCTGTGCTGGCCCGAGCCGGTGAAGCGAACATCGCTGCACAGCGACTGTTGTTCGATCAACTGCTGGAGCTAGAGGGCCACGTTATGGCGAAAGCAGCGCTGGCTGTTGCTGCAGAGGCGGTGGGCGATAAGTCTGACCGTGATGCCCTGCTGGACGCGCTGAACGCGCCGGCGACGTCCGATGCGTCCAATGTCCTCGAAGACTACGGCACGTCTCTGCGCGATCAACTCGCGGCGCTGGCTTTGTTGGCCGAGGGCGGCTTGCTCGATCACCCTGCTGTGGAAACCTATCTCACCGTCCATCTGCCCCTCGTGGCGCTGGCGCTTCAAGATAACTGGCTAACCACGCAAGAAGAAGCATGGGCGCTGCGCTTGGCTCAGCACTTGGGACAGGGCGACGTTGCCTTCGCAGGTTTAGGCGGTTTGGAGGGCACCATGACCGCACAGCAAAGCCTTGAGCAGGCAGACTTTGATGGGGCCAAAGGCGTCCTGAACACCGGGTCATCACCGGTGCTGGTCTCTCTGTGGCAAGCCGGCACGCCAAGCAGCCCAACGTCAGTGACCAGCAAGGGCGTGACCCTCCAGCGCCTGATGCACGATCTCGAAACGCTGCAGCCTGTCGAAAACCCGGCACCGGGCCAGCGCGTCTTGGTCAGTCTGGTTGGGACCGTTTTTGAAGATACGATGCTTGATTACGTCCTCGCGGACCTGCTGCCAGCGGGTTTCGAGGTCGAACAAACAAGCCTGCCCGCCACGGTTCTTATCGCCGGCGGTTCCGTCGGTAATTGCCAGACCGGTCAACAGACCCTTGTTGCTGGAATTTGCTTGTTAGACGGCCAAAAGGCGTTCCAGCAAACCGGGACTGAGTACGCCGAAGCCCGAGCTGACCGGGTCATTTTTGGTTTTGAAGGGCAAAAGGAGCACTTTGCCCTGCACTACGTGATGCGCCGCACTCAAGCAGGCCACGTCACCCAACCGGGCGCTTACGTCGAAGCCATGTACGTTCCAGAAACCCGAGCGCGATCCGCCTCGACACAGTTGCGCTAGCGGGAAGGCCCTGGATTTGAACCGGTTGCGCCGCTTTCTGGATTGGATGCCGCTATGGATCGCGGTGGTGATGTTGGGCGGGTTTGTTCTGGCAGACAGACTGTTCCCGCCCCCCATGACGCGTGCCTATGACCTCAGCCCGACCATGACGGATGTCGATGGTCGGTTGCTCCGCGCCGGTATTTCTCCCGCCGGATATTGGCGGCTATCCACGGAACTTGCCGATGTTGACAGCCATTATGTCCAAGCGCTTTTGGCGTTTGAGGACCAGCGGTTCTATCGGCACGACGGCGTGGATTACCGAGGGATGGCGCGCGCCGTTGTCACGTCCTTGCAGGCCCGGCGCTTGGTCTCTGGCGGATCCACACTGACCATGCAGACCGCGCGCTTGCTCGAACCGCGCCCGAACCGCACGATCGGGGCCAAGGTCATGGAGATCTTGCGCGCGTGGCAGTTGGAACGCCGATTTACCAAGGATGAAATCCTCAACTTCTATCTGACCACAGCGCCCTTTGGCGGCAATATCGAAGGCGCTGGTGCAGCGGCTTGGCGGTACTTCGGCAAAAAGCCAGCTGATTTGACGTGGGCTGAAAGCGCGCTGATGGTTGCGCTCCCACAAAGCCCCGTGCGCCGACGCCCCGACCGGTTTTCACACCGCGCGGAGGCGGCGCGCAATCGCGTGCTCGACGTTCTGGTGCGCCGGGGCGTTATCACGGAGGTACAGGCGACACGCGGCAAGCGCGAACCCGTGCCGAATGCGCGGCTGGACATGCCCTTTTACGCGCCAACGTTGGCGGAAGCCTACTGGTCCGACACACCCACGGCACAAATCCAAACAACCTTGCATGGACCAACGCAGCGTCGGCTGGAATGGCTCATGGATCGCTATGTCAGCCCCTACGACGAAAACATCAATGGCGCTTTGCTGGTGCTCGACGCAGAAACCGGGGCGGTGAAGGCGCGGGTTGGTTCATCGGGGTATTTCGCGCCAAGGGCGGGAGCAAAGCTGGACCTGACACAAGCCCTGCGCTCCCCCGGCTCGGCCCTCAAACCGGCTCTATACGCCTTGGCTTTTGATGCCGGACAAGCGCATCCGGGGACGTGGCTGCCTGACGACCGGCGCAACTTTGCCGGCTACCAACCAGAGAACTTTCACGACACCCGCCAAGGCCGCGTGCAAGCCTACGCCGCCCTGCAACAGTCCCTTAACCCTCCCGCCATTGCGATCCTCAACGAATACGGCGCAGAACGCGCGCTAGAAGCCCTGACCCGGGTCGGCGTCGCGCCAGCCAATATTGGGGAACCGGGCAGCATTGGGCTCTCGCTGATGCTTGGCGGGGTCAGCCTGACGATGGAAGACTTGGTTCAGGTGTACACCGCCTTTGCCACCGATGGCCGCATCCGACCCCTCTGCGAGACCCCCGCGGCCTGCGCCAAGACCAGCCCCAAACGCTTCATCCGTCACCAAACAGCCGGGCACATCACCGCGATTTTGAGCGATATCGAACGGCCCTATGCCTTTCAACAAAGCAACGCCCCTCGCTTGGCTTTTAAAACGGGTACGTCGGCGAGAAACCGGGATGCTTGGGCCGTGGGCTATGATGGGAAATATGTCATCGCCGCTTGGCTTGGGCGCCCCGACAACCAACCAACAGAAACCCTTGTCGGATTGGTAGACGCCGCACCCCTGCTGTTCCATGCCTTTGAGGAACTGGACGACACCCGTCCGCTCACTCTGCCTGCTGGTGGCCTGAAACATATCTTAGATGACACCCCGCTGGCGCTGCAAAACCACGCCGGCTTGCAAGCGGATGAAGCCGATCCCTTCCGTTTGACCTTTCCCACCGATGGCTCTGTCATGCCGCTTCGGGAAGGCGGGGGCGTGGCTTTGAAACTCAGTGGCGGGCAGCGCCCGTTTCGCCTGTTCGTTGACGGCACACCCCGCTCACAAGCCATTGGCCGTCAAATGACATGGATGCCCAACAGCCCCGGCTTCTTCGATCTCGCCGTGCTCGACAGCGATGGGAAACGCGTTTCTGCAAGGGTGGAAATCACAGCGGGGTTTGGCAATTCGGCGCAGAGCCGCTAAGCACATCTGATGAAGACTTCACGCCCCGTGCTCAACACGCCTCGCCTATACCTGCGCGCACTCGGTCCGACGGATATTGAGACCGTCATGCCCTTGCGCAGCGATGCCGCTGCGATGGAGCGCATGCTCGAAGGGGTGCAGGATCATCGCGCCGCGCTCGAAACGCTCAAGACCTTTGACGCCTTTTGGACCACCCAAGGCATAGGCATGTTCGGGGTATTCACGCGCGAAGATGATCGCTTTATCGGCGAAGCGGGGATCATGCTGCGCCCGGATGGGTTGGGGCTGGCCATCCGCTATAGCTTTCTACCCGCTGCGCGAGGCCAAGGCTATGCGCGTGAAGCGGTGATGGAGATTACAGATTTCGCCCTTCGCGAAGATGGCGGATTGGCGCGCATCGTTGCGGTTCTTAGCGACGACAACAAAGCCAGCCAAGCTCTCGCCGAAGACCTCGGCTTCACCCTTGAGCAGAGCTTCTATCGGGGGCGGCAGAAAATGTTGGTATTCGGCTTATCTGCTGAATTCTGGCGCGCTCGGCAACGATTGGCCGAGTATTTGGTCACCGTTAAAGCCAATTTTGCGATCTAGAGCCCTCAGCGCAGCGCTTAGGTGACGTCGCGCAAGAACGCCCGAATGCCGCGTTCTTCCACTTGAGCCAAGGCCGCCTGCAAGTCACCGTCTTTGTGAGACAAGGAGACCGGAACCTCGATCTTCAGACTTTCCTGCCCATCATGGCTGAGCACGTCGATCACAGCGGCAATACGCCGTCCTTCAACCCGCGCCCAGACCGCAGCAGGCGTGTGACAGCCAAAGCCCAGCTCTAGCGCAAAAAACCGCTCCACAGCCGCCAATCGACGATCCAGAGCGCTGGTCAAAACACCCTCTTCCATGGGCAACTCATCGCTTTCCCGACATTCCAGCGCCAACTGGCCCTGCCCCGTCGCTGGCGTGAAATCCATCGGGTCCAAATCAAAATCCCGCAGGGGGTCAAACATGCGCGCGCGCCGAAGCCCTGCCTTTGCCAACACCACCGCATCAAAGGTGCCGTCCATCTGCTTGGACAGGCGCGTTGTGATGTTGCCGCGCAGGGGTCGAATGTCCAAGTCCGGACGTCGCCGCTTGAGCTGGGCGACGCGGCGCGGGCTGCCTGTGCCAACCACTGCGCCCTCTCTCAGCTCGTCCAAAGGACAGCCCACGAGGACATCACAGACGTCTTCACGCGGCGGGAAATACTGCTTCAGCCCATCCGTTGGACGGCTGGCCATGTCTTTGTAGGAATGCACCGCCGCATCAACGCGACCATCCAAAATCGCGGACTGCAACTCAGCGACAAAAACCCCCACACCGCCAAAACTGGCCAGCGAGGAGGTCTGGTCACGATCGCCTTGCGTCTCGATGATCACTCGCTCAATGTTCCGCGCGGGCGCGAGCCGCCGCATCTCGCCCAAAGCCCAATCCGTTTGCGCCAGGGCCAATACAGAACCACGTGTGCCGATCTTCAAATCAGAATTATTCAACTCAAGCCCTACGAACTAGAAAAAAATTGACGCGATTTATTCATATTGAAGCTTGCACTCATCTGCAAGCAGTCAGCATCAGTGGTGACACCCATACCCGAAACTGTCATGCTCCAAATCAGACAGATAGAAAACCTATTGGGGGAGTACGGCACCTATGAAGTTGCTGCGACACGGAAATATTGGCGCGGAGAAGCCCGGTTTGTTGGACCAAAACGGCGCCATTCGCGACTTGTCAGAACACATCGCAGACTTCGATGCACAGGCTCTCTCGCCTGCGGGCTTGGCCCGGCTTTCTGCTCTTGATCCCGCGTCGCTGCCGCTGGTCCCCGGCAATGTGCGCCTCGGCGCTCCCATTCCTCGGCCCGGTAAATTTATCGGTATCGGATTGAACTATGCCGACCACGCCGAAGAAGCTGGCCTTCCCATTCCAGAGCAGCCGATTGTTTTCTACAAAGCATCGTCCTGCATCAGCGGGCCGAACGACGATATTCTCCACCCCCGCGGCTCAGATCGCCTTGATTACGAGGTCGAGTTTGCCTTTGTGATTGGCACCGGTGGGCGGTACATCCGGCGCGAGGCCGCATGGGACCATATTGCGGGCTATACGCTGGTGAACGATATCTCAGAACGGACGTTTCAGATGGATCGCGGCGGTCTTTGGAGCAAGGGCAAGTCCTTCGACACCTTTGGCCCGACCGGGCCCTATCTGGTGACGACCGATGAGATTTCAACGCCGCAAAACCACCCGTTGCAAGCCTCCGTCAACGGCGACCTTCGCCAATCTGGGACGACGGCAACGATGATTTTCGACATTCCCAGCATCATTGAACACCTCTCTCAGTATCAAACGCTTGAGGCCGGTGACCTCGTCTGCACCGGCACCCCGCCGGGTGTCGGCATGGGGTTGAAGCCGCCGCAATATCTCGTTCCCGGCGATACGATCGAGCTTTCCAGCCCGGGATTGGGCACGCAGTCCATGCGCGTGATCAAGGATCCTCTGGCCTAGAACACAGACGCCTCCAGGTCGCGCACCGACCCTCATCACATGGGTTTGTGAACGTACAGGGCATGCAGTTTTGTTGCCGAGCCGTGTGGATCCGCTGATTGGATCTGCCGCTGATGGCGCAGGATCCGCGATCGGATGATGGCGTTGCACTTGCGCCGCCAAATCATGCGACTTGCCGCAACCACCCGGTCCAGCATCTCGGTCCCCGTTTGAAATGGCTCATTTCCGCGCAACGGGCGGCGGCGGTTGGTTGTCTGGGGCTCGAACGCAACAAACATAGCACTCTCCTTTTTTGTCGATCGCAGGCTTTTGGCCGTGCTGAAGGGATCCGCGCCGGTGGGATGGTCTCTCATCACCCCACCGGCACGCCGATCGTCACCCAAGAACGATGGGTGACCACAGACAGCATTGCCCGCTTTTCCTCCCAGAAAGCCGGCAATGCGTCCGCGTGGTGGCACTCAGAGCAGCGATAACTGGTCCCCTGCGCGCTCGGGCGGGCAAAACGCGTCCCGCACCAAGGGCCGCAAATGCTCCGAAAGACCAGTGCGTCCGCACGCGACTTGGAAGCGGTGCCGCAGAATGTGCGCCAGTGGCCCACTGCCCCGCATCCGCTCACCAAAGTTGGCGCGATACACTTTTCCCCCGTGCATGGACGTGACCTGCGACATCACCTTTTTCGCCCGATCCGGGAAGTTTGCTTCCAGCCAATCCCGAAAAACGTCTTTAACCTCCAGCGGCAGTCGTAGCGGGATCATCGAAGCGGCCCTAGCGCCTGCTTTCCGTGCGGCCTCGAGGATGGCCTCGAGCTCACAATCGTTCAGTCCCGGAATCATGGGCGAAGCCATGACCCGCACCGGAATCCCGGCGTCAGCCAAGTGGCGGATGGTATCGATCCGGCGTGCTGGCGAGGAACAGCGCGGTTCCATCAGCCTGGACAACGCCGCATCCAACGTCGTGACCGACAGCCCCACGCTCACCAAGCCGCGTCGAGCCATACGGCTCAAACGGTCCAAATCGCGCAAAATTCCGGCTGATTTGGTGACGATCGTTACGGGGTGATTGCAGTCATCCAGCACGGCGAGAATCGAGCTGGTCAGTTTGAGCTCTCGTTCGATTGGCTGATAAGGGTCTGTATTCGTGCCCAGTGCAATGGGGGCGACCTGATAACCCGGTTTCCGCAGCGCATCTTCCAGCAACCGAGCAACGTCATATTTAGCGAAAAGCTTGGTCTCAAAGTCCAAACCCGCCGATAACCCCATAAAGGCGTGGCTTGGGCGGGCATAGCAATATGTGCAACCATGTTCGCACCCCCGATAAGGGTTGACCGAGCGATCAAAACCCAGATCCGGGGACTCATTAAACGTCAGCACCGACTTGGCTCGATCTTCCGATACCGTCGTTGGGCGCTGGATCAAGTCTTCGAGCCTCGCCTGTCCACTTTCCCATCCATCATCAAAAGCCACATGTTCAGTGACTTCAAACCGCCCCGCAGGTCCGTCAGCTGCGCCGCGCCCTTTCCGATAGCCTTTGGCTCGGGCAGCTTCGGTTTGCGATTGATTGGCGCGGTGGCGATACCGTCCATCCCGATGGGTTTCCACGGCAATCTTGCGGGCCGGATTCAGTGGTCTTGAATTGGAATGATTCGCCGCATTGTAACCTTCGGCCAAGCCGACAGTTTCTAGCTGTTTCATAAAGCCCCACAAGATGATCTCTATTTGTTCTCATAACATCTATAGTGAGAACAAAAGTGAACATCAAGAAAAAACTGAAGGGGTACAGGGCTTTAAAGTAAACAGTGGAAAGCGCCTCTTGATACCCCCGTCAGTCAGGGCGATCGAGCTCAAATACCGTGTCGATCACGGCGTAGTCCATATATCCCAGCCTCGACACCGCTCGCGCGCTCTGGTTGTCGAAGCGGCCATTGCGGATCAAATCATCTTGGATAAAAGCCCGTGTGACCGTCGCAATCACCATCGTGTTATGCCGGCCTTCGGTGTCTGATTTCAAAGGAATGAACTGGTCAACTTTACACTCTAAAGCAGCCTTAGCCTCCGCCACACGCGGAACATTGACCGTTTCGCTTGGCGCTTTGGTGACGCCGGCCAACTCAAATTCGTCGACATTGGCATCAACATTCGCCGCGCTGCGGTTCATCGCCTCCAAAAGATCGTGACTGACGAGATTCCAAACAAACTCCCCCGTTGCGACCACGTTAAAGAAGCTGTCTTTATGACCCGAGGTCGCGAACATCATCATGAATGGCCGATCGGCAATCAGATTGAAGAAGCTGTAAGGCGCCAGGTTTGCTGTGCCCGTTGGGCTGACACTGGAAATCCAACCAATGGGACGGGGGGCGACCAAGGCCTTCATCGGGTTGTGAGCCAAACCTTCGGCTTTCCCGTTTGGATCAAAAAACATCGTCATCCCCCAGAGTGCAAAATATGGTTCAAAGAAACATTGAACGCAAAGCTGACCAAATGGCGATGAAAATTAATCGAGCCGTAAAGATTGGTTAAAACGACTCCTGCGACTCCCCTTAAGCCATTCGTAAAACGCATGTCAGTGCGAAAAAAGACGTAATGAAGCATCTATCTTTGCAGAACGAGCAAAGCTGCTTCTCGTTTCGCCGTCTTTTCAGTGACAATCGGCTGAGTTAATTGACGATCATTATCAACGGTCTCTTCTCCCGTTGTTTTCATATCTCTCTCAGAAGAACCTCCTCCCTTCGGTAAACAACCCCGCGAGCGCGACACTCGCGGGGTTGTTTGCATTTTGGCGCCCGGCTTTTTGCGCAAATAAGAGGGCTGAACCACCGACGAATTGATCAATGTGACTGTATCAATTCGAATGCCTTGCATCGCGAATCGGAGTTCGTTCTGAGATGACTGTCCAATACATATTGCTCATTTTGATCTCCAAAACTCTAAAATTTACGAGAAAAATCCAATTGAACGTCATTTAGACCGTCATTTTTCAAAGTATTGGTTCATTTTCATCATTTTGATTTTCTTAGAAAAAATCTCACTTGAATCGCAAAAACTCACTTGATGCCCTTTCCACTTGATCTGACCCTTCTTTGGCACGGCGATTATTTGGTTCCAGTCTTCGCGCCGGCATCCAAAGCAATTCAATAGGAAGGGGGCAATCGCCGTAAGGCGTGCGATACTGCAAAATGTACCAAGAATTGATCAGCGTAACTCCGCATGACAGAGTCACCTCGAACCGGCGGTCTCGGACCCGAAAAGATATTTTACGAGCAGCACTGGAGCTTGTGGAAGCCGGTCGGCCTATGACTGTGCAGGCTATTGCCGATCAGTCCGGCGTGTCGAAACCAACCATCTACCGCTATTACAATTCGCCTGAAGAAATCGAACGTGATGCTTTCTTGAGTGAACTCGGGGCCGAGCGCGGTGCGAGTTTTGTGACCGCAGTGCAGCAGATCATCGCAGACAATGCGGACGTTCGCGTGCGGATCCAGCGCATGGCGGAGCTTCTGCCGCAGCTACTCGAAACCAATGGTGCTTTCCTGCGCGGGCTGATGACGCAACACTACCGTAAAGCCGGTGAGCGACCCGAATGGCTGCTGCCGGCCGTTCAACAAATGATCTATGGCGCGATGGAACCCGTGCGGAACCGGTTAACGATGCAAGACTTCAAGCAGCTTTCCGCCCTGCTATCGGGTTACCTCCTGTATGACGGCTTCCTGATCCATCAAGACCGCGCCGTGGTTTTCGACGTTGATGCGAATGAGACCATTCGGATCGGCATTGATATCCTGCTCGATCGCTATTTAGGCCCAGCCGCTGGCCCACGCACCGACTTCCGCTCGATCTAAGCGCGCCTGTGCTGTGGCAGCGGGTGTCCCTGTCACGCTTCAAAAAAAAGAGGCCTGCGCCGTTGGACGGTGCAGGCCTTGAGTTTTCCTAAGCAAATCGGTTTGAAAGAGTAATGCATTCCGAACCGGCCGCTAGATTATTGCATTACGCACCAACGCCAAGGAATTTTGTCTACAATTCTTCTGGCTATCATTGTTGATAATCCAAGTGCGCCATGACCTTGGGTGAAATTGATTTTCACACAAGCTTTGCGTATAAATATCGAATTTGAAGTGCATTGTTGTTATTTTGCAGTCCGGAAACGCGAATCGTAAATATTTAGTTGGGCAGACGCTTGGCCTGCTGTCGAATCACTACGACCAATCAAATCGACGCAAAATATTCCTGTTTTCTGAGATCAATTGAGGGATTTTTCGTAATTTTTGGGACTTTAGTAAATTAGCCTATTTTTTATAAATAATACCCTGTAAGTTTTATCCATAACTCATACTGTATTGTGCGCGTTGGTCAGGTCGTCCCTGCCCTGTGAGTTCCAGATTCCGTATTGGGGGTTTTTACGTGTCACTTTCTCGCCGACAACGAACAGATGAAGCCATCCTTCGAGCGACTTTGGAGATAATTTTGTCAGGTAAAAAACTGACAAAGGCGACGGTTTGCAGCGAAACCCCGTGTTCCCCTGCCACTCTGTTTCGGTTCTATCCAGATCTTGAAGTCGCGCAGCGAAACTGCTTTTCGGGTATGGCGGCGCGAGACTACGCTAAGCCCTTCTACAGTGGGCTGGAGTCAACGTGGGATAAGCACGCGACTTTGGCGGATCGGCTAACCGCAATCATCGACTTGCAAAACGCTTATGTTCACACGCACCTAAACTTTATCAAAGAGTTGATGCGCGCTGCTTTAACAGCCGACATTTCGGCCAGCTCTCCTGCGATATTGAGCCAAAATTTCTGCCGCCGATTGGCGCAAGATACCCTGGGCCCAACGGCTGCGGCCGCGGACGTCAATATGCTCGAAGCCCAGCTTCAGCAGCTGATTGGCTTTCACGCGATGCTTAACGGGTATCAAGTCGCAAGCAGTGCGGGGGTTTCGTATAAAGATCACAGCACCGTTTTGGCAAAAGCGATTCTGAGCCAGCTCAATACCAGCCAGCCGCGCCATCGCTTGATACCGCCGCGCGAAAAACACAGCGTTTCTGGCCGCCTTCAGTCCATGCGATAGACGATCCGTCTCATTTAAGTTGGATTGATTGACACGGCCTTCACCGACGAAAATACTGCCCGTCCGCTGAACCAAACGAATGCGCTGCCCCGACGCTTTGGGGTGGGTTCATAGCAACAAGGCAGGACACCCTAAATCCATGATGGAACTCTTAACGGCTCCAGAAGTCTGGATGGCTTTTTTCGCGCTCGTCACAATGGAAATTGTGCTGGGCATTGATAACCTGCTGTTCATTTCGATTGCGTCGGCAAAGCTACCGGAGGCCCAGCAAGGTACGGCGCGCCGGATCGGCATTGGCTTGGCGCTGGTCCTTCGGCTGGTGTTACTCTCCGGCATCGCGTGGATTGTTGGTCTGACGGAGCCCGTTTTTGACCTGGGCTGGAGTGGCGGCACGGGCGCCCATGGTGAGCCGGCATTCGATACCGCGTTTTCGTGGCGCGATCTGATTTTGATCGGCGGCGGTGCGTTTCTGGTTTGGAAGGCAACAACCGAGATCCAACACAAAGTTCAGCCCCAACCCGCCGATACGGTCTTTAGCAAGGGGGCGACGTCCGCGTTTGCGGCGGTAATTGTGCAGATTGTCCTGCTGGATGTTGTGTTCAGCGTCGACTCAATTCTAACCGCGGTCGGAATGACGGAGCACATCCCCGTCATGGTCGCCGCCGTCGTCATCGCTGTTGCCGTGATGTTTCTAGCCGCCGGTCCAGTGACCCGGTTCGTGAATGAAAACCCAACGGTTGTCATGCTCGCGCTGGCCTTCTTGTTGATGATTGGCATGGTCCTGATCGCCGAAGGCTTTGGTCGCCACGTTCCAAAGGGTTATATTTACGGTGCTATGGCCTTTGCCGCTTTGGTCGAAGGATTGAATATGTGGGTGCGTCGTTCAGCGCACCGTTCGAAGGGTTAGGATTTCAGGCTCGTCACCAGACATGCGCCAAAAGCTAAAAGATTTGGATTTTTTTTCTACGTCTTTGCCACATTTCAGGCTCATATAGCGCCAAACCACGAAGGATAGAGACGATGAAGCTGCTTCAGGTCGCCACTGCACTTGTTTTTGCGTTGTCGCTGACAACCCGCTCAGCCGAGGCTCAGTTTGGCTTGTTTAAAGGCGCGCTCCAGAAGGGCTATGACGCCTACGATAAAGAGGACTATGAAAAAGCCCTGCAGCTTTGGACGAAGTCAGCGGAGAAGGGCAACGCGGAAGCGCAATATCGCCTTGGCCGACTGTATGATCGTGGCGAAGGAACAGAGGAAAACCCCGTTCTGGCTCTTGAGTGGTACACCAAAGCTGCCGAGCAAGGCGTCGAAGAGGCACAGACCAACCTCGGCGCGCTGTACGACTTGGGCCGCGGCACGGAAGAGAACGATATCGCAGCAGCAAAGTGGTTTGCAGCGGCCGCGAAACAGGGCAACATGGTTGCGCAATACAACTTAGCCGTCATGCTGGACAATGGCGAAGGTATTGCAACGAACAAGGCTCAAGCGGCGGTGCTTTATCGCAAAGCAGCAGCACAAGGCATGGATATCGCCCTGTTACCGCACGCGAAAGTCTTGGATCAGCTGGGCAAGCCTATGGCAGCTATAAACCGGTATCAAGCCGCCGCGAAAGCCGGATCGCCAGAAGCCTTATATATCTTGGGACTCAGGCTGCTCGAAGGCAAGGCGGTTGAAGCGGATGTCGAATTGGGCATGAAACGCATCAAAGCCTCCGCCAAGAAAGACTTTCCTCCGGCTCTTTTGCATATGGGTGTAGCGACGCTGACCGGCCAATATGGCATCACCGTCGACGCCGAAGCTGGCCTCGCACTGATGACGGCGGCCGCAGAAAAGGGTCACGTGCCGGCGATCATGGATTTGGCAGCTGTTTACGATTCAGGTCAGGGTGTCGAGCAAGACTTTGCGCAATCACTGGGTTACTACGAAATTGCTGCGAAGCTCGGCAATCCCGTGGCGATGAATGTCACCGGCGAGCGCCTGCTTATGGGGGTCGGCATTGAAGCCAATCCTGGTGCTGCGATTGAATTCTTCGTTGCAGCCATTCGCGCCAAAAACCCCATCGCCATGTACAACATGGGTCAGATCTATGAAACGGGCCAGGGTGCAGAAGCCAATGCGGAAGAAGCCGCAAAACTATACCGAGCAGCGACGGACCTGGGCTTTGCAAAAGCGCGCGAAAGATTGATCGTGGTGTGTCAGGGCCAAAATTTCCCAAGTTGCTTCCGCCGTTAAGCGCGGCGTAAAACCGACAAGGGGGCGCTTGCTCGCCCAACCATTGCAAAGCAGTAAGCCCCCCTTCCCCGACCGGTAATTCAATCGCCTCTAGGGGTTTTGAGCAGAGACGGTGTTTGTCTTAAAGCTAAATCAAAGGGAATCGTGCTCCTCCCGCGATAAGGACACCCCCCCATTTTCCCCGTCAAAAACAAAAGTTTCCCGGGCAGATTTTACATCTCACCGGAACAACGCGCTCTAGTACAAGAGCGTTCTTTGCAGGATTTGTACTTTTCTACGACTAAATGTGGAAATTACGGCGACTTGCTGCAGAAATGTACTAACGATTGACGTGATGGTATTGGCTGGAGCGAACGTGTCTCGCCTAGAGTGCATCCGAGCCGTGGGAGCGGCTCCTTTTTTCCTTGGGAGGATTATCATGAAAAAGATGACCGCCGCTGCCCTCGTGGCTAGCGCACTGGTGAGCTTTTCTGCTGCACAGGCAGAAGAACTGACCATCGCGACCGTTAACAACGGTCACATGATCGAAATGCAGAAGCTTTCTTCTGCTTACGAAGCTGAAACCGGCAACACCCTGAACTGGGTAACGCTGGAAGAAGGCGTACTGCGTCAGCGCGTTACGACTGACATCGCTACTAAGGGCGGTGCTTTCGACGTTATGACCATTGGTATGTACGAAGCTCCAATCTGGGGTTCTTTGGGCTGGCTCGAAGCACTCGACTTCGGCGCTGACTACGACGTAGAAGACATTCTGCCAGCAATGCGCGGCGGCCTGTCTGAGGGCGGCAACCTGTACGCTGCACCATTCTACGGCGAATCCTCTATGGTTATGTACCGTAAGGACCTCGTTGAAGCTGCTGGCATGTCCATCCGTGACATGGATTCCTGGGGCAACGTTGCTAAGGTTGCTGAAGCAATCACCGGTGACGGCGTATACGGCGTATGTTTGCGCGGTAAGCCAGGTTGGGGTGACAACATGGCGTTCATTACGACCGTCGTTAACTCCTTCGGTGGCGCTTGGTTCGACGCTGACGGCAACCCATCTCTGGATACCCCTGAGTGGCACGCAGCAATCAACTTCTACGTTGACCTGCTGACCTCCTACGGCCCTCCAGGCTCCTCCGGTAACTCCTTCAACGAAATCCTGGCTCTCTTCCGTGAAGGCAAGTGTGGCATGTGGATCGATGCAACCATCGCTGCTTCCTTCCTCGAAGGCGACGGTTCGAAGGTAACTGGTAAGGTTGGTTACGCTCAGTCTCCAAACGCAACCAACCCTGTTGGTGCAAACTGGCTCTGGGCTTGGGCTCTGGCTGTTCCAGCTGGTACCCAGAAAGCTGACGCTGCTAAGGGCTTCATCGAGTGGGCTACTTCTAAGTCCTACATCGAGCTCGTTGCTGATGCTAACGGCTGGGGTGCAGTACCAACAGGTACGCGTCAGTCCACCTACGACAACGCTAACTTCCAGGCTGCTGCTGCCTTCGCTGACGCTGAACTGTCCGCGATCCTGTCTGCTGCTCCTGGCGCAACCGACGTGAAGCCTTACACCGGCGTTCAGTTTGCTGCTATTCCTGAGTTCCAGGAAATCGGCTCTGAAGTTGGTCAGCTGATGTCTGCTGCTCTGGCTGGTTCCATGTCCATCGAAGATGCTCTTGCTGAAGCTCAGGCTGCTGCAGAAGCAATCATGGGCAACTAAGCGAGCTCTTTAGCTACTTTGGCGGTGTGGCCTCTCTGAGGTCACACCAACAAGCCTTCACTGGGAGCGGCATTGTTTTGGTGACGCTCCCATTGTTATTTCTGGACTAAGGGTCGATAGAAGCCCAGTCCCATTGGGAGGAAACGCAATGTCACGCACTCTTTCTAGACTTTTGCAGTTGCCGAGCATCGCCGTTCTTTTGGTTTGGATGTTGGTTCCACTCTCAATGACGCTGTACTTTTCGTTCCGGAAGTACCACCTGCTGCGCCCGCATATCCAAAGCTGGGCCGGGTTTAAAAACTACCAAAACTTCATTTTCGCCCGAAAGGGTAAAGGCTGGGTCTGGGAGCTTGAGTTCCTCGACTTCCTTAACGTCCAATGGCTGACTGATCTCGCCATCGCGACCCCCTTCGCCACCAGCTTTGTCACGGTCATCGGCAATACGCTGCTGCTCGTTGGCTCCGTGTTGTTCATCACCGTTGTCTTTGGCCTGGCCATCTCCGTTTTGGTGAACCGCGAGTTTGCTGGTCGGGGTATCGTTCGCGTAATGCTGATTTCTCCGTTCTTCATCATGCCAGCGGTGAACGCGATCATCTGGAAGAACATGATGTTCGACCCGATTTACGGCCTGATCAACGTGATTTGGACAATGTTCGGCGCGGAGCCCGTGCCATGGCTTGAGCTCTACCCCCTGCAAGGCATCATCACGATGGTTGCTTGGCAGTGGACACCGTTCGCGATTCTGATCTTCATGACATCGCTCCAAAGCGAAGACCGGGAACAGCATGAAGCTGCCCGCTTGGATGGTGCCAACTTCATTCAGATTTTCTTGTTGCTGACGCTGCCTCATTTGGCGCGCGCAATCGCTGTCGTCATCCTGATCCAGATGATCTTCCATCTGGGCGTTTTTGCAGAGATCCTCATTTCCACCAAAGGCGGACCGGGTTCAGCCTCGGCGACGCTGACGTATGAGATCTACAAAAAGGCGTTGGAAGGGTTTAACTACGGCCTCGCAGCGGCTGGCGGCGTACTCGCCATCATTCTCGCCAATCTGGTTTCAATCTTCCTCGTCCGCTTCGTCGGCGACAACTTGGCTGAATAGGGGGCGAGCATGACTTACCTGGCACGAAAGAAAATCCTCGAGTTTATCGCGGTAACGTTCTGTTGGATTGTGGCCTTCCTGGTCTTTTTCCCAATCATCTGGATGTTCATGACGTCGTTCAAAACCGAAGGCGGAGCCGTATCCCTGCCCCCGAGCGCCGTCCCGCTGCCGGGGTTTGCTGTGGAGGCGATCCAAGGGTCCAATTTACCCGGCTGGCTGGGTTGGCTCAAAACCGCTGTGTTTGAACCAACATTTGGCTCCTACCAAACCGTGTTTGAGCGCGAAGGCTACTTCAAGTTCCTCACAAACTCCTTGATTGTCAGTGTTGGCTCCACGCTGCTGGCCATGACGATTGCAATCCCTTCTGCCTACGCGATGGCTTTTGCCGGTGGACCGGGCACAAAGGGCATTTTGCTTTGGATGCTATCGACCAAGATGCTTCCCGCAGTGGGCGTTTTGATGCCGATTTACTTGATCGCTCAGACGCTGAAGCTGCTGGATACGCATCTGCTGCTCATCATCATCTACGCCCTGATGAACCTGCCGATCATCATGCTGATCTTGTACAACTTCTTTAAGGAAATCCCGCGTGAGATCCTGGAAGCTGGCCGGATTGACGGTGCAACGACGTGGGACGAGCTTCGTCGGATTGTCCTGCCTTTGGCGTGGGGCGGGTTGGCGTCTACGGGTTTGCTGTCGATTGTGTTGGCATGGAATGAAGCGTTTTGGTCTGTTCTCCTCACCACAACCAAGGCCGCACCGCTCACCACCTTCATCGCTGGTTACACGGCGCCTGAAGGCCTGTTTTGGGCCAAGGTCAGCGCCGCTTCAACGCTCGCGGTTGCACCTATTGTTGTCTTTGGCTGGCTCACACAGCGCCAGTTGGTTCAGGGCCTGACCTTTGGCGCGGTGAAATAACGCCATGTCGTCGCCCTCCCCCCTTCAAGACCTTGATTTGTCCGGCAAAGTTGCAGTCGTCACCGGCTGCAACGGCGGCATTGGGCAAAGCACGGCGCAGCATTTGCGCGCCTTGGGGGCTGAGGTGCATGGGACTGATTTGGCGACAACGACCAATCTGGGTGACGGTGTCCTCGCTTCCTACCACGCCGCTGATCTCAGCGATGATGCCCAGCTCAACGCGTGCGCTGCTTGGATCACGGCAGCAAATCCAGACATTCTGGTCAACAACGCCGCGCTGTTCGATCTCGGGTCGGTCTTGGATGCCGGCTTGGATCAATACGACCGCCTGTTCTCCATTAACGTCCGCGGGTTTTACGCGCTCATGCAAGCGGCGGCAAAGTCCATGGTGGCCGCGGAAAAACGCGGCTCGATCATCAATTTCTCCAGTCAAGCCGGACACCGGGGCGAAGCCTTGGTGGCCCACTATTGCGCAACCAAAGCAGCGGTCATCAGCTACACCCAATCCGCCGCACTTGCCCTGGCCGACCACGGCATCCGCGTAAACGCGATCAGCCCGGGCGTGGTCGATACGCCCATGTGGAAGCAAGTTGACGCCCTTTTCGCCCGTGCCGAAGGCTTGGAACTGGGAGAAAAGAAGCGGATGGTTGGCGAAGCTGTCCCACTGGGACGAATGGGTGACCCGATCGACGTGGCGCGCGTGGTGTGCTTCCTCGCCTCTGACCTTTCAGCGTACTTGACCGCACAGACCATTGGGGTCGATGGCGGCAACGTGCTGCGCTAGGGAGGCTCGAAAATGTCCATCATCAGTCCAGAGATTGAGTACGTTGATCGGTCCGAAGAGAGCATTCGCTATCTCGAACACGGTTGGCCAACCGACCTGTGTCGCTGGCACGCGCATGCGGAATATGAGCTGCACTTGATTCTGGAAACCAAGGGTCGCGCCTTTGTGGGCGATTACATCGGTGATTTCCAGGCCGGCGACCTCTTCCTCACCGGGCCGCACCTGCCCCACAACTGGGTCACGGACAGCTACAATCATCCCATCGTTGAAACCCGCGATATGCTGGTGCAGTTTAGCGACGAAAACATGCAAGGCCTGATCCGCGCTTTTCCTGAGTTCCGCGGGCTGACTGGCATGCTGGAACTGTCACGGGCTGGTTTGAAGTTTAACAACTTTCCGACAAGCCGCGCGGTGCAGCACTTCAAGAACATTCGCGCCTCCAGCCAAATTCGCCGTGTCCTCGCCTTTCTTGAGTTCATGGAAGAGATAGAGGCCTCGGCGCGTCTTGAGGTTTTGTCTGTCGGCAAGGCTGGCACCGTCAGCGGTGGCAAGCGTCAATCCCAGATTGGCGAAGCTGTGGATTTCATTGTGGCCCACTTTGAAGACGAGCTTTCCGTGTCTCGCGTGGCTGACATCGTTGGTCTGTCAGAAACCAGTTTCACCCGGCACTTCAAAAACATCACCGGTCACCGCTTCACGGAGTTCGTCAACCGCGTTCGCGTGGGCGAGGCCTGTCGCATGTTGGTCGAGACGGAGGATCAGGTTTCCAACATTTGCTTTAATGTTGGGTTTCAGAATCTGGCGAACTTCAATCGCCAGTTTATGAAATTGAAAGGACTGACGCCCACCCAGTTCCGCGAGCAAACACGAAGCGGTTTATCCGCCAATCGAGCCGTATCACTAGAGCCCAAAAGTATCGAAAGTCTCAATTTCTAATGTCACGCAAATTTCATAAATCGACAAACGATACACTGACGCTTGAAACAGGCGTTCTTCACCTGGGCTTTGGGGCTTTCCACCGCGCGCATCAGGCAGAGTATTTTGACCGCCATATCGAGCGAACTGGCGATACCCGGTGGGGCATCACCCCCATTAACTTGCGCGCCGCAGACCAAGCAGCGTTTGCCCAAGCCGCGCAACAGGACGGCTACATCCTGCGGCGCTTGAACAACGCTGGTGAAATCGATGATCGGCTCATCCGCTGTCATGCTGGATTTATGGATTGGAGCGCTGACCGCGACGCGACCGAGCGGGCCATGGCGCAACCCAATGTCAAAGCGGTGACCATGACCGTGACCGAAGCCGGATATAACCTCGACGGCAAGGGTTTGTTGGATCTTTCCGACCCCATGATTCGTGCCGAGATCGACGGAAAAACCGGCCAAACCGTCTATGCTTTCCTGACCCAAGGGCTCAGACAGCGCGCGGCACTGTTGGATCAGCCGATTACGCTGTTGAATTGCGATAACATCCGCCGAAATGGCAAGATGCTCTCTCGCAACCTGCTGGCATATCTTGAGGCTCTCGGAGATACCGATTTGGTGTCTTGGGTGGAACAGAATGTAACCTTTCCCTCATCCATGGTGGACCGCATCACGCCGCAGCCTTCGCCGACGCATCACGCTGAGGCACAGGCGCTCTATGGTGAAAGCCATAAGCTCGGCCCGACCATTCACGCGGAAGATTTTATTCAGTGGGTCATCGAAGATAACTTCGCCACTGATTTTCCCGACCTTCGGCCAGAGGACGTGACGTACACGCCAGACGTGGACCCATACGAGGAAACCAAAATCCGTGTGTTGAACGGCGGTCATACAGCATTGGCTTACATCGGCGCGCTTGGTGGTTTTGAGCGTTTTGACGAAGTGATGGCCCATCCCGAAGCGGCTAACCACTTTCAACGGTTTGAAAAAGAAGAGGTCATGCGCGCCTTGCCCGCATCCCTGCCCTTTGACGTCGCAACCTACGTGCAAACCGTGTCGAACCGCTTTTGCAATGAACATATTGCAGACAGCGTTGAGCGCATTGTGTCCGATGGTTATGCCAAGTTCCCGCAATTCATCCGTCCGACGATTCGCGGCTGCCTGGAACAGGGTTATATCCCGCACTACAGCTTGAAATCGATTGCGAGCTGGTATCACTTCACGCGCAAAAGCCTGAACGGGACAATGAACGTGCCGTACCGGGAACCGAACATCGAGGCGCTGAAGTCATTGGTCAGCGCAGATGATCCGTCGGCTTTTACGACAAACAATCAGCTGTGGGGCGATCTCTCAACGCTATACCCAGCGTTTTCAGAAGAGCTGAACAAAGCGATCAAATCCTACGATTTGAGCAGCAGCAGCATTCCGGCCTAATCCAGCCCACACGCTTCTGAGGCTTCTAGGGCGTCGATAAAAGCACGCAGCTGCCACGTGTTGCTGCGTGTTTTGTTTTCGCTGGCGGCGTTTCCCGCCAGATAGAGGCATGGCCCATTTACCGCCTGTGCCATGATTCCCACGGCACCATCGAGCACTACGAGCTTCAGTCGCTTCCGCTCAACAAGGCTTTGCATCCGCTGTGCTAGATCTTCTGGTTGCTGAGCAAAGCAATCCGCACCGCTGTCCAAAACTCGGGATGAAGGCGAAACGTCCTGGAGTAAAGTCATGGGTCGGCCTCTGGTTGAGATGATAAATTCGCATGTACAATTCAATCACGCTTAGCGCCTTGAGATAATGCATTACGCCTTTGTGGCTCGCAAGTTTCGAATGCAAAATGCTTATGTTTTTCTCCAATTTGCATCAGAATCCGTTGGAGAATGGCCTACGCGCTTAGGACCGCAAAACCGGGATGGGCGCGACAGCCTACGAAAGTAGGATCCAGACCGGTATTCGGCCAGACTCTGCTTACGTCATTATGTTTTTGCGCTGATTTCTAAGGATCCGCTGCAAATTGCCTTGCAGCATAATGCAGTCCGCTTTAAGTATGATGTATTGTTAGGGGTGACCTTAGATCTGCAGGCCGTGTAACGCACAACAGGGCGCAGATCGTTAAATGGGTGGCCATGGCGATAAGTTTTGCAACGCTTTGATCAGGTTTCTGATTTCTAGTTTGCTTTTCCATATGATTCACTTGTTCGGCCCTCACGGGTCGGACATTTTTTTTGGCCTTTATCTTTTTTGTTGAAAACAAATATGATTTATCATTTCATGGAGGAGATTTCTTATCTCCTATTTCATCATGATGGTTAATTGATAAATCTATGCCCACCGCAGCCCCACCCCTTGACGCGTATAAGCACTTACGGCGCGGCGAGAACCCGACGCTAAGACTGTTAAATCGTCCCGAATCTGCAATTGCCACCGGCGCCGTTAGTGACGTCATCGATTGGCTGGGTCGAGCCGTGGCCTCTGGCCATTTTCCCATTGGCGCGACTTTGCCCATGGAGAACCAGCTGGGCGAACGAGTCGGTGTATCTCGCACCGTTATCCGGGAGGCGGTGAAAGTTCTAACGGCCAAAGGCGTTCTCAAAACAGCGAGACGCTACGGCACAGTCGTTAATCCGCTGGATGATTGGAATTTACTCGATGCCGATATCGTCAGCTGGCACAAGAAAGGCGACGGACAGGTCAATCTGATCTTCCGCGAGCTTGTGCAATTGCTCTCGATCATGTTGCCTCAGTCTGTCGATGCGGCCCTGAATCGCCTGCCCGCACAAATGAATGACTTGTCCGATATGGCCGTCAGCGTGCTTCAGAGCCACGATGCTGCCCCTGAACAGCGTCTGCAGGCAGAATTCACAATTTGGGTGCAAATACTAGAAGCCCCTCAATCGAGCATGTTCCGGCAATTTAAAGCGCTGACATACGAGATGATACGGCTGACACAAGAGTTTGAAGAACAGCCCAGCCGGAGTGACGTTTTATATAGTGACCTCCTCCGCCACATCAGCTCGGGCAACGGGGACGAAGCCAACCTTAGTTGTCGTCTCATTCTGGCTCGCTCCAAAAGTCTTATGTAGACGTCTTTGTCCTCAGTCCGATGGTTTCGCCATCTGGCGAACCCGTTGTGATCGATTCTGCCCGTTTGGGTCTGCACGAAGCGAGTTGGAGTCAACGATTTGGCGAGAAGTACGCCATAGTTGATCTTCTTCCTCCGATTTACCCGGGGGCGGCGTGTGATGCGTGTCAATTTTAGCACGCCGCTAATCTCAGCAACCTTTGGGCCCAATTTTATCTCTCGGCTTATAAATCATACTTGTAAGTAGGACTTGTAAGCGGCCGTAAGCACAGGCGTCGATCCTTCGGGACGGGAGCCAATCAAAGTGAAACGGGCGAGTGCGTTATCTTTTTTGGAGAAGAGAAAAATGAAAAAGTTTCTGATTGCGGGCTCCAGCCTTGCAGCAGTAGCAGCAGCGGGTTCCGCTGGTGCAGTAGACGTCACCCTCGGCG
>ENA-OQVM01000857-OQVM01000857.1-marine-metagenome-genome-assembly--contig:-NODE-857-length-43482-cov-6.082133_pt1 | contig 43482 bp, 44 predicted proteins | sample MGYA00237776_ERZ505498 | MGnify/ENA primary metagenome ERZ505498 (study PRJEB26159, sample SAMN06265151) | marine metagenome | isolation source: Helgoland LTER site | place: Germany:Helgoland, sampling...
GATGCTCAAAATTCTGAATGGGGAATCTGTGGTATCGGTTTACGAGAAGGGGACCGGAAAATGGCTACTATATTAGAGCAACAAGATTGCCTCTATACTCTCATTACACAGCATCCAGAAGGACACGAAACCTGTGAAGTTATAGGATCTATAGTAGATTATATTTTCGCTTTTGAAACACCCGATTTGGCGATTGATCGCATGGCGCATGCTGACACCAAAATTGTTTCATTAACTATTACAGAAGGAGGTTATAATTTCAATCCGAATACCGGTGCATTTGATTTTGATAATCCCGATATTCAACATGATCTTCAATACCCAAATAATCCAAAAACGGTTTTTGGTTACTTGGCTGCAGCACTAGATAAACGACGAAACAACGGTTTAGTTGCATTCACTATTTTATCATGCGACAATATTCAACACAATGGAGCTGTAACGCGTTCAATGATCTTGTCTTTTGTTAAGAAAAAAAATCCATCCCTTTACAATTGGATAAAAAATGAAGTTCGTTTTCCAAACTCTATGGTAGACAGAATAACACCTGTTACTCCACAATCGTCAATTGATTTCTTAAATACTAAACATCAACTAAAAGACGCTTGGCCAATTGTTTGCGAACCCTATATTCAATGGGTAATCGAAGATAATTTTTCGAACGGGAGACCTCCTCTCGAAAAACTTGGAGTTCAATTTGTCCCAGATGTTACCCCTTACGAAAAAATGAAGATTCGTTTGTTGAATGCAGGGCATTCCGTTTTGGGAATTCCAGGAGCCATACATGGTCATGACACCATCAATGCTTGTATGGAAGACAAAATTTTCGCTACATTCATGAGACAATTTATGGACAATGAAGTTACTCCCCAATTAGGCGAAATTGAAGGAATTGACTTAACAGATTATAAAAATAGTTTAGAAAAAAGATTTGCCAATCCCAATATAAAAGATGGTGTACGAAGAATCTGTTCTGAAAGTTCTGCAAAATTATCTAAATTCTTGATTCCAACTATACTCGAAAATTTAGCTACTGAAGGGAGTATACGCTATGGGACATTTATTTTGGCAGCATGGTGTTACTATAGCGACAAACGTATGGATATAAACCATAATGAAATTGATATAATTGATGAACGAAAAGAAGAACTTCATCATAACGCAAAACAGTATGAACAAAATCATCTTAGCTTCTTAAGAATACCCGATATTTTTGGCAGTCTTCTCGATAATAAACGATTTGTAAAAGAGTACTCCAAAATGATTGAAGCAATTTATAAAGAGCCCAACATCCATGAGCTTATGACATTAATTAATCAAGATAATCATTCGGTGGACTAAAAAACCTCCTGTTGAGGATTTCACTTTTTTTATTAAATTCAAAAACAATAATACATTCCAACGCACACTTGATCAAAGGAGTCGTTTGTGGTTATCGAATTGAAGAAATAGAAGCGGAATTTGAATTGTATAAGTAATGTAGGCCGATAGAAAACTGATTAATGAATTGGCAAGAGGCCGTAAAATGGGAAAAATTCTACGTGTAGAAAAAAAGTAAATTATTCCAGTAAGATCCAAAATCAAATTGTTTCTTGTATTAACAAAACAATGAAAATGAAAAAACTGATTCTATTGCTTTGTTGTGTTTTTGCACTCCAAACACTCAGTGCACAAGAACAACTCATGACCAATGCATTTAACAGAGAGGCTACCCTCTTGAATGGGTATTGGAAATACATTGTAGACCCCTACGAGAACGGGTTTTACAACTACCGATATGAACCTTTTGAAAATCAAGAGAACCCTGGAAATGGTGCTTTTTTTACCAATGCCAAACGAAAAGGTAAAGCAGATTTAGTCGAATATGATTTCGACAAAATGGACAGCCTAAAAGTTCCGGGAGACTGGAATTCACAAAAAGAAAACCTCTTTTATTACGAAGGAAGTCTTTGGTACAAAAAGTCGTTCGATTACAGCAAACGTGATCCAAAGAATCGAGTTTTCGTTTACTTTGGTGCATCGAATTACGAAACAGATGTTTACTTAAACGGCACAAAACTTGGAAAACACATAGGGGGCTTCACCCCTTTTCAATTTGAAGTTACAGAACTGCTTCAGGAACAAGGAAATTTCATCATTGTTAAAGTTGATAATAAGAGAAAAAAAGAGGGTGTGCCTACACTCAATACCGATTGGTGGAATTACGGAGGAATTACCCGAGAAGTAAAACTGATCGAAACGAGCAAAACATACATTGCCGATTATCAAATTTCTATAAGCAACAAAAATAAGCAGCTTGTAAACGGATCCATTGAACTGAACGGAGACAGCAAACGCAACAAAAAAATCAAACTTACTATTCCAGAACTCAACATAACGAAAGAGTTGAAAACGGATGGTGAAGGTAAATGTGTGTTCGAAATAAACGTAAAGAACATAACCTATTGGTCGCCAAAAACTCCTAAGTTATACAAGGTAGTTTTAAGTACGGCGGAGGATATAATTACTGATCAAATTGGATTCAGAACCATTGAAACAAAAGGAGCCGACATTCTACTCAATGGAGAGGCTGTTTTTTTAAAAGGAATTTCAATTCACGAAGAAAGCCTCACCAATGGCGGTAGAGGTAATTCTAAAGAAGATGCTCGCAAATTACTTGAACATGCCAAATCGCTTGGCTGTAACTACATCCGACTGGCACACTATCCTCACAATGAATACATGGTTCGCTTGGCAGATGAAATGGGCATTTTAGTTTGGGAAGAAAACCCAGTTTACTGGACAATTTCATGGGAGAATGAAGACACGTATTGGAATGCTCAAAATCAGATTTCAGAAGTAATACAGCGGGATAAAAACAGAGCAAGCGTAATTATTTGGTCGATGGCAAACGAAACACCGACGAGCGATTCCAGAAATCGTTTTCTAAGAAGACTTGCCGCATTCACCAAAGCAAAAGATCCGTCTAGGTTAATTAGCGCAGCTCTAGAGCAACAGAATTATCAAGAGGATCCCAATACAAGAACCATTCACGATGATTTTGCAGAGGTTGTAGACGTATTGAGTTTCAATCAATACATTGGATGGTATGACGGTGGAATAGAAAAGTGTCGAGAAATTAAATGGGAGATTACACAAAATAAACCTGTATTGATTTCAGAATTTGGGGCAGGAGCAAAATATGGTTTACATGGCGAAAAGGATGAGCGATGGACAGAAGAATATCAGGAATACCTCTATGAAGAAACTCTCAAAATGGTAGATCAGATCGACCAGTTGCGAGGCTTATCGCCTTGGATTCTTGTTGATTTCAAATCGCCCAGAAGAGTACTTCCAGAGATACAAGACAACTACAACCGCAAAGGGCTGATTTCTGAAAAAGGGGAAAAGAAAAAAGCTTTTTTTGTGCTTAAACAATATTACGATTCCAAGAATTAGTCAGAATATGTTCCAAGCAGATTACATTCTATTTTTTTATTAAATTAGACTTTTTAAATGAAAATCTAAGTCCTACCATCTGTTCTGAAAAATCCTATAAAGTCCCAAACCCAAAAATTCCCATGAAGAAGAATCCAATAAAAGAAACCCTCAGAATTATATTCATCCTAGCCAGTATTGGTTCTTTGTATTTTGTTCCTTGGATTTTAGTAAAAGCATGGATTTTGCCCCTCCCAGATTCTGTTCAAGAACAAGTAAACGAAGCCATTACATATGATTTTGATGGAATGCTTGTTTATGTATACCAAGCAGGAAAAGACCCAGAATATTATGCTGCCGGCTGGCATGATCGAAAAAATAAAATCCCTGCCGATCCGCATGCCTTATTCAAAATTGCTAGTATAACAAAACTATATGTAGCTGTTGCAGCTGCAAAATTAGTTCACGATAAACGTCTTTCGCTTGATAAAACAGTTGCTGAATACTTTCCAGAGCTTGCAAATAGAATTGAATATGCAGACCAAATAACCTTGAGAATGATGCTGCAGCATAGGAGTGGTATACCCAACTTTGTTGATCACCCCGAATATTGGAGTAAACCGCCAAAAAATAAAGAGGAAACTCTAGCCTATGGGCTCGATTTACCAGCAACTTTTAAACCAAACGAAAGTTACGGCTATTCGAATACGGCTTATATGCTCATTTCTGATCTTATAGACAAGGTTTTGGGATACAGTCACCAACAATACATCAAAGAAAAAATTTTGATACCTCTTGGACTCAAAAACACCTTCGGTTCTATTCATGAAGTGAACATAGACGATGTAATGAGTGGCTACTATGTTGGATATGACGAAGATCAAAAAACGGACTTCTCAGGCTTAATGATCGCTACTGCTGAAGATGTGGGAATCTTTATAAGAGCACTAAACGATGGTTCTGTTTTTAAGGAAGGGGAGCAAGAAATTTATTCATCAGTTTATGTGTACAAGCATACTGGTTTGCTCGTCGGTTACCAAAGTATTGCGGAGTACCACAAAGATATGGACACCGTTGTTATTCAATTCAATAACACCGCCAACTTCGATGGATATAATTGGAATTTAGCAGAAATAATGTACGGACGTATTGTGAAAATAGTACGGAAGAGAGCAGATGAGGATTAATCCAATACCCCGTGTTTCTTCAAAACAGCATCTACACAGTTTATACCATCAATAGCGGCAGACATAATACCACCAGCATAACCAGCACCTTCTCCGCAAGGGTATAAACCATCTACATCTTCATGAGACAAGGTAATGTCATTTCTAGGAATAAGAACGGGAGCTGAAGTACGCGATTCGGGTGCATGAATCACCGCTTCGTTGGTTGCATAGCCTTTCATCTTTTTACCAAATGCGATAAAAGCTTTCTTGATTCGCTTCGATAGCATCAAGGGTAAAACTTCATTCAAATCGACACTGGCAATTCCGGGGTGGTAGGAAGTTTTAGGGAAGTCTTTTGATACGCGACCCTCAATAAAGTCTAGTAATCGTTGTGCCGGTACTTGCTGGGTTTTCCCGGCGGCTTCCCAGCAGGTTTTCTCAACGGACTTTTGAAAATTTAAGCTAACAAAAGGGTCTTCTTTGGAATAATTTGGAAGGTCTTTGGGTTCTACACTAACCACTATTCCAGAATTCGAATATGGATTGTTTCGCTTACTCGGACTCCATCCGTTGGTTACTACCTCACCAGGTTCTGTTGCGCAGGGCGCTATTATTCCGCCTGGGCACATGCAAAAAGAGTACACACCCATACCGTCGACCTGCTCCACCAAACTATAGGAAGCGGGGGGCAAATAGGGATTGTGATCATCTCCATGATACTGAATTTTATCGATGAGTTCTTGCTGATGCTCAATACGCACGCCAATTGCAAAAGGCTTGGCTTCAATCTTTATTTTTTTGGCGTGAAGCAAATAGTATATATCCCGAGCTGAATGACCTGTTGCCAGAACAACATCGTCAAATTCGTGCCACTGATCCTTATTTATTTGGATGGAATGAACTTGTTTTTCTTCAACTCGTATATCGGTGAGTTTTGAATCGAAATGTACTTCTCCCCCAGCCTCTATTATGGTATCGCGTATGCTACTAATGATCTTGGGAAGCTTGTTGGTTCCAATATGCGGATGGGCGTCGACCAAAATATCAGCATCAGCACCAAAGAAAACCAACCACTCCATTGCCTTGAGCACATTGCCTCGCTTTTTTGAACGTGTATATAGCTTTCCATCCGAAAAAGTCCCAGCACCACCTTCGCCATAACAGTAGTTCGACTCTGGATTTACATCTTGTTCCTTTGTTATTTTAGCAAGATCTCTTCTTCTGGCTCGCACATCTTTTCCTCTTTCAAAAACAACAGGTTTAAAGCCCCCTTCAATAGCTCGGAGGGCTGCGTACATTCCGGCAGGCCCCATACCGATAATGGCTATTCTTTTTGCATCCGAAACTTTTTGAGGTACAAACGGGTGAATCCCTTTTCTTTCGTCATTTTCCAACCAGATTTCGAGCTGAAGATTCATTTTTACTGGAGCTCTTCTAGCGTCAATTGAACGCTTACGGATGCGCCAATCGCGCATATCTCTTTTTAGAATCTTAGCCTTATCCAATGCCAAATCGAGCAGTAAGTCTTTATCTTCTAGCTGGTGGGGCATTATGGAAATTTGTATAAGTGTACTCATTGGCGCAAATTTAACGAAGAACATCAAACGAACCGCCTTCTCAACCATTATTATCTAGAATAATTCTGGTATGGGCATTTAAACACAAATCACTTTCAATAGAACCGAAGCTTCAAATGAAAATTTGCAAGGAAAGGAGTTCACAAAAGAGAGTAAAAATAGGCGCCAACAAAACACCAGATTCTCCTTTAAAAAAAGATAATTAATGTATATTTCCACTTGATATAAAGAGGAACTACATGGGAGATCGTAAAATGCAGGATTATATTAAAAACGTACTCGTTCATATGCCAACGGACTGGATCAAACTGACTACCCATCGACTTGATGTTTACGATGAACAGTTAGCCAAAACACAGTTTTCAGAACAACTTGAAATCTTATTCAATGCCAATACTTATGAAACCTCCTCGTTAAACAAGCTTCCAACTGCCTACGACTATATTCGATTGGGGCATCCGCTGTCGTGTTTGTTGGAATGGGCTATTGCCAAATTACTGCACATTGAATTGGACCATGTCATCAGTTTTTCGTCCAGCACAGCTCCTATTCTCGCAGTTCTAAGAAAGAATTTATTAGGCAACAAAAACACTCGAATTTTATATACAGACCATCTCCCCGATTCTTTTGATACAGAAGTATTACAAACAATCTATGGCTATCAATTTGAATTACAAAAAATAGACACTACACATGTTATTGCTGAATTTGATGGCAGTACACTTTTTATCACACAACAAACCGATCTTAAAAATTTAGAGTTCAACCCAAATATTGATTTTTTGGTTAACCTTCACCCCCAACTTGGGAGTGTTTTATTGGTAAACGGAAAACACAATGCGGCATATATTCCAGAAATACAACATGTTCGCAGACGGGAGACCATCGCCATGACACCTGCCAACTGTCTTGTTGCCCTAAAAAGCCTTGTGCGGCCACTTGCTGTTGAAACGAATACAAACCCTGAGTTAAACAAAAAAAGAGTCTTAGAGGCCATTGCACAGGTTACTGGTTCATCGACAAAGGCCGTTGTTGGTTCGAGTGGGTTATCCATCCAATATGCCATTATGATGGGACTGATTCACGATGCTCAAGAAAATCATAAAGGAAAAGACATCAAATTCATTGTCCCGCCCAATTGTTACGGCGGTACGAACGATCAAGCCCGACGCGTTGCTGCCTGCATTGATAATGTAGCAGTTGTAGATTTACCCGTTGACGCTGGAAACGATATGGTACAAAGAATTGATACCATTTTAGAGCAGCTTGCTGCCCAAGATGCTGTTCCGTATATCATTGCCGAAATCCCAACCAACCCGCGAGTCGAGGTTCCTGATTTGGTTCAACTAAAGGCAGTTTTAAGTAAGGTGCGAACTACTACATCTGGGGCAACTGCAATCAATCCTGTATTTATTTTAGATCAAACTTTTTGTCCAAACGTTCACTTTTTAGGAGCCGGTGCTATACTGTCTTCCGTTCGAATAATTTCGTATGTGAGTGGATCTAAATTCCCAAGTGGTGGACTCTGTACTGCAGGCTACTGCGTTGGAAATACTACAACGGATGCTTTGATGGAAAAAATAGAACTGCATCTGCAACTGTGCGATAACGAAGCAACCCCACTTCAAATGGAGTTTTTGGCAACGCAAATGCCATCGATGAAGCAACGCATTGAGGATGCGTATCTTAACACTCGATCCTTTGTAAATCACATTCAAGAAGCACTAGCCAGTGCAAAAATAAATTTTGTCTCGGAAGATTTAGCCAATCAAGGCTTTACCCCTTCTGTATTTTCACTAGACCTACCCAGCCATGGCAATACAGCCGAAGAAAAAGAAGCACATAAGCGCGCACTGAACCTTAAATTGATTCATCTGATGATTACTGAAATCCCAAACGAAAGTAAGTTTTGCGTAAGCTATGGGCAACTCAGTGGTTGTTATTGGACCATTCCGGCTACTTCCACACAAGGCACCACAAAAGAAGGTGATAAGGATTATATCGTACGCGTGTCCATGTCGCCCTCCCTAGATCTCGAACATCACAAACAAGTATTCTCAAAATTTGCAGACGGTATTTGATCTTGTAAAAACAGTTTTGATCTTTAAAATCTAAAATGAAAAAATTTAGAAAACACATATTAACAATAGTCTCCTTTTTTAATAATGATGTTGGGCTTGGGAAAGTTAATGTAGGTGTAGTTGTTGTTTTCTGCAGCACCAATCACAAAAAAATCCCCGACTGTGATCGTTGAAGATGTACTTTGAGAATAAAGTGTAAAGGAGAAAAAAATAAGTGCAATAGCAAATCGAATATTTTTTTATGGCAAAAAAATTATAATTTATTATTAAACTAAAACAAGTACGATACAAGAATATTCATGACGTTAAAGAAAATTTTAACGTCATGAACACACTGTGATTACTGAGGTGAAAATTGTGTTTTAAATATTTTTATTAAATAAAAAAAACACGAAAATCGATTACAGATTTAGAAATTCACAAAGGTGATCAGGTTGAACTGATCTCTACTGCTGGTTTCAAAAATTTGATTCATATACCCAGCTTCGATACGAACGTTTTTGCTCAGCTGATAGCCCAAACCACCATACACCCGATTGCGATCAAACGCAGAAGACTTGGTGTTTAAAAAGATTTCGTTGTAGGCTGACAAATAAAACTTAGAAGGCAGCTGTTCTTCTCCATCTTCTTCTGAAGTCTTTGCCTTGGCCAAAGGGATTTTAAGGGCTAAGAAATAGCGTAAGCGTGCTTTGAAATCCGATTCAACAAAGCGTTGCTCAAAACGATAGCGATGGGTTAGTCCAATTTTACCCACTTTTTGCTTTGCTGTAAACTGCTGAAAAATTCGATGTTCGTTTACCGTTGTTTTATCGTCCGTGTTCCCTACATAATTCTCCGATGCAATGAAACCATACCCCAAAAGTAAGTTGTTGTTGTTTTCGGTTAGGTTATACCCTACTCCCGTTCGTAACAACAATTGTTCTAGGTCGCCAATGGCGTTGTAGTTTCGGTATTGAATTTCATTGTGCAGATTCCACTTGGTATTTAGTTTTTTGCTGCCAATATAAACAAGCCAATTTCCGAATTCACTGTCTTGAGCCTGAGCTAAAGAAGGTAGCATTAACATAAACGCTAATGCTATCATAAATACACTTTGTTTCTTATTCATAGAAATTGACATTTCCTGTTGCTATATCGTACATACCTCCAACAATTTTTATAGCACCATCAGCTTCCATTTCTTTTAGGATAGGGCTTTGGCTTCGGATATTATCGATGGTCATCAGCACATTCTTAGCAGCAACTCCGTTTACGAAATCAATGTTCGATGAGTTTCTTAAATCTGCTTCTGCTGGAGAATCAACCGCTTCTACAGCAGGCTCAAGCTTGTTGATCAATGCCGTAAGGTTACCTAAACGTGCGTGATCACAAGCACCTTTGATTGCACCACAGGCTGTGTGGCCGAGTACAACTAGAACTTTGGTTCCTGCTAGTTTACAAGCAAACTCCATACTTCCTAAAATATCTTCGTTTACAAAATTCCCTGCGATACGAATACTGAATAAATCTCCTATTCCCTGATCAAATACATGCTCAGCCGATACTCGGGAATCAATACAATGCAAAACGGTTGCAAAAGGATATTGTCCGCCACTCGTCTCATCAACTTGTGCGTTTAGGTTTCTGGTAACTTGATTCCCTTTAAGGAATCTATCGTTTCCTGTTTTCAGAGCGTCTAGTGCTAAGCTAGGAGTCATTAAATCTTGTGTTTCTTTTGTATGTGCTTTCATAATGTTGTTTTTTAATTATTTAGTTTGAATTAATTTATTCTTGGGGTTAGTTGGAAAAATTGAATGAAGCTATCCGGATTTTCTTGGATTCCTCTTTCGGATATTAAATTAATATTAATCTTTCTATTTCTTGCTTTTTCAGAAAAATCTTCTAAAATTTCTATAATATCATTATCAAGATAACGCGTTTTTCTAACATCTAATTCTAAATAACTCTCTAACGGTAAACTGTCGAGTTCTTTGAGAATTGCACCTTTATTAAAAAAAGTAACTTCTTCTGCTAAGGTCATTTTGATTTTATGTATTCCATTACTTTTATCTTCTATGTGCAAGAAATGTGAGTTTTGAAAACTCTTGATTAAAATTACCACAATACCAACCATTAAACCTAGTGCAATACCAATTAAAAGATCGGTAAAAATAATTCCAGTTACGGTAACTGCGAAGGGAAGAAATTGTTTCCACCCCAGTTTATACATGGAGACAAACAAGGAAGGTTTTGCCAATTTATATCCAACAATAAAGAGAATAGCTGCAAGAACTGATAATGGAATCTTGTTCAATAAAGTAGGAATCAAAATCACAGAAATAAGCAATAGCACCCCATGAATGATGGCTGACATTTTTGTTTTTCCACCCGACTGAATATTCGCCGAACTTCGAACGATAACCTGAGTTACCGGAAGACCACCGATCATACCTGACAATATGTTCCCAACTCCCTGAGCTAATAATTCTCGGTTGGTTGGTGTAACTCTTTTGTAAGGATCAATTTTATCAGTTGCTTCAACACACAACAAGGTTTCTAAACTAGCAACTAAGGCTATTGTAAAAGCTGTAATCCAAACTTGTGGATTGCTTATCGCTCCATAATTGGGGAAACTAAACTGATCAAAGAATGAAGAAGCATCTTTTGGAACTGGAACACGCACTAAAAGGTCCGATGAAATTCCCCAAGTTGCATTGCCCTGAGTTATTAAAAAATAAACGATACCACCAGCAACAGCGACCAAAGGCCCTTGGATAAGCTGAAAGATCTTACCTTTTTTAGTCAATACATTACTCCATAAAAGGAGTATGAACATAGCGATAAACGCAATTAAGGTTGCACCAGGGCTAATAAAATTGAGGGAATTAATTATTTCAGAAAAAGTGTTCTCACCATCCAGATGGAAAAAAGCAAAATTTCCTTCTAGGGCAGAATTGTATCCAAAAAAGTGTGGAATTTGTTTTAAAATAATAATGATTCCAATTCCCGTTAGCATTCCTTTAATTACTGAAGAAGGAAAGTAATAACCAATAACTCCAGCTTTAAGGATTCCAAAGATTAATTGGATAACACCACCAAGAACAATAGCTAGTAAGAAGTTCTCGAAAGTTCCGAGTGTACCAATTGCGGTCAAAACAATGGCGGCCAAACCAGCAGCTGGGCCACTTACCCCTGTAGGAGAGCCACTCAGCGCACCTATTACAACGCCCCCTATGATTCCTGCTATTAGCCCTGAAAATAGTGGCGCTCCACTCGCTAATGCAATACCTAAACAAAGAGGAATTGCTACAAAGAAGACTACGATACTTGCAGGAATATCGGATTTTAAATTTTTGAAAGGATTTGAATTATTCATTTGTGTTTTATAGTAAATTGAGACAAAAAGCAGTCGAATGACTACCTAGTGAATATTAAAAAATGGGATACGCTTTAAATTATCGTGCTACACACATTAAACCATGAATAGCTTTTAAAGCAAAAACAAAGGAAGAATTAGATATGTTCGGGAGGCGGAATATGCGTTTCAAGTGTAAAACCCATTAGATAATTTTGCGCACTATAAATGGTATTCCTCTTGATTGAGGTCGGATTATCTTGAGAAAAACTCAAAAGAAAAACCTCTTCTTTTTCGTCCTTAGTGTACTCTTCCTCTTGACTCTCTTTTTTATTTGATTGTTTCTCAAAACTAACATCATCAAAAACAAGTTCAATGTTCTTATAGTGATCAATCGAAAGAACTAAAGGAGCAATTACCATAGAGCCAACAACTATGAAAAGAGTCATCAAACCAAATATGGGCAATAGTTTATGTTTATTTTTTCTCATTAGTTAGCAATTGTTTTAAAAACTACATCGGTGTAAAAACGTACAATATTATTTCCTCCTTTTCTGACATCGGTTAAGGATGGAAGATGTTTAGAAAAATAACGCTGATGATGTGCACCTTCTATTACAGTTGAAATCAGCATGTGAGGGAATTCATAAGTAGGATTGATTTCCAATACAATTGCACTTACTCGTTCTACAACATCTTTATAGGTTTTGTAATAGCCTTTTTTATTTTCTTTGTCAACCGCTTTGGTGTGGTAAGCTTTTGAAGATTCGGCAATAATAATTTTATTAAGCATCACCTCGTTGATGTAAGAAAAGGAATTGTCTTCTGTAACTTCTTCGGTCAAAATAGCAATTGCGGTATTGAGTTTGTCAGGAGCTGATGCAACATTAAGGGTTGCGAAAACCAACTTATATTCAATCCAACTCCAGTACCAGTTCATTAGGTAAACCAGCAGCGCATGTTTGCTTTCAAAATAGCGATATACCGAACTTTCATTAGACCCAATTTCAACTCCTAGTTTTTTGAAGGTAAAATCTTCAAAGCCTAAATCATCAATCATCTCGATACTTTTGGATACAATTTTTTGTCCAAGCACAGAAGATTCTGGGTTCTTTGTAAAAAGATCAGGACTGATTACGATATGGAGCTGTAGGTTTTTCATATACTTAGGTGCAAATATAATAGTATTACTATTATATTCAAATAGTTTAACATCTTTTTTAAAATTTAAAGCAATGCATTAATGCAACATAGATGCACTTGTAGAAGCGTTTTTATGCCCATGCTCCCCCTTAAAAAGCAATAATTATGTATTATTTTAAGAGGTTTATTTTTTTTATTATATTTGAAAATACAGCACCCTAATCTGTTCCATACTATGAAAAACCTACGCATACTACTTTCAACGAGACTTTCCTTGTTGTGGGATTTGTCCAAGTTATTTACGAGTAAAGTATTAAGAAAAAGAAGTCTTTTCAAACCCGAAAAAGAACTGACTCATCTTTTAATTGAAAAAAACAACAACTATCCGTTTGACAGAAATACCATTGAATGAGGATAATTAATGTAACAATACCGAGATTCGTTTATAAAATATTTAAAAATCGTTCCTATTAAAATAAAAAAATATGAATAGTAAAACCGTATCTCGAATCGGCATTCTTGGGGTGCTCCTTTTTGCAGCATACAGTATCCTTGGAGGATATTCGATTGAAGGCTATGATTCACTGCGTCAACTCATCAGCGAAACTTATGCCATTGGCACTACTTACGGTATATATCTTAGAATGTTTGGGATCATTCCAAGCGGGGTTTTATTTACCCTCTTTTTATTTTACGCAAAAAAACACTTTCCTAAGCATCAATTTATTACAATTGGGTTTTATGGACTTGTTTTTTTCTATGGTCTGTCAACCATAATCGTTGGAATTTTTCCTTGTGATTATGGTTGTAATCCGGGATTTACCACTCCAAGCACAGCTCAGATAATCCACAATCTATTCGGATTTTTAACCTATCTGACTGTACCTTGTTGCATACTTTTGTTGGGTGTTGGACTTAGAAAAACAAATCATTCAAGGCTATCCAATCACGGGATACTTTTGGGGAGTCTTAGCAGTCTGTTTGTGCTTTACTTATTCCTCAACCCCTTAACTCACTTCATAGGAATGTACCAACGTATAATAGAAAGCATATTTTTACTCTGGATTATAAGTTGTGCTACAACCCTTAAAAAAATGAACCATGACGATTGAACATCTAGCAATTTGGACCAAAGACATTGAAAAAATGAAAGCATTTTACCTTGAATTCTTTGAGGTCAATGCGAATGAAAAATACTTTAATCCCATAAAAAAATTCAGCTCATATTTTCTTTCGTTTTCAAGCGGAACTCGAATTGAATTAATGCATAGGCCTGATATTTTGAAGCATTTAGAAGGTTTAGAACAGAATCTTGGATTAGCTCATTTTGCAATCGCATTGGGAAGTAAACAAATGGTAGATGATTTAACACATACCCTTCGGGTGAAAGGATATTCTATCCTTGGAGAACCGCGAACAACGGGTGATGGATACTATGAAAGTGTTATTGCTGACCCAGAAGGAAATCAAATTGAACTTACAATTTAAGAATTCAAAAAAAACGAAAATCAAATAAGTAAATGCTTCGAAATTTCACGTTTTACTATCTTTAGCTTCATTAAACTATCTTGAAATTTTAAAGTAAAACTATTTTATGGCACCCTTCAACTATACCATTCGCGAAGCTGTAACTGATGAACTCAAAATCTTGCAAGAATTTGAACAAGGAGTCATTCAATACGAGCGTCCGTTTGCCCCAAACTTAAAAGAAGACCCAATCGTTTATTACGACATACAAAACCTTATTGAACGAGAAGATGCTCACGTATTGGTTGTTGTAGTAGACAACAAATTAGTAGGTTCTGGCTATGCCCTAATTAAGAAATCCGCACCTTATAAAAATCCAGATCATTATGTCTATTTAGGTTTTATGTACATAGCCCCAGAACAACGCGGCAATGGACTTAATGGAGCTCTCATAAAGGAATTGGTGCAATGGGCAAAGGATCGCGATATTCATGAGGTACAATTAGATGTTTATGCAGAAAATAAAAGTGCCATCAAAGCCTATACCAAATTAGGATTCAAACCCGATTTATTAAAAATGAGACTCTAAAAAGAAAAGCAATGTCCTAAATTAACCTCAAAAACAAAACCTTTGTCCTCCTTGAAAATTCAGAAACACCATTCGATTATAAGCAAGAAGGTACGCTTGTTACTGCAAACTACTCAGGCGGGACTGTCATAAAAGGCACTATAATCGGACAACTAATAGCTTCTGTTTTGTTCATGCTCTACCACTGCATTACTTCATCGAATGAACTCAAGGCTGGGAGAGCTACTGCAAAGGTTTCTTCAAATTCCAATGGAAGAATTGAATTGCATCTGAAATGGGAATGGTTAACATCCGAGGAATCTGGTGAGTCTGTTTATGTTGAACAAGCTTTGAATTCCTAGAGTATAAAAATATTACCTAAATTGAAGAAATAAATAAACCCATTCTTATGAAAACAATGACCTGTAAACAATTAGGCGGAGCCTGTGAACAAACGTTTAGTGCTGCTACTTTTGAAGAAATGGCAGGACTCAGCAAAGAGCACGGAAAAGAAATGTTCAAGAAAAATGATGCAGCACACTTAGAAGCTATGAGGGCCATGCAACTGCTAATGGAAACCCCTATGCCATGCAAGATTGGTTTAAAGAAAAAAAAACAGGCATTCGATGCACTTCCAGAAGACTAATACGCGTTAAGCTACAAAAAGCTTTGAACTGCTAAACGATACGAATCCATTCCAAAACCAAGGATCAGTCCTTTTGCGTTGGGCGTAATATAGGATGTATGCCTGAAGTCTTCTCGTGCAAATGTATTCGATATGTGAACTTCGATTACTGGTGTGTCAATTGCTTTAATAGCATCACCCATCCCTACTGATGTATGTGTATAAGCAGCAGCATTAAGAATAATTCCGTCAGACGAAAATCCAACTTGTTGTAAGCGGTCGATCAGTTCTCCTTCAATATTCGATTGAAAGTAATCAAAAGTTATTTGAGGAAATTTTGCTTGTAATTCTAAAAAAAAAGCATCAAAGGTTTGATTTCCATAAATACCTGGTTCACGCTGACCGAGAAGATTTAAGTTTGGACCGTTGATGATACTGATTTTCATATGCCTAATTTTAAACAAAAGTAAGTAAAGTTTTTTTTAGAATTATCATCCTGAACATGGAACGAAAAATAGAAGGCAAAAATGCTTATTTTTGATTTATGCAATGGAAACAAGCACTTTTACATTTCGAACAGTATCTTAAAATTGAACGCGGACTGTCCGTCAATTCAATAAACAGTTATTCGCTAGATGTACAAGCCTTATGGTTATTCCATAAAGAAAACAGTTCATGCACACCGCTGAATTGCTCTAAGGAAGACGTACAGCGTTTTTTGTATGAAGAAGCAAAAGAAGTGGAAGCACACTCTCAAGCGCGTCGGATATCCGGTTTAAAGAGTTTTTTTAATTTCCTGATTTTTGAAGGCTATCGAGAAGATTCACCCATTGACCTGATAGAAAGCCCAAAATTAGGGCGAAAACTTCCTACGGTATTATCCCTTACTGAAATTGAGCAATTGCTGGATTGCATTGACCTTAGTCATGCACAAGGGCATCGTAACAGAGCCATTATTGAAACGCTTTATGGAAGTGGATTACGTGTTAGTGAATTGGTAGGTCTCAAGATTTCAGATGTGTATTTCGATGAAAATATGATGCTCATAAATGGGAAAGGAGACAAACAACGTTTGGTTCCCCTAGGAGCATTTGCCAAAAAATTTATTCAACTTTATATCGATGATGTTCGGGTACTAAACAAAATAAGTAATGAAGATCGGGACACCTTATTTTTAAATCGCAATGGAAAAAAACTCACCAGAGCAATGATTTTCACAATTGTACGTCAGTTGGGACAAGTAGTTGGTATTGAAAAGAAAATCAGTCCACACACCTTCCGACATTCCTTTGCAACACATCTACTAGAAAACGGAGCAGACTTAAGAACAATTCAGACTTTAATGGGACACGAAAGTATTACAACTACAGAGGTGTATATGCATTTAGATACCCAGCATTTGAGTCAGGTATTAAAAGATTTTCATCCGAGAAACAACTAGCTACTCGGCCATAACATTGACAACCAAACGAAAACCCTCCCCGTGAATATTCAATATTTCAACATTAGGATCGGCACGAAGGTACTTTCTCAACTTGGCGATATACACATCCATACTTCGTGAAGTGAAATAATTATCATCGTGCCAAATTTTGTTCAATGCAGTTTCACGAGAAAGCAAATCATTGACGTGCAATGCGAGTAAACGCAACAATTGATTTTCTTTTGGCGATAATTTTATTGGATCTGTATCTTTGAAAGTGAGCATTCTAAGTTTGGAATTGAAATCAAAAGATCCGATTGTAAAATCAACTTCTTCAGATTCAATGGACGGTTGAACTACTCTCCTAGAAAGTATAGATTTAATTTTAGCCAGTAAAACTTCCGAATCAAACGGCTTAGAAATATAATCATCAGCTCCAAGCTTAAACCCTTTCAAAACATCTTCCTTAAGGGTTTTGGCTGTTAAAAAAATCAAAGGGACTACATCATTTTTTTCACGAATTTCTTTTGCCAGTGTAAAGCCATCTTTATAGGGCATCATCACATCTAAAAGACAAAGATCATAAATATCCTTCTTGAATTTCTCAAAACCTTCAATTCCATTTTTCGCGAGTGTTACATCATACCCGTTGATGGATAAATACTCTCTAAGAATACTACCAAAATTTGGGTCATCTTCAACTAACAATATTTTTTTACTTTCTGCTTTCATTTCTCTAGGGTGTTAATTCAAATTAAACGTTGATTTTCGGGGTCGCTATTGGTAAACGAATTTGAAACGTGGTACCAACTTCTAGGGTACTACTTACATGAATCGTGCCGTTATGTAATTCGATGATTTTTTTGACATAAGATAGGCCAAGACCGTGACCTTTAATGTTGTGTATATTGCCTCCTTGTTGGCGATAAAACTTCTTGAATATCAATTTCAACGTCTCCGAATTCATTCCTATACCGTGGTCTTGTATTTCAAAAACCCAAACATCATCCTCATTAAAAGTACGAACTTTAATTAATGGTGCTTTAAGGGAATACTTTATAGCATTGTCTAACAAATTAACAAAGACATTCATGAAATGGTTTTTATCGACAACAACACTTTGTTTACGGGCTTTCAAATCACTCGAAATGGTACCGTTTTCACTTTGAACAATCAATGCAACATGACTAATGGCTTCTTCAACCAAAGGGTTCATTGCAAACGATTGCAAATCCAAAGGTGTAGATCCACGATCGAGTTGCGAAATCATAAGAACATTTTCAACCTGATCTTGCATGCGTTTATTTTCTTCTCTTAACATGTTCAAATAGCGGTCAACTTTTTCTTCGTCTTTCTTTACATTCTTATTTTGCAGCGCATCAATCGCAAGGTTAATTGTTGTAATAGGCGTTTTAAATTCGTGCGACATATTGTTGATGAAGTCCGATTTAATCTCAGATATTTTTTTCTGCTGTACGATCTCGTAGATAGAATACGAACAAACTATGATAATCAATAATGTTAGCACCAAAGACAAAAGGGTAATTCCGACAATAGACGAACGTAGATAAGTGTTTTTTTCTGGAAAAGAAACAACTAAATCATAGGTGTTCACACCCTCGTTTTCTAAAAACAATGGAACCGAATACTGAGGCCCTTTTTGGCTTTCCTTATAATTATTTGAAGTTACTTTTGTTGCTAATCCATCACTAAATACACCAAACTCAAAAGGAGTGACGATATTCCTTTCAATAAGTGCACGTCTAAGTATAACATCGAGTTCATATGAATTTAATCGCTTATGAATGGGAAACGTATTGGCAATGTTAGTGAAAAAATTCTTGTAAGTAGCTTGATCAAAAGCATTTATTCGTTCAAAATCTTTTAACTTTTCAATGGTTAAAGAAATACGGTTTTCACGATCAAAGGTTTCCTTTAAAATAGCGGTAGTTCGAACACCTTTGAAATTTTTGATTTTCGGAGTTGCAGCGTTAATATCACCAAAATCACTGGACGGAATATTATACGTGTCTTCCAAAATACCAAAGGCGTGGAGTGCAGAAAGATTAGAAGGCGCATCGTTGTCATAAAACAAAAAGACATCACGGAATTCAGAAGTTTCGGGAGAACCTGCCGAATCAATAACGGTTTCAAAGCGATCAAAATAATATCGCAATTCCCGCTCCTGCACCTCTTCCGCAACTGAACTCAATGCCTGACGAATTGTTAGCGAAAATTCCTCTTCTATATTACTCATCGACGTATAGATCCAATACCCTTGAATAAAGATAATCCCAGAAAGGGATAAGAGCATGAATGTAACAAGTGATAAAAAGTAATTTTTTTTCATGTAAAAATAGCGTTGTTACTTAATACAAATTTCACTATAAATTAGCTAATAGTTTGCTAAAACAATGTTAATTCCCTTTGGAAAGAGATGTTTGGATTAATTTTTGATGAATCGCATCGATTTTCAATACAGTGTCATCCCACTCCATATTTTCAATATGATAATCTGCTAATGGAATTTTTCTATTATCACTCCATTGTTTAGACATTCGATCCTGAATAGCTTCGACTGAACTGTTGTCGCGTTCCAAAACACGTTTCAGGCGGAGAGCTTCTGGAGCAGTAATTAGTATTACACTATCACAGAGTTTCGATCCTCCATTTTCAAATAAAATTGCAGCTTCTTTGATTACATAAGGAGCCTCTTGTACTGCTACCCATTCTATAAAATCTTGAGCAACCGCAGGATGAACCAATGCATTGAGTTGAGCTAATGCAGAAGCATCTTTAAAAACAAGATTTGCGATATATGGACGATTCAAAACACCATCTAAATAACTTTCAGAACCAAATACTTTACAAACAGCTTCTTTAAGATGATTAGAAGTATTCATGAGATCCTTAGCCCTGTCATCGGCTATATAACATGGAATTCCCAAAGCTGAGAAACGAAGAGCAACCTTCGACTTTCCGCTTCCTATCCCACCTGTAAGTCCAATAATTTTTGGCATGCTTATTTGCGGATTAAATATTCTACTTCTTTGGGACTCCAGCGTAAATTCTGTAATTGATTCGGAGCATCAATTAATTTTAATTTCATAGATTCATCTCCAGCTCTTAATAACCTGAAGTCGCAGGAAATTATAAAATCTGATGCTGTAATTGCTTTTATCTTAGCAAGGCTAGCAGAAAAAGTAAGGTTTATACTACTTGGAAACAATTTCAAAGCAATAGAATCGGGCACATTAAAGAGTCTGATGGGAACCTTAATTGTTTTCTCAGAGAATCGATCAATAACAACTTTAAGGCTCGTTTCAGATTCAGAAAACTCCAACTGTTCTGGTGCAGGATTTAGTAGATTAAATCGATCTGTAAAGGACTTTTTTACATCTGTTTTATTTGGCGTGTTTATATATATAGTTTTGAGTGTGTCGAGTACATTCGAAGCTCCAATAACATTAATACTATCAGGTGAAAAAACCAAAGGTTCAGCAATTCCAAAACCAGCGGCTACATTCAAGCTCGTCTGTAAGGCAATTGGAAGACGCTTATTGTCTAATTGAGAATAATTGAAATACACTGTGTTTGGGAAAATCGTTCGGATTTCTGTTGTACCAGAAAGTTGTTCTTGAATTTCTGGAATACTCAATTGCAACGGAATCGAAGCATTTCCATTTTCAAAAACCCCTTTCCCAGAACCTAGGGTAATTGAAGTTTTAAAAAATTTATAATACAACAATTGAAATCCAGATGCAGTTAAAGTCAATTGAACTTCCGAGCTTGTATCAGATATAGGAACAACCCCCATAGGAAAGTTATCAAATCCTATTTCTGCATAGAGCACCTCGGTATATTCATTAGAGAGTTTGGTGATCATCCAAAACAAAAAAGAAAGCGCTAAAAAAATTAAAAACGAACGTGACTTCCCTCTTTCCAATGAAAAATCTTGTAAAGAGTGGAGAAAAGGGAATCGTTGTTCCATAAACTTAAACTATTCTTTTTGAAGCATATCAATAACTTCTTGACTTACTCCTGTGTTGGAAAACCCTCCGTCATGGAATAAATTCTGAAGTGTTACTTTTTTGGTAAAATCAGAGAACATCATAACCGTATAGTCGGCACATTCTTTAGCAGATGCATTCCCAAGAGGAGACATTTTTTCGGCATAATTTAAAAAGCCATCTAAACCTTCAACCCCTTGTCCAGCTGTAGTTAGCGTAGGAGACTGTGAGATGGTGTTTACACGAACTTGCTTGTCTTTACCCATGAAGTACCCAAAGCTACGTGCAATAGACTCTAAATAAGCTTTATTATCTGCCATATCATTGTAATTTGGAAAAACACGTTGAGCGGCAACATACGTCAAGGCTACAATACTCCCACCGGGCTTCATTGCGTCTTTTTTGTATAGAGTTTGCAGTAATTTGTGAAATGACACCGCAGAAACATCCCATCCTTTGGTCATCCAGTCATGATTCAAGTCTGTGTAGTGTTTTCCTTTACGAACGTTTACGGACATTCCGATAGAATGTAAAACAAAATCCAATGGACCACCAAGATGCTCAACTGCTTTATCAATTAAATTTTCTAAGTCCTCGATTGAAGTCGCATCTGCTGGAATTACTGGAGCATTTACTTGTGTAGCTAGCTCGTTGATTGTACCCATTCGAAGTGCTACAGGTGCATTGGTCAATACTATTTGACCGCCTTGTTCATGAACACTTTCTGCAGTTTTCCATGCGATGGATTGACTGTCGAGTGCTCCAAAAATGATTCCTCTTTTCCCAGCTAAAAGTTGATGAGACATATGTATATAATTTGATTAATAATAAGCAAAGATACGTTAATTCAATAATTCTTTGGCGTGTTGAATCGCAGTTTCAGAAATTTCTTCTCCCCCCAACATTTGAGCAATTTCAAGAATACGATCTTCAGGTTTTAGCTTTTTAAGTTGCGTATAGGTGCTCTGGTTTATAGTTTCTTTATAAACTTTAAAATGATGCGCCCCTTTAGCGGCTACTTGAGGTAAATGCGAAATTGTGATTACTTGCATATACTGACTCATTTGGTGCATTACACCTCCGATTTTATAGGAAACTTCTCCAGAAACTCCAGTATCAATCTCATCGAAAATAATGGTAGGTAATGTTTTGAAACGGGACAATATAGTTTTGATTGACAACATAATACGAGACAACTCGCCCCCAGACGCTACCTTCTTTAAGGTTCCAAACTGAGATCCTTTATTTGCCGAAAACTCAAAAACCAATTGATCTTTACCATGAAGTAAAAAACGGTCGCTTGGAAGTAAATCTATATTGAATCGTACATTGGGCATTCCTAAAATTCCAAGTAGAGATTCGAGTTCTTCTTTTAAAGATGGAATGGTTTTTCTTCTTTTCTCCGAAAGGGTTTCGGCTACTTGTTGTACCTGTACTTTGAGTCGGTCACGTTCTTCTGTCAGCCCAATTAAATCTTCCCCAAGGGTAGCCGTTGCTTGTACTTTCTGATCTAGGCTTTCACGAATTGCAATCAATTCTTCAATTCCCTGACAGTGATGTTTAGCTTGTAGGTCATAAATTTTTTGAAGCGCTTCTTTAACGATAGCTAGTCGTGCGGGATTTGCTTCGATTTGTTCAGCTTGGAGCTGAATTTCTTGATCTAAATCTAGCAACTCAATCTTCAAGCTTTCAATTCGATTGAATAGAGGAAGGTGTTTTTCTGACAGTGAAGAAACTTTTGATAAAGCCAAGCGAACTTCACTCAGCTGTACCTCTACTCCCATCTGTTCTTCATTGACTATTTGTGATGCCTTAAGCAAACTTAATCCTATTTCTTCTGCGTGAATTAATTCTTGTTCTTCTTCTTCCAAAGGTGTAAGCATCCCAGGAACCAAAGCGGCCTCTAAAAGTTCATTTAACAGAAATGTAGAATAGTCTAAATCTTGCTTTTGCGAATCTTGCAAAGCGGTTAGTTCCAATAATCGTTCTTCTACTTTTTTGTATTGCGTAAGGTGATTTTGGTATTGCTCTAGATATGCTTTATTATTGGCTAAAGCATCCAAGACTTCTAATTGGTAATCAGACTGAGTTAGCGATAATGTTTGATGTTGTGAATGAACATCGATTAATTCTTGGCCTAAACGTTGAAGTATATTCAAGTTTACAGGGCTATCGTTTACAAAGGCACGAGACTTTCCAGAAGGTAAAATCTCTCTTCGGATTAAAGTAATCGCATCATAATCCAAATCGAGTTCTTTGAATAGGTTTTTAAGATTATAATCTTGAATAGAGAAGGTAGCTTCTACAAAACATTTTTCGTCTACGTTTTTGAGTGTAGACAAGTCTGCCCTATTTCCTAAAACTAAACCTAAACCACCGAGAAGAATCGATTTACCTGCGCCAGTTTCCCCTGTAATACTAGTCATACCCTCAGAAAAATTAACTTCTAAGTGATCGATTAATGCGAAATTTTTGATAACTAGTCCTGTAAGCACTGTAATTGAGATTTATGAATTTCAAAGATAAATCACAAACGAGCTAATTTAAAGAAATTTGCTTAGTATTTGATGCGTTTCCATTGAGGCCCAAAGAAAGGTGCTATTTTGTTGAGTAAATCCAACGTTTTTTGAAATTCTACTTCAGGTCCATCTGAGAATATATCGACAATTTCTTCTGCCTTTGCATCAAAAAATATTTGGTTTAAAAAAGCATTCGGTCTTCGTGAATACAAACGATTCAGCCCTTGAATAGAATTCATTATGTTTTGCTTCGCTTTGGTAGGATCTTCAGTCATTAGATCAAGTCCATTGCGATGATATTCGTACATAGTGGTTCTATATTCTTTAAAGGTGTTAGATTGTAAAGTTTCGATCAACCAGTATCGGTTTCGATTTCCGTCGGCTTGATTCCATCCTTTTTTTTGGTTCTGACCAGCTAAGTTTGCAATTTGCTGCGCGACAGCGTAAAATGGGCTACCTCCTTTTTCCTGAAAGGTATCTGCCTCCATTCCTAAACTAATAAAAGCGTAAAAACTAAGTAAGGAAACTAGATTAGATTCGTAAGTTGATGTGTTATAAAAGAGGGGTTGAAATTCTTGATAACTAAAACTTATATCCTTATCCAAGTGATTGAGGATGGGTGTTTTAAAGTTAGTGTTATAAACAGGACGTTGAATCTGAACTTGAAGTGTTCCTTCGAATTGAGTTCCACTGTAACCCGTAAGATTAAGCACCATACTGCAATCGAGTTGTTCCTCATTGGCTCGATCCTGATTGGTCCAAGTTTTATTAATCATGAACTCGTTTATGCTTGTTTCTAACGTTTTAAAAACTTGCTGATTGGTTTGATTTACAAGGTCCGAATTAACAACTATTTCAAAATTAATCTCCTGGGCATTCCCAAGAGTAGAAAGAAAAACAAGCGTGTATAGGCTAAGAAGTTTTTTCATAAGCGAGCAAGATTTGGTCAAAAACATCTACGGCGACCGCTGCTTTTGTTTTTAACTCGAATGCAATTGGTTTGGTATTGGGTTGAAGATAAGTGATTTTATTTTGATCTCCACCAAAACCTGCATTCGCATCATTCAATGAGTTGAGCACAATGGCATCTAAATTCTTTCGCTCTAATTTACCCTGCGCATTTTCAAGTTCATTTTCTGTTTCAAGAGCAAACCCAACTAAAAACTGTTTCTCTTTAACGGCACCAAGATGGGCAAGAATATCGGTAGTTGGTATCAGGTTTATTTGACTAAAGCCTGTTTCTTTTTTTATTTTCTGAGCCGCATTGGTATCCGGCTTAAAATCGGCAACCGCAGCAGATGCTATGAAAATAGCAGCATCGGTATAATGTAATTTAGAAACCTCGAACATTTGATCAGCCGTATTAACCCGTAAAACAGTAATATTTGCGTGATCAACATCCAATGCAGAAGGGCCGCTTATCAAGATAACCTCAGCACCAAGTGCTGCAGCTCTTTTAGCTAGCTCAAAACCCATTTTACCCGAAGAATTATTTCCAATAAAACGTACAGGGTCAATAGCTTCGTAGGTGGGTCCTGCAGTAAGCACGACTTTTTTTCCGTTTAATGGAAGGTTTTTAGAGATATGATTTTCCATAAAAGACACAATGTCTTCGGGCTCTTGCATACGTCCCTTTCCTTGGAGGCCACTCGCCAAGAAACCTTCTTCGGTAGGGAGAACAACAACGCCATGCTCGGTTAAAGTTGCTTCATTTTTTTGGTTTGCTGGATGTGCATACATATCTAAATCCATTGCCGGGGCAACAAAAACTTCGCATTGTGAAGAAAGATAGGCAGCTAATAACAAGTTGGTACAACGAGCCTGCGCCATGGAAGATATCGTGTTTGAAGTGGCAGGAGCGATGAGCATATAATCTGCCCAGAGTGCCATTTCAACATGGTTGTTCCAGAGTGGGTTGTCTTGATCTTCAGCGATAAAGGAAGAGTAAACTGGGTTTTGAGAAACCGTAGCAAGTGTCAATGGGGTAACAAAGTCTTTGGAGGAAGGGGTCATGATAACCTGAACCTCCGCACCTTGTTTAATAAAAGCTCTAACGAGCATGGGAGTTTTGTAAGCCGCTATTCCGCCTGAGATACCCAGGAGAATTTTTTTACCGCTGAACAAAGACATATCCTTTATTGTTCTGTTTTTCTGTGGTATACGCGATTTTGCAACCACTCTTCTACTGCCAGTGCATGTGGCTTTGGAAGACTTTCATAGAATTTAGAAACTTCAATTTGCTCTTTGTTTTCGAAAATCTCTTCTAGACTATCATTGTGTGTAGCAAATTCCTCAAGCTTTTCGTGCAATTCTTTTTTGATGTCTAAATTGATTTGCATCGCACGCTTAGAGATGATTGATAATGCTTCGTAAATATTATCTGTTTCTCCTTCAACTGAATTTTTGTCGTAGGTTGTTGTCGTAATGGGTGCTTTTGATTCTCTGTACTTTGTCATCCTAGCTATTTTGTGTTAGTTGTGAGTTGATCTATAAGGGTAAGCTCTTTTTCTATATTCTTAAATTTCCTGTCAATGTCTTTTAAAAATATAGACTCTGGGAAGTATCGTAAAAGGGTGTTTCCAATTTCTTGGGCTTCAACCAAGCGTTCTTTCTTTAGCGTAAAGATACTGTTTATTGCCAATTCAAAGTTAGAAAGGAATTTATAATACAGTGCCTCTTCCTTAAATTGAGTACCTGGGAAGTCGCTGATGAAATTATCAAACGAATTCATCGAAGCTTTATAATCTCGTATGGTGTAGTATTTTTTAGAAATTTCAAAAGACTTTCTCTCTAGTTTCACTTGTAATTCTGCAATTAGTGTATTGGCATCATCACTAAACTCACTCTCTGGATAGTTGTCTAAAAATATCTGTAATTTATCAATTGCCTTGTAGGTGTCTTGCTGATCTAGACTAGAACGAGGGGAAAGCATGTAGTACGACTTGGCAGACATGAAGTATGCTTCTTGCAGGCGATCACTTTTGGGATAAGACTTTACAAAACTCTCGAATTGATAAGCAGCTAAATTGTAATCTTTGATTTGAAAATACGTGTTAGCATAGAAGAATATAATTCTTTGTGCCTGAGGCTTTCCTCTATATGAAGGAACGATTTGTTCAAAAAGACGATTTGCCTTTTTATAGGATCCAGATTTATAATACTCTTCTGCAGCTCTATACTTCAGATTATTATCTGAGTTATTGAGTACTTTCTGGTAATCGCTACAGCTTAAGAATGAAAGAAATAACGCAAAAACTACTGTTAATTTGATGGTTTTTAAAAACATGATGCAAAACTACTAAAATATAATCAATGTGAGCTATTAAAATTCAAATGTAACTGCTAAAAAAAACTCCCGCTAGTAATTGACAAAATTTTAACGTCGAAGCTTAAAGAAATACTTTGTTAGCTTCTGAAATTGCTGCACTTAATGATTCTGATGCAGGCACCAATGGAAGGCGAACATTACCAGTGCAAAGGTCTAAACGCTTTGATAAATTTTTAACCCCAGAAGGATTGCCCTCTTGAAAAATCAGATCAATCATTTCAAGCATTTGATTGTGATATACTGTAGCTTCGTCTATACGGTCTTCTAAAGCTAGGCGGATCATTCTTGAAACTTGATTTGGAAGTGCTCCTCCAATAACCGAAATAACTCCGGATCCACCAGATAAAACTACCGGCAATGCTAATGCATCATCTCCAGAAATAACATGAAAACCGTCTGGAACAAGGTCTAAAAGAGCAAAAACAGACTCTAAGTCACCCGATGCATCTTTTGTTCCAATAATATTTGCAAAGTCAGTTGCTAAACGAACCGTAGTTTCATTCGATATCGAAACCCCAGATCGTGCAGGAACATTGTATAAGATTACGGGGATAGAAGCAGCCAGTGCAATGTGTTTAAAATGCTGGTAAATTCCTTCTTGACTCGGACGTGTGTAATAAGGACATACAGACAATAGGGCCTTGAATGCAGTCAAGTCGGTTTGTTTAATCGTGTCAACAACTGCTAAAGTATTATTGCCTCCTATTCCTAAAACCAAAGGAACTCTATTGTTGTTAACTTCCACGATCAAAGCTACAACCTTGGAACGCTCTTCAAAAGTTAATGTTGCAGTCTCTGCAGTGGTTCCCATTACTACAATATAGTCTATACCGCCACTGATAATATGCTCAACAACACGCTTTATAGCAGTGTAATCTACTTGCCCTTCTTCATCAAAAGGAGTGATCATTGCAACTCCAGATCCTTTTAAAAATTCCACTTATATTTTGTTTAAAATAGTCATATACTTCAATAATTCCTTTTTAAAGGTTTCTTTATCCTTTGGGTCAAAATCAAATACAACATCATTGATTCTTACATCTGCTCCAGAAAACCCAACACTAATTTTGTGTTTAGTTCTTGCACTAATGAGCGAAAAATCATAATCAATCTTGTTGTAATAATTGATCAATAAATCGTAATCAGGCTCACAAAAACTCAACAGATCTCCCTTGAATCTACCCCAAAAATTGACTTCTTTTGGGTTGTAAATTTGTTGATATTGTTTTTCTAATTCAGAGTTATTATTTAATAATAACAAGTTAATCTGCAGCTCAGAAATCTTAAACATCTTGGCAAGGTTTAAAAAGAATTTACTGTCTACCGCTGTAATAGGATCCACGATAATCGCAATTTTGTTGATTTTAAAAGATGCATCAAGTTGCTTGTTGGACATGTTTTTGTCCAACTCTTTTTCAAAAACCCACTTGCGTAAAAGTTTACTTATCAAACCTGTTTAATTTAGAAGTACAAAAATACCAAAACCCTAGTCCCAACATAATTAAATAGTGTTTTTGTTTAAAAAAGTCTAGAAGTGTTATAAATCTAACAAATTCAAGAATGAAGCCTCCGTCATCAAGGGGATATCTAACTTCTCAGCCTTAACCTTTTTACTTGGTCCCATACCTTCCCCTGCAACAATAAAAGAGGTTTTCGAAGAAATGGAACTTGAAACCTTTCCTCCATGCTCCTCAATCATTGCCTTAAGTTCATTTCGAGACAGTGTTTCGAAAACACCACTCACTACAATGTTTTTACCATCTAATGCATTTGAAGTTAAAGCAAGTATTTCATTTTCCATTTGGACACCAAACTGAGTTAATCGTTCCACCAATTCACGGTTACTTGGAATTTGAAAATAGTGCACCAAACTTTGAGCAATTCGTACACCAATGTCATCCACAGCAATCAATTCTTCTTCTGTCGCTTGCATCAGACTGGACATGGAAACAAAGTGTGATGCTAATCGTTTGGCTACAGTAGCCCCAACAAAACGAATACCCAATCCAAACAACACTTTAGCAAAAGGCTGCTTCTTTGAAGCTTCTAAACCCAGTAAAAGATTATCAACCGATTTTTGAGCCATACGTTCTAAAGGCAATAATTCTTCTTCTTTTAGTGCATACAAATCTGCAATATTATTTGCCAAGCCTTCATTAAACAACAAGGCAACTGTTTCGCCTCCCAAACCTTCTATATCCATTGCTGTTCGTCCAATATAGTGTTGCATTTTTCCAATAATCTGAGTTGCACATCCAGTAATATTGGGGCAGTAATGCTGCGCCTCACCCCCAATTCGAACCAAAGTGGTTTCACAATCTGGACAGCTATCTATATAAGTAATTCGATTTTCTATTAACCCTCTCATCGTGTGATCGACACCTACTATTTTGGGAATGATCTCCCCTCCTTTTTCTACATAAACACGATCGCCCAAACGTAAATTTAGTTTCTCTATTTGATCTGCATTATGCAAAGATGCCCGTTTAACCGTAGTACCCGAGAGTAGTACGGGAGTTAAATTTGCAACCGGAGTAATAGCGCCCGTTCTTCCAACTTGATAACTTACAGTCTCAAGAGTAGTACTCGCCTGCTCGGCTTGATACTTATAAGAGATCGCCCAACGTGGTGATTTTGAAGTAAAACCAAGAAGCTCTTGGTCTTTTAAGTCATTAACTTTAATTACTATCCCATCAATCTCAAACGGCAATTGATCTCTTTTGTGTTCCCATTCGTTTATATAACGTAAAATGCCGTCTATAGAATCAGCTTGAACTAAAGTGTCTGGAACCGTAAAGCCCCATGAACGTGCTTCGACTAGAGAATCATAGTGATTTTTAAATCCAAGGTTTTTGCCAACCAATGCATATAACAAACAGGTCAACGGCCGTTGAGCAGTTTCGCTACTGTCTTGAAGTTTCAATGACCCAGAAGCTGTATTTCTAGGATTCATATACGGCTCCTCACCTGCTTCAACTCGTTTTTTGTTCAGTGCTTCAAAACCAGCCAAAGGCATTACGATTTCTCCACGTATCTCAAATAAATCAGGAAAACTTCCTTGTAACTTGAGGGGGATGTTCGGGATGGTTTTGATATTCATTGTAACATCGTCGCCTTGTGTTCCATCTCCGCGAGTTACTGCTCTGAGGAGGGCACCTTTTTCGTATGTAAGATTAATTGAAGCTCCATCATATTTCAATTCACAGGTAAATGTTGGTGTTTTCCCTTCTAGGTTTTTAATAATGCGATCTACCCATTCCCTAATCTCTTCTTCAGAATACGTATTCCCAAGAGAGTACATTCGCTCCGCATGTGTTACTGTTTCAAAGTTTTTAGTGATTTGACCACCAACGCGTTGTGAAGGTGAGTTTGAATCATACAGTTTAGGGTGTTGTGCCTCTAAATCTTGAAGTTCTTTCATCATTTGATCAAACTCAAAATCACTTATCAGGCTAGTGTCATTTACATAATACTCAAAATTATACTGATGCAATTTAGAGCGTAAGCCTTCTATTTTTTCTTGGACATTCGTCATGCTATATGTTACTTTTTGTGGCTTTAATCATCCTTGGGCGATTCAAGTAATCGTTTCGAACCTCAACAGAATCAAAGGTAAACTTTTTGAAAAAAATTACAAGTTCATCAACAAAAATAGGATTTATCTCAAAGTAAAGTGCGCCAGAGGGTTTTAGATTTTGCTGAGCAAACTCGATGATTCTTTTATAAAAAAGCAAGGGATCTTCCTCTGGTACGAAAAGTGCCAAATCTGGTTCGTAATCCAAAACATTAGACAACATCTGCTCTTTTTCTGAAGGCACTACATAAGGGGGGTTTGAAACAATAACATCTAAAGGTTTCAACCACGGCTTCTTATCAAGGATATCTTCAAGGTGAAATTGAACAGAAACTTCGTTCTTACTGGCATTTCTTTGCGCAACATCGAGTGCTTGTTCAGAAACATCCAAAGCTGAAACTTTCCATTGTTGAGCGGCTTTTTTTAAAGAAATAGCAATACAACCACTCCCCGTACCTATATCCAATATTGTTAAAGGGTTTAGTTTATCTTCATCAGAAACAATCCATTGAACCAATTCTTCCGTTTCGGGTCTGGGAATTAGAACAGCTGCATTAACTTCTAGTTCTAAATCCATAAAATAAGTGGTTCCCAAAATGTACTGCAAGGGTCTTTCTTTTTTTAATTCAATCAAAGCTAGCTCAAGCTTCTCTTCTTCGACTGTAGTGAGTTTGTAGTTCGGATCTAGGCCAATTTTAATGGGTTCCCATTTAAAATAAGCCTGCATAAGGCGTTTCAAAAAATCATCACATTCTTCGAGCGCATAAACATTCTTTAATTGAGCCCTGAAGTAAGACCTAAATTCAATTAATGTCATTTAAAGTTTTTTAGTAAGCCAAACATTACAAGAGGTATGGCCCGTAGAACCCATTGGTCCATCAATATATTCAAAACCTTTTTTGAGATACAGTTTTTGAGCGGCCTTCATATAAGGTAAGGTTTCTAGATAACACATTTCAAAGCCTTGTTCTTTTGCATAATTCAAACAATGATCAATCATTTTTTCTCCTAAAGCTTTTCCTCTTGCTTCCTTTAGGAAATACATTTTTTGCAGCTCACAAACAGAAGGATCGCCTCCTTGAAGCGAGGCAATACCAGCCCCTCCAATGAGTATTCCGTTTTCTTCAATAACAAAATAAGCAGCGCGCTCTTTTATATAGGTTTTGTGCATATAATCCAATTCTGGATCAGCATATGCAGTACCCACTTTTGGAACACCAATTTCCACAAGGACTTGTCTGATCACAGAAGCCAAGTCAGCATTATCTTTTTCTAATACTTCTCTAATAATGATCATCTTCATTCAATTCTTTAGTATTTTTATACTTTCTAAAAATAATACTATTTCAATTCTTAGCATGAATAAAAAAGATCCTATTCACATAAAATTTATGCAGCGGTGTCTGGATCTAGCAAAACTAGGTCTTGGACAAACGTACCCAAATCCACTAGTTGGTAGTGTTCTTGTTTACAAAGGAAAAATAGTAAGTGAAGGATGGCATCAGAAAAAAGGAGAAGCTCATGCCGAAGTACACGCAATCCAAAACCTAAAAGACAAGTCTCTCTTGAATATGTGCACCTTGTATGTAAATCTTGAACCTTGCAATCACCATGGAGCGACCCCGCCTTGTAGCGATTTAATTGTGTCTTCAAAAATACCACGTGTTGTTGTGGGCTGTTCTGATCCGTTTAAATTGGTAAATGGTGCCGGTATCGAAAAACTAAAAAACGCTGGATGTGAAGTTCTCGTTGGAGTTTTAGAACAAGAAGCTCAAGAAATCAATAAACGCTTTTTCACTTTTCACTTAAAGAAAAGACCTTATATTATATTGAAATGGGCTCAAAGTACGGATGGATTTATCGCTCCATTAAAAAAAAACAGATCCCTTAAGGAGCCTGTTTGGCTTAGTAATGAGTCTTCCCAGACCTACAGCCATCTTTGGCGAGCGCAAGAGCAAAGTATTTTGGTTGGGGTACAAACTGTAATTGACGATAATCCCAGCCTTACAACTCGTAAGGTACAGGGTAATTCCCCATTAAGAATTGTTCTAGACCCTCAAGGCAGAATACCTGAAGATTCGAATGTTCTCTCAGATGAATTTGATACTTTGATTTTCTCAACTAAAAAAAGGGCTACCACTAAAGAGGTTGTAATATCAGACTTTAAAAAACCCCTTGATCAGCTTTGTACTTTTTTACACCAAAAAAACATTCAATCCTTAATAGTCGAAGGAGGAAGTAAAACCCTTCAGGGGTTTATTGATTCTGAATTATGGGATGAGGCACGAATATTTACTTCGCCAAAAGTATTGAGCGAAGGTATAAGGAAGCCTATTTTAAAGGGAAAACAAAAAAGCAGTAGCCGCATCGAAGGAGACAGGTTAGAAATAGTGCTTTCTAATCTCGAAAAAGAGCGCTAAAATTCTCTGGACAACGAATTGGTTTTCTCGTTTCAGAATTCAAAAACGCCAAAGATGTATTGCCCAGACAAACAACTTGATTTTCTTGGTTTCTGATTTCGTAAGAAAATTTAATTTTCACTTTAGGAATTTCTTCTAATTGAATATGGACAATTAAAGAATCGTCGAAAAGTGCAGAGGTTTTATAGGATAGATTTGCATCAATAACAGGCATGATTATTCCCTGTTTCTCCATTGAAGTATAAGATACACCAAGAGCAGTAAGCCATTCAAGCCGAGCCACTTCAAAATAACGTAAATAGTTGCTGTGATGCACAATTCCCATTTGATCGGTTTCGCCATATCGAACGAGAATTGGTTTGGAAATAAATTGTTTTTTAATGTATGTCATCTTGCTTAAATGTAAGCTCCTATAATCTGCGAAAAAAAAACTTTATAATCAATAGCAAATGGACTTTTTTTTTAAAAAAAAAGTGTTAATATTTGTATTATAATTATCGAGAGATAATTTATCTATATAATTTCTTCTTATTAATTAATGCAAAAGACTGCTCAATCTTCTTGGAAAAACTGTTTGGCCTTTATACAGGACAACATTCAACCACAAGCATATAAAACTTGGTTTGAGCCAATCACACCCATAAAATTAACCGACAAAGCCCTTAGTATTCAGGTACCCAGTAAGTTTTTTTACGAATGGCTAGAAGAGCACTACGTAAAACTACTTAAGATTGCGCTCACGCAAGAATTAGGTGAAGACGCACGATTGGTCTACGTCATTAAAATGGAGAACACTTTAGGCAGTAAGCAACCGTTCACTGAAAGCATTCCCAGTTCGCAACAATCACGAGTTTTAGCTCAAAATGTGGAAGCGCCACTAAGCTCTCTAAATGCAGAACTGAAAAATCCTTTTGTGATTCCAGGAATTCGAAACCTGCAAATTGAATCTCAGCTCAATCCAAATTATAATTTCCAAAACTTCTTAGAAGGTGATTCTAACCGATTGGCTCGTTCAGCAGGATTAGCTGTTGCAAACAAACCTGGTGGAACCTCGTTCAACCCCTTACTCATTTTTGGAAATGTTGGTTTAGGGAAAACACATCTTGCCCACGCTATTGGTGTTCAGATAAAAGAAAAATATACCGACAAGACCGTTCTCTATATTTCAGCTGAAAAATTCACACAACAGTATATCGAATCGGTTAAGAAAAACACGAGAAACGATTTTATACATTTCTATCAAATCATTGATGTTTTAATCATCGATGACGTACAATTCTTATCTGGTAAAACTGGGACACAAGATGTATTCTTCCACATATTCAATCACCTACATCAAAACGGAAAGCAAGTAATCCTAACTTCGGACAAAGCTCCTGTTGATATGCAAGACATTGAACAACGCTTACTCTCTCGTTTCAAATGGGGTCTTTCTGCTGAGTTACAGCAACCCGATTTTGAAACTCGTATTTCGATTCTAAAGAATAAACTCTACCGTGATGGTGTAATCATCGAAGAACCAATTATCGATTATGTTGCCAAAAGCATCAAATCGAATATTCGAGAACTCGAAGGGGCTATCATCTCATTGATCGCGCAATCTTCTTTCAACAAAGTTGAAATTACACTTGAATTGGCCAAAGAGATTGTTGAGAAATTTGTTAAACATACCAAGCGTGAAGTTTCTATTGACTACATACAAAAAGTTGTTTCCGAATATTTCCAAATGGATGTAGAAACATTACAATCAAAAACCAGAAAGCGTCACATCGTTCAAGCGAGACAATTGGCCATGTATTTTGCTAAAAAATACACCAAGGCTTCTCTTGCAAGTATTGGTAGTCAAATTGGAAAACGTGATCATGCTACCGTTTTACATGCGTGTAAAACGGTCGATAACTTGACTTTCACCGACAAACAATTCCGAAAATACGTCGAAGACCTCAACCAAAAGTTAACGCTATAACTTTTCTTTCAGATGAAAAAAGGTAATGTACTTATGGTTTGCCTTGGAAACATCTGTCGATCTCCACTTGCACACGGAATTTTCGAACACCTCAGTAAAGACTTTTCAATAACAGTAGACTCAGCTGGAACAGCAAACTACCATGCAGGAAATGCTCCTGACCCAAGAAGTATTAAAACCGCTGCAGCAAAAGGAATCAATATTGCAAATCAAAAAGCACGACAATTCATTGCCGCAGACTTTGTTGCTTTTGATTATATTTTTGTCATGGATCAAGAGAACTTAAACAATGTTCTAAAACTGGCTGAGACAGAATCGGATCGCAAGAAAGTTCGACTTTTGTTAGGATCAGATGAAGTTGAAGATCCTTATTACGGAGGAGATCAAGGGTTTGAAATTGTCTTTGATAAAATTGAAAAAGCGTGTAAAAACATCATAGAATCATGGAATCAGTAGACCAAGCTGTAGAAAAGGGTATCTTATATTTAATCCCTTCCCCTTTGGGAGAAAATGCACCAATGGAGGTCTTACCGTTGACTGTTCGGAAAGTAATTGGAGAGGTTACACATTTTATCGTTGAAAACGAAAAAGACGCAAGACGATTCATTAAAAGAATCAGTCCAAAAAAGGATCAGAGTCTTTTACAGTTGTATCCCTTAAACAAGTTCACTTCACCAGAGGAAATCCTTACCTACCTTGATCCAATTCAAGAGGGCATTACTATGGGTGTTGTTTCTGATGCAGGATGTCCGGGTGTTGCAGACCCTGGAGCTGAGATTGTAAAAATGGCGCATCGTAAGAATATAGTAGTGCGACCTTTGGTGGGGCCTTCTTCAATCTTGCTTGCTTTGATGAGCTCTGGTTTGAATGGACAAAATTTTGCATTCAATGGCTATCTTCCCATCGATAAGTCAAAACGGCAAAAAGAAATAAAAAAATTAGAGAAAAAATCATTCGACTACAACCAGTCGCAACTCTTTATAGAAACTCCGTATCGAAACGATCAATTACTACAAGATTTACTCAAAACATTAGATCGTAACACAGAAGTCTGTGTCGCTTGTGACATTTCACTTCCGAGCGAATACATCAAGACATTTACTGTTAAGCAATGGAAAAAAATAAAACTGGAACTACATAAACGTCCTGCTATATTCATCATTCACAAAGATCCTCTATCGGTATAACTTTTGACTGTTAATCCAACGATGATACGCTCTACTATTCCGAAGATGCTGTATGTAAGTTGTAGCAAACGTATGATATCCCGGTTGTTTTGGATTTGCAACAAAGTATAAGTACTTATGCGAATCTGCCTGTAATACTGCATCAATTGCGTTGATGTCGGGCATTGTTATAGGGCCAGGAGGGACTCCTTTATTTTTATAGGTGTTGTATGGGGATTTAATTTTCAGATCTTTTCTTAACACCCGACGGATAATCGTATCAAAATTTTGATGCTTCTCTTTTAGGGCGTAAATAACAGTAGGATCGGCTTCCAGTCGCATACGCTTCCGCAAACGATTTAAATATACGCCAGCAATCTTCGTTCGTTCTTCAACCTGTACCGTTTCCTTTTGAACAATTGCTGCAAGCGAAATAACTTCTTCGGGTGTCAATCCGATGCGTTCTGCTTGCTCTAAACGCTGGGAATTCCAAAACCGTTTGTATTCCTTAAGCATGCGGTTTCTGAATTTTTTGGGCGTAGTATTCCAAAACACTTCATAGGAGTTTGGAAGGTACATAGCAAGGGCAGTTTTTGGAGTGAAACCATGGGTTTCTAAAAATACAGAATCTCGAAAGTTATTGAGTAAAGACAGGCTATCTGCCTCGAGTTGCTGAGCCAGTCGTCCAGCTAAATTCTCCAGGCGCTCTTGGTTATTAAACACAACCTTTACGGCTGTGTTTTTTCCTCGAAGTACATTCACGATTTCATGATTATTCAGCCCTTTTTTTAGTATGTACTTTCCTCCCTTAACACGCTCCGTATAACCTTTTTTCCGTGCTGCAAGCTGAAAATCATCCGTCGATATCAATAGGTTTTCCAGTTCTAAAACCACATCCTGAAAACTGAAATTGTTCCCAATAAACACATAGGATTCCGAATTTGTAAAGGCTGTATTGGGCTTAAAAAAAACACGATAGAAGGTGTAGGTAAAATAGCTCCCTACCACCATACCCAGAAGTAAAATAATACTGATGATTTTTTTTCTATACATCTAAAAGTTTTTGAACGATGATTTCATCGTGAAATTGATTCTCATAATAACTCCAATCTTTTTTGACAGCAGTTTCTATATAGCCCGCAGCTTTAAACAAAGCGCGACTTGAAGTGTTCTCTATGGATACCTCAGCATAAAGCTGATGCAGGTTTAGTTTTTGTATTGCCTTTTCCTCTAACAACTGTAGCGCTTCTTTTGCATAGCCCCTACCTCTATATTCTTCTACAATCACAACCCCAACAGCCGCTCGTGCATGCTTTGGTTCATAATCGAATAAATCGATTAAGCCGAGTTTGTTGGAATCCGAATCTGCAATCACAAAACGCTGTTGACCAGCCTCGACAATATCTTGCTTTGCATTTTGAATATAGATTTTCAAAACTTCATGGGAATAGGGTTCAGTTGTATTCGAATATTTCCACAAGCAGCTGTCGTTTTCAATACATTCTAAAAATTCAAGATCTGAAGACTCTAGAAGCCGTAAGCTGCAGGTTTTGTGCACAACTAAAATTTAAAGGTTCCACGATATACTTGTTCTACTGGTCCGGAAAGAAAAATCTGAGAATAGGCGTTGTCGGTTAGCTCAAATTGAATCTCTAAAACACCACCTTCAACATTGATCTTAATCTTCGTTGCTGTTGTTTTTTTGATCTCATACATTGCCAGAGCAACTGCAGTTGCTCCAGTTCCACAAGAAAGTGTTTCGTCCTCTACTCCTCTTTCGTAGGTTCTTATTGCAAACTGATCTTTAGCTAATTGTTCTACAAAATTCACATTTGTACCAGTCGTATGATACGGGGACCCCTGGCGAATTCGTTTTCCATTTCCATAGACGTCAAATGTTTTCAGCCCCTCTACCATTTCTACATGGTGGGGAGAGCCTGTATCTAAAAAACTATAGTTTTCAAACGTTTGAATTTCGTTTACATCATGCATTTGCAATGAAATGATATCTCCCTCGATATGTGCACTGTGCAAACCGTCGACAGCTTCAAAGGTTGTTTTATTCTTTATACAGTTTAAGAAATTTGCAAAGGCGATTGTACAGCGTGCACCGTTACCACACAGAGAGCTTTCATTCCCATCGGCATTAAAATAAACCATCTTGAAATCTGAAGTAGCTGCATTCTGAATTAAAATTAACCCATCTGCTCCAATGCCAAAACGACGGTCGCAAAGACGAGCTACTAAAGAAACATCCTTTTCAGGAAAATTAAGCGACCGATCATCGATTAAAATGAAGTCGTTACCGGTTCCTTGATATTTGTAAAATTCTTGTTCCATATAAAGAGCAAATTTACACAATATTTTTTGTTCCTAAGAGGATGTTAAAAACACGTTAAACCGATAAAAAAACCCCAACGATTTTCTAATTTTGAATAAAAAATTTAGTCTTATGAAAGCAATCCTCAAAATTAGTTTAGTGTCCCTAATTAGTTCAGGGCTTACTTTTATGTTTTTTATTTCATTTTACAGCCCAGAAAAATTAGACCCCAAAGCAGAACCAGTTCCTGTTGTACCGATCAATTTTTCTTCTAGTTACAACGCAATTAATTCAGCACCAACAGACTTTGTCCTTGCCGCCAACAAAAGCATAGGAGCTGTGGTTCATATAAAAAATACTGCAAACGGTTCTTCCGACAATTACTTAGACTACTTTTTTGGAGAAGATAGAAGAGCACGTGTGGGGACTGGATCAGGTGTTATTGTTTCTCCTGATGGATATGTATTGACCAATAATCATGTCATTGAAAATGCAACCAAACTTGAAGTAACAACAAATGACAACAAACGATATCAGGCTACACTCATTGCAACAGACCCAACAACCGATATCGCTGTGTTGAAAATAGACACCGACAAACCTTTGCCCTACTTGTATTTTGCAGATTCCAATCAGACAAAAATAGGCGAATGGGTCTTAGCAATAGGAAATCCGTTCAATCTCAATTCTACAGTAACGGCTGGGATTATCAGCGCAAAATCTAGAGATTTGAACGCTCGTGACAGTAAAAGCCAATCCTACATCCAAACCGATGCAGCAGTAAACATGGGGAATAGCGGTGGCGCACTGGTAAATACATCTGGGGAATTGATTGGAATCAATACCGCAATCACCTCGATGAGTGGAGGTTTCGAAGGCTATTCGTTTGCGATTCCAAGTAATATCGCTCGTAAGGTATTCGAAGATCTTGTGGAATTTGGAAGTGTTAAAAAAGGATTGATCGGTATTTTTGGAACTCCAGTAACCCCAGATTTAGTTGACTCTGAAAATTTAAGCCTGCTGGAGGGTGTATACATTCGAGAGGTTCAAAAAGGAATGGGAGCTGAAAAAGCTGGGTTAAAAGAAGAAGATATCATCACCAAAATCGATGACATCCAAATAAAAACTTTTTCTGACCTAACCGGTTATATCGAAAGCAAGCATCCTGGAGATCGCGTCACTGTAGAATACTACAGAAAAGGGGAAGCAAAAACAGCAGTTGTAACCTTAGAAGTGATCAATCAAGTACGTTTTATGCAGATGACCATTGAAAATTTCACTGCAGAAGAAAAAAAAGAAAGGAACCTCGACTACGGCCTTCGGGTACTTGAATCGGGAGCATATATGTATGAAATAAGTCCAAACTCTGTACTTCTAAGGGTTAATGAGCAGCCGCTAAACACCATCGATGACTTGAGAAAGTTTGATCGGAATAACATTCAAAACTTAGAATATTTAAGTCCAAATGGTGAAAAAGAACGTATTTCATTCAGACGGAGGTAATTTTAATTTGAGCTTATTCTCAGGAGTGATCATTCGGGTTATTTAAAAAAAGCCGCATCTTTGCATTTCAAATATTTCTTATGCGCATTGACATAATTACCTTGTTCCCAAAACTGCTACAAAGCCCATTCGAAGCTTCTATTGTAAAGCGCGCTATAGAAGGAGAAAAAGTTGAAGTAGTCTTCCATGATCCGAGAGATTATACGGTATCCAAGTACAAACAAGTAGATGATGCACCTTTTGGAGGTGGAGCTGGAATGGTTATGATGATTGAACCCATTGACAAGTGCATTACAAAACTTAAAGCCGAACGCAGCTACGATGAAATCATTTATATGACTCCCGATGGGGATCAGTTGAATCAGCCAATAGCAAATGAATGTTCACTCAAAGAGAACATCATCATTTTATGTGGCCATTACAAAGGAGTAGATCAACGTGTACGCGATCATTTCATTACCAGAGAAATTTCGATTGGAGATTTTGTGTTATCAGGAGGTGAACTGGCGGCTGCCGTTTTTTGCGACAGCATCATCCGATTGATTCCTGGCGTTTTAGGAAACGAATCTTCGGCATTGAGTGACAGTTACCAAGATAATTTACTCGCACCGCCTATCTACACAAGACCGGCGAGTTACAAAGGCTGGGAAGTGCCTCCCATTCTCACCTCTGGAAATACACCTGCGGTAGAGCTTTGGAGAGAGGAACAAGCTTTTGAACGAACCCAAAAACTACGCCCAGACTTATTAGAAGACTAATATGAGATCAAAACAATTATTACATATTCTAATTGGATTATCGTTCCTTTTCATGTCCTGTAAAAAAAATCATCCCATAATCAGGAGGAAGACTTACTGGCTTGTACTTTGATATTCGTTACAGAATCTGTTACAGTTTCGGGTTCAATTCTAGATGACTTTTACAGCCTACGTCTTTCGACTGGAGATACTTTACGATTAGAGGATTACAATGCAGAAGACCGCTTTTACCCTGTACTAAACGACAATTCTATTCCCCAGACTAAAGGTATTGAAGAGCAAATTGATTTTGTTGCCCTCCGTGGAGATCAAATCCTAAAAACGCCCTACACCTTTAGTTCCGATGGTTGTCATATTGTTAAAATTAGTGGTTTAGAAGTGCTGGATTTTTAAAAAGCAGCTTTTTTTGATTTTTTTCTACAAAAAAGGAAATCAAAAATAAAATAATTGGTACTTTTGCACTCGCAATGTAACCTCTGACGAAAATCGTGTATGTTACTCGCTACAATTATTTAAGCATATCGAATGGAATCATTAATTAATTTTGTTCAGGACCAATTCATCGAAAAAAAAGAATTTCCTGAATTTTCAGCTGGAGACACCATCACAGTTTATTACGAAATCCGAGAAGGAGAAAAAGTAAGAACGCAGTTTTACAGAGGTGTCGTAATTCAAATCAAAGGGACTGGCTTATCCAAAACCTTTACGATTAGAAAAATGTCTGGAGAAATTGGTGTAGAACGTATCTTCCCAATCAACCTTCCAGCCCTTCAAAAAATTGAAATCAACAAACGTGGAAGCGTTCGTAGAGCTCGTATCTATTACTTTAGAGAATTACGTGGTAAGAAAGCACGTATCAAAGAGCGTCAATACAAATAAAATTTTAAAGGTCGCAATAGCGACCTTTTTTGTTAACTGAATTTAACCCTCTTAATTCTTGGGGTATGTTCCGAGGATAAAATTATAAAACACAAAATATGTCAAAAATAAAAGTTGCCAACCCGGTAGTTGAAATTGATGGAGATGAAATGACACGCATCATCTGGAAATTCATCAAAGAACAGTTGATTTTACCTTATCTAGATGTTGAATTATTGTATTACGATCTCGGGATCGAAAAACGTAATGAAACTAACGATCAAATCACTGTAGATGCAGCTGAGGCAATCAAAAAACATAACGTTGGAATCAAATGTGCGACGATTACTCCCGATGAAGATCGTGTAGAAGAATTTGATTTAAAAAGAATGTATCGCTCTCCTAACGGGACCATCCGAAATATTGTAGGTGGTACGGTATTCAGAGAACCCATCATAATGAGCAATGTACCACGTTATGTTCAGGGATGGACAAAACCAATCTGTATTGGACGTCATGCATTTGGAGATCAATACAAAGCAACGGATACAGTAATCAAAGGAAAAGGGAAACTTACAATGACCTTTACCCCAGAAGACGGAAGCGAAGCACAGTCTTGGGAGGTATACGACTTTCAAGAAGCTGGAGTTGCCATGTCTATGTACAACATCGACAGTTCTATTTACGGCTTTGCTCGTTCTTGTATGACCCGTGCATTAGACAAAGGATGGCCGCTATATCTGTCTACAAAAAACACCATCATGAAAGCGTATGATGGACGTTTTAAAGACATCTTTCAAGAAGTATTTGATGCAGAATTTAAAGACCTTTTTGATGCTGCCGGTATTACGTATGAGCACCGACTAATCGACGATATGGTAGCAGCATGTATGAAATGGAGCGGAGGTTTCGTTTGGGCATGTAAGAACTACGACGGAGATGTTCAATCGGACACCGTAGCCCAAGGGTTCGGTTCTTTAGGGCTTATGACTTCTACTTTAGTAACTCCAGATGGAATTACAATGGAAGCTGAAGCTGCTCACGGAACAGTAACACGTCACTTCAGACAACACCAACAAGGAAAAGAAACTTCAACCAACCCAATCGCATCCATATTTGCATGGACACGTGGTTTGGCTCACCGAGGGAAACTAGATGAAAATCAAGCGTTAATTGATTTTTGTACCGCGCTTGAAGAAGTATGTGTAGCAACTGTTGAAAGTGGAAAAATGACTAAAGATTTAGCTGTTTTGATTCACGGAGAAAAGTTGAATGAATCCAACTATCTAACAACACAGGGCTTCTTAGCCGCTTTAAAAGAAAATCTCGATAAGAAACTTTCTTAAAACATTTTAAAAACTCCACAATGTGGAGTTTTTTTTTGCTTTGTTTTAAAATAAACCACTAATTTTAAAAATGGCTTTTACAAAAACTACAGAGCAAGATTCCTTACACAATAAGCTCGAAGAAAAATCGGTTCCCGAATTACTTCAGGGCATGCATCAGGAAGACCAAAAGGTTTTGACTGCCGTAGAATTGGTGTTACCGCAAACAGAAGCGTTAATCACTAAAGTTGTTTTACAACTCCAAGATGGTGGTCGTTTATTTTATATCGGTGCAGGCACTAGTGGCCGATTGGGTATTTTAGATGCTTCCGAGTGTCCTCCTACTTTCGGGAGTGACCCAGAACAAGTAGTAGGAGTAATTGCTGGAGGCAAAACTGCCATCTACAAAGCCGTCGAAAATGCAGAAGACAATACCAATCAAGGGTGGTTGGATTTACAAGCACATGGTATTTCTTCCAAGGATATTGTAATTGGAATAGCTGCATCAGGAACTACCCCTTATGTAATCGAAGCCCTACGAAAGGCTCGAGAACATAAGATCCCAACAGGATGTATTTCGTGTAACCGAAACAGTCCTTTGGCCAAAGTATCTGATTTTCCTATTGAAGTTGTAGTTGGACCTGAATTTGTTACTGGTAGTTCGCGCATGAAAGCGGGAACTGCACAGAAATTAATTTTAAACATGATTTCAACGGCAACCATGATTCAGTTGGGTCATATCCGAGGAAATAAAATGGTCGATATGCAAATGACAAACGCTAAACTTAAAAAGCGTGCCGTCGCTATCATCCAAGAACAACTTTCGATTGGGCAAGAAGCCGCCTCTACCCTCCTTTCTAAACACAAAAGCATCCGAAAAGCAATTGATCATCACACAGCAAATGAATAAAGAAAACGTACAAAAAGGCTT
>ENA-OQVM01000860-OQVM01000860.1-marine-metagenome-genome-assembly--contig:-NODE-860-length-43429-cov-5.212124_pt1 | contig 43429 bp, 30 predicted proteins | sample MGYA00237776_ERZ505498 | MGnify/ENA primary metagenome ERZ505498 (study PRJEB26159, sample SAMN06265151) | marine metagenome | isolation source: Helgoland LTER site | place: Germany:Helgoland, sampling...
ACGCCACGTATAAAGCCTTGTTTATCAACCAAAACAAAATTTTCGGTATGTATAAAATTGTTCTCATCTTGAGTTTTGATAAAATCCTCATCAGCAAAATAGCCCGTTCTTGCAATGCTATAAAGAGCCCCTTTATCACCAGTTACTATATGCCATTTATTAGAATTTACATTATGTTTCAACCCATAATCTTTTATAACAGAAACAGAATCTTTCCATGGCATTACCGTATGCGATAGTAATTTTATAGTGTCATCATTTTTATAAGCCTCTTGCAAACTTGCCATATTTTTTGTGAGTTTTGGACAAATACCTAGGCAACTTGTAAAGAAGAAATCTGCTATGTAAATCTTATTTTTAAAAGTAGCATTGGTAACCGTTTCTCCATCTTGATTTATAAATGAAAATTCAGGAATTTTATGTTTTGGAGTATTCCATTCCGGTGTAAATTCTGCGGAATTGAAATAAGGTAAACTTGAAACTGATTCTTCTGTATGTTTCTCTTTGCAAGAGAAACATAATATTAAAATCAAAATTACCAGAGCATATTTCCTTCCTCTGACATGAGTGATTCCTTCATTCATATGAATGATAATTTTATTCAATTTCATCTTTATTAACTGTTACGGTATAGCATTTCTTCAAACCTATAAGCCCAAAACGATCTCTATTCACTACTTCATAATTAGCCTTGATAGTGCCATCATATTTCCACATACGCTGACGCCCTAATTCTTTTCCAGCAAAATAATTAAAGTCTCTAAAAATTTGACCGGATTTATACCATTCTTTTACAATACCATGAAATTCTCCTTTTTTATTAAAATGATATTCAAACTTTTTAGTTCCATCATCCCACCAAGATTTATGAATACCTGTTTTAAAACCTTCATTATAAAAGCGTTCAATATACCTAAATCCAGTTACATCCCATTGCTTTTCATAACCGTGTTTTTTCCCGTCGACATATTCAATTTTAGATTTTGATTTTTTAGTTTCATAATAGGTAACTAATACACCACTAAAAGGAACTTCTTTATAAAACAAAACACCATTATCTAACTTCAAACTCACATCCAAAGCATCTATTATTTGTGAGGTTGGGGACGTATTACAATTAAAAATTATAAGATAAATAATGCCGATATGTAAAATTCTAAATTTCAATTAACGCGATATATTTCCTGGTGTTCCAAAATATCCATTACCATTAATATAGGGGTCTTGACTTGTGACATGATAGTGATAAATCCCATTAGGGAAATCGGGAGTAACAGATGTATGACCGTGGTAAATATCTAAATCAGCATTGGTAATAATCTCTCCATTTTCAAAAGGACCATAAACAGGAAATCCATCTGATAATAATCCTAAAAAAGCATCATCGCCAAATTGATCTGTTAAATAAGTAGGTTCTATGTGGTAATGATACGTTGTCATAGCCGGATGACCCAACCACTGATCGAAAGAATTAATTTCGCCCGCTAATGGTGAATTCCCTGCTGCATATTGATTAAAAAACACAACACCATTTCTTGATATACCGATAGGTCCTAAACTAGTAGCTTGCTTAATTGTGGCTTCCTCTGGGTTTAATGTTATTGTAAAGACAATATTTTGTGCGCCGATTGAACCTGGGTTTTTATTCCAATTGTCATTATTTCCATTATAAACTTCATACAATGGATTACTTGCATCCCAGTAGGGACTTGTATGATTTGGTAAATCTGCAGTAGTAAAAGTTACGGTATTCCCATTAATAGCATATGATAAACCAGTCCCTTCAAATTTCGCAAGTATGTTGCTTGTATCGTAAGTAGCAACTGTATTTACTTCTTCTTGCTCTTGTTCTAATCCCGAATCATCTCCATCAGAACATGCGGCAAGAATTAACATGGAAAGTAGGCCAAACCTTAAAGAATATTTTAAATATTTCATAGTATTTAAGCGTTATATTATTAGCTTTTAATGTTTATAATTTCAGATTCCAAAGCTTCTTTTGCCATCTGAGCTTCTTCAGATAAAGGAAGACGGTTAGCATCTAATAAATTAATTGATTCTAAAGGGTCTTCTGCTAAATGATAAAGTGCTTCATTACCGCTACTAAATTTCATTAGTTTGTATTTATCATTTCTAATAGTATGGTCCAAATTATTGATGTCATCACCAATTTCGCTGTACACATAATCTCTAACAGTTATACCAGGTGCATTGAACATGGATTTAAAATTCTTACTATCATTTATTTCAGAAATATTAGAACCAGCTATTCCAGCAATAGTAGCGAACAAATCTGTCGTACAAAGAAGCGCTTCCTCTTCTACTCCTTTTCGTTCAACATTTTTTCCAGAAATTACCATAGGTACATTCACACCTCCTTGATATAAACTATTTTTTGCACGACGATTTGGGTACGTTTGCACCACTTGGTTTGGTGTGCCGTTATCTCCAATAAAAACAATAAAAGTATTATCTCTTTCTTCTTGACTCATCGAGTTTATTAGTCTTCCCATTTCAGTATCCATAGCCTCTAGCATGGCTAGGTAATATGGTAAAGGATTAGCATCTATACTAGATTGGTCTGAAGCTAGTCCAACTTGACTATATAATTCGCTTGGTGGTAAATGAAAAGGTGTATGAGGCGCATTATAAGCTAACCACAAAAACCAAGGCTGATTTTGGCTCCCTATCCAATTAATTGCTAAATCAGTAAACTTTGTGGTAGTGTATTCTGTTGATTTAGAACTTTGCATATTTTCTACCAAATTCCAATTCCAATAAGACTGTACTCCTCCGCCTAATACCCCAGTGTATTCATCAATTCCAATAGCATTAGGATGGCTTATATCTCCAGATAAATGCCATTTACCAATTACAGCATGGCTATATCCAGAATTCATGCCATCTAAATAGTTTTGTATGGACTGCTCATTACTCGATAAGTTCTGTCCGACATTAGTTACTTCTGTTCTAAACCCATACTTCCCAGTGAGGATACTTGCTCTTGTTGGAGTACATAATGGATAAGACCATAAGTTATTAAACTTGATTCCATTACTCATGAGTGACTGTAAAATAGGCATGTTAGGTTTAATCCCATCTATATTATAATTAGGTGTAGCATCTAAACCCATGTCGTCTGCTATTATAAGTAATATATTTGGCTGTTTAGCTATGTTCTCCTCCTTGTCCTGAATAATAAAAGCAACGTCTTCAGCATTACTACATGCTGAAAAAACAAGAAATAGAAATAATAATTTGAAATATGATAATTTCATTTGTCATAGCCGTTTGGTTTTAGACCGAATAAAAACAGAAAGGTTTAATTAGAAATATTCTATTCATATTAATAAACATTATAACTACCTTTGCGGTCTCATAAAAACAACATGCGATTACATAGAAACCTTTGCTTTGCAGTCATAGACGGATTAACCCTGATTTTTAACGAAGGTAAGTATGCCGATAAAGTTATTCAACAGCTATTAAAGCGTGATAAACGTTGGGGTGCTAGAGACAGGGGCTTTGTTGCCGAAACCACATATGAAATGGTCCGTTGGAAACGTTTATATGCTGAAATCGCTGAAGTTAAAGAACCTTTTGATCGTGATAATCTGTGGCGTATGTTTGCCGTTTGGGCAACTTTAAAAGGTATAAAATTACCAGATTGGAAATATTTTGAAGGCACACCTTTAAGAAAAATTAAAGGACGTTATGACGAACTTTCAAAAACGAGAAAATTTAAAGAATCTATTCCAGATTGGATGGACCAAATAGGCATAAAGGAATTAGGTAGAGAAGTTTGGAGCAAGGAAATTGCCGCATTAAACCAACAAGCCGATGTTATTTTAAGAGTAAACACACTTAAAACAACCAAAGAAAAATTACAAACTACTTTATTTGATTTAGACATAGAAACCGACTTTGTAGATAATCATCCTAGCGCCCTAAAATTAAGAGAGCGTGCTAATGTGTTTTCTACTGATGCTTTTAAAAATGGACATTTTGAAGTTCAAGATGCTAATTCTCAATTAGTCGCGGAGTATTTAAATGTAGAACCTGGTATGCGCGTGGTTGATGCTTGCGCAGGTGCAGGTGGAAAAACATTGCATTTAGCGGCTTTAATGGAAAACAAAGGGCAAATTATTGCTATGGATATTTATAGCAATAAATTGAATGAATTAAAACGGCGTGCAAAACGAAACGGCGCTCATAACATTGAAAACCGTGTTATTGAATCTACAAAAGCAATTAAAAAACTATACGATAAAGCCGACCGTGTTTTAATTGACGCCCCATGTTCGGGACTGGGTGTATTACGCCGAAACCCGGATGCAAAATGGAAACTTCAACCTGAGTTTATTGATAAAATAAAGAAAACACAGCAAGATATTTTACAACAATATTCAAGAATGGTAAAAGTTGGCGGACAACTGGTTTATGCAACCTGTTCTGTGTTACCTTCTGAAAACCAAGAACAAGTAGCTACCTTCTTAAAATCGGAAGCTGGAGAAAACTTTACTTTAGTTAAAGATAATAAAGTCTTGTCTCATAAATCTGGTTTTGATGGGTTTTATATGGCTTTACTGGAGCGGAAATCTTAATAAGGAACTATTTAACAAAATAATGCTTTTTTGATTTTATTTTAAAATCAATTCAACTCTTTTTTTACTTTTTAAAACCAATTTAAAGGTGTTAAAAAAGCTACATAAATGATAATATCTATCAAAAAATATCCGTCTTTGGTAATTAATTTCATTTTATAGACATAAACAAACTATATTTAGGGTAAGAAAAGATTATCATACCATAACCTCCCTATAAATGAAACACATTTACTTAGTATTCTTATTAGTAACATCGATTGCATTTGCGCAATTAACACCGCCTGCAAGCCAACAAACCTACTACACAGATGTAGATTTCAATACTACTGGCATGACTTTATTTAACGATTTAGCCATTGAAACTATAGCGAAACACAGCAACTTCCTTAGTTACTCAGAGATTTGGGATTCGAGTAAAATAACAGACGAAGACCCAGATAATAATAGCAATGTCTTATTAATTTATGGCTATAACGATACAGATGGTAATTCTAAAACAGACCGCTCAAGATCTAAAAATTTAAATGGAGGGACCAATGGTACCGATTGGAATAGAGAACATACCTTTCCAAATTCTTTGGCAAGTCCTAAATTAGAAGATGACATCTTCGCTTATGCCGATGCTCATAACCTGAGACCTGCTGATGTGGACATGAACGGTAGTCGAGGGAATTTAAAATTTGCAGCAGGTTCTGGAAATTCAGGTAGTGTTTCTGGTGGCTGGTATCCTGGTGACGAGTGGAGAGGTGATGCTGCAAGAATAATTATGTACATGTATTTAAGATTAGGTAATAGATGTTATCCCTCGTTTGCCACAGATGGATCAACAAACGCTTTTGATATTAATATGATTGATCTTTTATTAGATTGGAATTCAATCGATCCTGTTTCAGAAATCGAAGATAAGAGGAATACATACCACGCAAATACAAGCAATACCTACGCCCAAGGAAACAGAAATCCATTTATAGACAATCCTTATTTAGCTACAGTTATTTGGGGAGGAACACCTGCTCAAGATCGTTGGAATACAACACCTGACACAGAAGTCCCAACAACACCTACAGCTCTAGCAGCTGTAAACCCAACAGAAACAACCGTAGATTTATCTTGGACTGCTTCAACAGATAATATTGCAGTTTCAAGTTACGATGTATATCTAGGTGGTGCCTTTTATGTAAATACTTCATCTAACACTACAACATATACAGTTACAGGTTTAACAGCCTCAACAGCTTATACATTTACGCTTTTGGCAAAAGATGCTTCGGGCAACGAATCTTCTCTTAGTACTTCTGCAACCGAAACAACTACAGCACCTGATACGGAAGACCCAACGATACCTGCAAGTTTAACGGCCTCAAACCCAACAGCATCAACCATAGATTTATCTTGGACTGCTTCCACAGATAATACGGCAGTTACAAGTTATGATGTGTATGTTGGTGGTATCTTTTATGTAAATACAGGATCTAACACAACAACATATACTGTTTTAAACTTAGCCTCTGAAACAGCTTATACCTTTACCATTTTAGCTAAAGATGCTGCAGGTAATGCATCTTCTCAGAGTAATTCTGCAATCGAAACAACATTAGTTGGTTCGTCAGACTGTGCCTCTGAAGATTTTGCAAATATTCCTGCAGGTCAAAGTAATTATACAACACGCACATGGACAGGAACAGATGGATTTTGGACTGCTACAGATGCTAGAACAGACCAATCATTAAACTCTAAAGCGATTTGTATTAGAAATGGCACATTAACATCTCCCGCTTTAAGCGGTGGTATAGGAAGCTTAACGGTTACAACCCAACTCACTTTTGGCGGTTCTGCAGGTACTTTTGATGTTCTTGTAAATAATGTATCTGTAGGCTCTATACCGTACGGTTCAGATAACACAACTAGTACGACAACAACACTATCTAATATAAATACTTCAGGAAGTGTTACTGTTGTTTTGGACAATCAATCAACTACTAATAGAGTGAGAATAGATGATTTATCTTTTACTTGTTACACGGGTACTTTAGATATCGATAATAACGACTTTGAAGCTATTAAATTATACCCTAATCCATTAAATGGAGACCAATTATTTATAAAAGCTAACGAAATATTAAATGTTAAAATATTTAGTATTCTAGGCGAAAAAATTACTGATAGCAGTGTAGATGCTTCCAAAAGCTATATTAAGGTTTCCAATTTAAACAAAGGCGTTTACTTGGTATCCATTAGTAACGGAAATAAATCGGTTACTAAAAAACTGATTAAGCTATAAAAAACTCCTAAAAAAAATAGTTTTAAGTTTAAATAAATATAAAAAACCAATCCATCTTAATAGTAAATGTAATACTGTCTGACGGTAAAGAACTAGAGAAAAGGTTAATTAAAAATTAAATTCTAAGCGGCTTTATATAAGTCGCTTTTTTTGTTCAAAACTCTTGGATAACTCAAAATTTTCGATATCATTTTTTAACTAAAATTCCACTAAAAAAAGTAAATTTGCCCTTTCTTTAAATAAATACTAATCAAGACCTAATGATTCATTTCTTTGGAAACACAACCAGCAACATATTTGCTGTTCAAACTACAAAAGAATTATCAACTGAAACGACTTCAAGATTAACATGGCTTTTTGGCAATCAGCCCAAAATAGAACAAGCATCCTTAGATGCTATTTTTATTGGTCCGCGCGCAGCAATGATAACCCCTTGGAGTACCAATGCTGTTGAAATTACTCAAAATATGGGGATTTCAGACATCATCAGAATTGAAGAATTTCAACCTGTTTCAGAAGATTTTAATGATTTTGACCCAATGATTTCTGAAAAATTCAGCGATTTAAATCAAGACTCATTTACTATTGATATTCAGCCAGAACCTATCCTTAATATTGAAGATATTTTAGCCTACAATCAACAAGAAGGTTTATCATTAAGCGATGAAGAGGTATCGTATTTAGATGGTGTTGCTAAGAAAATTGGTCGTCCTTTAACCGACTCGGAAGTATTTGGGTTTTCGCAAGTTAATAGTGAGCATTGTCGTCATAAAATTTTCAATGGCACGTTTGTGATAGACGGTGAAGAAAAACCGATCTCATTATTTAAATTAATTAAAGAAACTGCGAAGCAACATCCAGGCGATATTGTTTCTGCTTATAAAGATAATGTGGCTTTTATAAAAGGCCCAAAAGTAGAACAATTTGCACCTAAACGTGCAGATATTCCTGATTACTATACCACACAGGATTTTGAATCTGTTATTTCGCTTAAAGCGGAAACGCATAACTTTCCTACTACCGTTGAGCCTTTTAATGGTGCTGCAACGGGCGCTGGTGGTGAAATTAGAGATAGACTTGCTGGTGGGAAGGGGTCGCTTCCTCTTGCAGGAACTGCGGTTTATATGACGTCGTATTCTCGATTAGAAGAAAACAGGCATTGGGAACAAAAATTTGAAGCAAGAGATTGGTTATACCAAACACCAATGGATATTTTGATAAAAGCATCTAATGGTGCATCAGATTTTGGTAATAAATTTGGACAACCTCTAATCTGTGGTTCGGTATTAACTTTTGAACATCAAGAAAACTCAGCAGTAAGTACATCAACAGCAAGAAAACTTGGTTTTGATAAAGTTATTATGCAAGCTGGTGGAATTGGATACGCAAAAGCAGATCAGGCTCTAAAAGACACACCTCAAGAAGGCGATAAAATTGTAATTCTTGGTGGTGATAATTATCGAATTGGTATGGGTGGCGCTGCAGTATCTTCTGCCGACACTGGAGCACTTGCTTCAGGAATTGAATTAAATGCAGTACAACGTTCCAATCCAGAAATGCAAAAACGTGCTGCTAACGCTGTTCGTGGTATGGTAGAAAGTGAAGAGAATTTCATTGTTTCTATTCACGATCATGGTGCTGGAGGACACTTAAACTGTCTATCTGAATTGGTTGAAGATACAGGTGGAAAAATAGATTTAGATGCATTACCAATTGGAGATCCTACGTTATCTGCAAAAGAAATTATAGGAAACGAATCTCAAGAACGTATGGGATTGGTTATTGGTGAGGAACATATAGAAACACTTCACAACATTGCAGACCGGGAACGTTCGCCAATGTATACTGTTGGAGATGTGACAACAAACAATCGTTTTACTTTCGAATCTAAAACCACAGGGGATAAACCTATGGATTTAGCTTTAGAAGACATGTTTGGTAGTTCTCCTAAAACTATTTTAACTGATAAAACAATTATCCGACATTATAAAAACTCAAGATATAAAACGAAGAATTTACAAATCTATTTAGAGCAGGTTTTACAATTGGAAGCTGTAGCTTGTAAAGATTGGTTAACTAATAAAGTAGATCGATGCGTTGGCGGCAAAGTAGCCAAACAACAATGTGTTGGTCCTTTACAAATTCCGTTAAATAATGTTGGTGTTATGGCATTGGATTTTAAAGGAAAAGAAGGGGTTGCGACCTCTATTGGCCACTCGCCTATATCTGGATTAATCCATCCAGAAGCAGGTAGTAGAAATTCAATTACAGAAGCGTTAACTAACATCATTTGGGCACCATTAAAAGAAAATTTAGCCTCTATTTCTCTTTCTGCCAATTGGATGTGGCCCTGTAAAAATGAAGGTGAAGATGCGCGTTTATATAAAGCTGTTAAAGCTATTTCAGAATTCTCGATCGATTTAGGAATCAATGTTCCAACTGGAAAAGATTCGCTTTCTATGAAACAAAAATATAAAGATGGTGATGTCATTTCTCCAGGAACTGTTATTATTTCTGCTGCTGCAAATTGTAATGAAATCTCTAAAGTTGTGGAACCTGTTTTACAACAAAACGGAGAAAACATCTATTATATTAATATCTCGCAAGATGATTTTAAATTAGGCGGAAGTTCTTTTAACCAAGTTTTAAATACCATTGGAAATGAAGCTCCAGATGTAAAAAATTCGAGCTTTGTAAAAGACACTTTTAATACCATCCAAAACTTAATTATAGCAGATAAAATTTCTGCTGGACACGATGTGGCTTCTGGTGGATTAATTACCACCTTGTTAGAACTATGTTTTGCTGATATTAACTTAGGTGCTGATTTTGATATCTCTGCTTTAAATGAGGAAGATTCTATAAAAGTTTTATTCTCTGAAAATTCAGGACTAGTTTTTCAAGGTGATGCTTCAATTGAAACTATTTTATCAGAAAATAATATAGAATTTTTCACTATTGGAACTGCAAATAATACAGGAATAGTGAACATTAAAAATAACGAAGATGACTTCTCTTTTGATGTTGCTACAATGAGAGATGTTTGGTATAAAACATCTTTTTTATTAGACCAAAAGCAAACAGCAAATGGTTTAGCTCAAGACCGATTTGACAATTATAAAAATCAACCGTTACAATATACATTCCCAAAGCATTTTACTGGAAAATTACCAGTAATTGGAAAAACAAAACCAAAAGCGGCTATCCTTCGAGAAAAAGGAAGTAACTCTGAGCGCGAAATGGCAAATGCTATGTATTTAGCTGGTTTTGATGTGAAGGATGTTCACATGACCGATTTAATTTCTGGTCGTGAAAACTTAGAAGATATTCAGTTTTTAGGTGCTGTTGGTGGATTTAGCAACTCTGATGTTTTAGGTTCTGCAAAAGGTTGGGCAGGAGCTATTAAATATAACGAAAAAGCTAATAAAGTGATACAAGATTTCTTCAATAGAGAAGACACGCTTTCTGTTGGAATTTGCAACGGGTGCCAATTGTTTATGGAATTAGAAGAGATAAACCCAGAGCATGACGTTCATGGTAAAATGGATCATAATGATTCTCATAAACATGAAAGTTCATTTACTTCAGTAAAAATTCAAGAGAATAATTCTGTGATGCTTTCTACACTCGCAGGAACGACTTTAGGAGTTTGGATTTCACATGGTGAAGGTAAATTTAGCTTACCATACTCTGAAGACAAATATCATATTGTGGCTAAATATGGCTATGAAAGTTATCCACATAACCCTAATGGTTCTGACTTTAATACGGCTATGATGTCTGATAAAACAGGGCGCCACTTAGTAACTATGCCACACATTGAGCGTTCTACATTTCAATGGAATTGGGCTAATTATCCTGATGGACGCAAAGATGAAGTTTCACCTTGGCTAGAGGCTTTTGTGAATGCTCGACTTTGGATTGAAAACAGATAATCTTACGAAATAGAATAAAAAAAGCCCCGAAGTGAAATATTCATTTCGAGGCTTATCATGTAAAAAAATTAGAAAACTATTATAAAGTTGCTTTTATAGCCGCTTGTGCAGATGCAATCCGAGCTATTGGCACTCGATATGGAGAACAACTTACGTAGTTCAAACCAGTATTATAACAGAATTCAACAGAACTAGGCTCTCCGCCATGTTCCCCGCAAATACCTACTTTTAAATTAGGTTTTGTACTTCTACCTTTAGTAGTTCCCATTTCAACTAATTGACCTACACCTTCTTGATCTAATACTTCAAAAGGATCATTTTTTAAGATGCCTTCTTCAATATATACAGGCAAGAATTTACCAGCATCATCACGAGAATAACCAAATGCCATTTGTGTTAAATCGTTTGTTCCAAATGAGAAGAAATCAGCTCTTTTAGCAATTAAATTTGCAGTTAAACAAGCTCTTGGAATTTCAATCATCGTTCCTACTAAATATTCAATAGAATCGTTTCTTTCTTCAAAAACTTTATCTGCAGTTGCTCTAATAATGGTTTCTTGATTTTCAAATTCAGCAATTGTACCTATTAAAGGAACCATAATTTCTGGTTTCGCGACAACACCTCTTTCTTTTAAGTTTAATGCAGCTTCTATAATAGCTCTTGCTTGCATTTCTGTAATTTCAGGATATGTAATACCCAATCTACAGCCTCTATGACCTAACATTGGGTTAAATTCTTCTAATTCAGCTACTTTACTTTTAACAGCTTCTAAAGAAATATGCATATCTTCAGCTAAATCTCTTTGAGTAGCTAATTGATGAGGCACGAACTCGTGTAATGGTGGATCTAATAAACGAACCGTTACGGGTAAACCAGCCATTGCCTCAAAAATACCTTCAAAGTCTTCACGTTGCATAGGTAATAATTCATTTAATGCTTCTTTACGTCCTTTAACAGTATCTGCTAAAATCATTTCACGCATGGCTTTAATACGGTCAACATCAAAAAACATGTGCTCTGTTCTAGTTAAGCCGATACCTTGCGCACCAAATTTCACAGCTACTTTTGCATCTTTTGGAGAGTCTGCATTTGTCCGAACTTGCATAGTTGCAAACTTATCTGACAATTCCATTATTTCTGCAAATTCACCACTTAATTCTGGTTCAATTGTAGCAACTTTTCCTTCAATAATATTTCCTGTAGAACCGTTTAAAGAAATCCAATCACCTTCGTGATATTCATGACCATCAACTGTTAAAGTTCTGTTTTTATAATTTATTTTCAATGCACCCGCACCAGACACACAACATTTACCCATGCCACGTGCTACAACGGCTGCGTGAGAAGTCATGCCACCACGAGCTGTTAAAATACCTTTAGCAATGTTCATACCTTCTAAATCTTCTGGAGACGTTTCGATACGAACTAAAATACTATGTTTATATTTTGCAGCTTCATCAGCAAAGAAAACAATTTTACCAGTTGCAGCTCCAGGAGATGCAGGTAAACCTTGTGCAATTACATTAGCAGTTTTCAATGCTTTTGGATCAAAAATTGGATGTAATAATTCATCTAATTTATTAGGTTCAATTTTAAGCATTGCTTCTTTTTCTGTATGTAAACCTTCTTTTAAAGAATCCATTGCAATTTTAACCATTGCAGCTCCAGTACGTTTACCATTACGCGTTTGAAGAATCCAAAGTTTACCATCTTGCATGGTAAACTCCATATCCTGCATATCTTTATAATGTAACTCTAACTTTTCTTGGTATCCGTTTAATTCATTATAGATTACTGGCATTAATTCTTCTAATGAAGGATAGTTAGCCAATCGGTCTTCTTCTTCAACTTTTGCTAATTCAGCCCAACGCAATGACCCTACTTTTGTAATTTGTTGCGGAGTTCTAGTCCCTGCGACAACATCTTCACCTTGTGCATTAATTAAATATTCTCCATTGAAAAGATTTTCACCTGTACCAGCATCACGCGTAAAACACACACCAGTTCCGGAGTTATCTCCCATATTACCGTAAACCATAGCTTGTACGTTAACTGCTGTTCCCCAATCAGCTGGGTAACCGTTCATATTTCTATAGTACACAGCTCTATCACCATTCCAGCTATTAAAAACCGCTACAACAGCTCCCCAAAGTTGTTCCCAAGGGTTTGTTGGAAAATCGTGTCCTGTACGTTTTTTGACGGCTTCTTTAAAATCATATACTAAATCTTTTAAATCTTGTACTGTAAATTCTGTATCTAATTCTATATCACGTTTATGCTTTAAGGCTTCCATTATCTCTTCAAAAGGATCGATATCTTCTTTAGATTCTGGTTTCATACCTAAAACTACGTCACCATACATTTGAATAAAACGACGGTATGAATCCCAAGCAAAAATCTCATTATTTGTTTTTTTGGCTAACCCAAGAACCACTTCATCATTCATTCCTAGATTAAGTACAGTATCCATCATTCCTGGCATGGAAACCCTTGCCCCAGAACGCACTGATACTAACAATGGATTATCTTTATCACCAAAAGCTGTTCCCATTTGAGACTCTATTTTGGCGATTGATGCTTCGACCTCTTCCTTAATCATTCCTACAACAGCCTCTTGGCCTAAAAGGTTATATTCCGTACAAACTTCGGTAGTAATAGTAAACCCTGGAGGGACAGGAATTCCTATTGCGCTCATTTCTGCTAAATTAGCTCCTTTACCACCCAATAGGTTTTTCATTGTGCTGTTTCCATCAGCTGTTTTGTCCCCAAATTTAAAAACTCGAGCCTTTGTTTTTTCAAGTATTTCCATAATATTTATTTTAATTATCCTTGTATAAAAAGTTCAATAAAAGTAACTTATAAATGAATGAATTATCATGACAAAAGTCATGTGGAAACAATTTAAATTTGAAAAAAAATTGATTTTTAATTAAATAAAACGTTAGAAAAAATATGCTATTTGTAGCTGAACTAAATTTTCTAAAAGAAAATTTTTTAGGAAGAAATAAACTGATACCAAAAAAAAAGTACTTCCAAAAATATGACAGTGCTTTCTAATTAATTCTAGTATTAAAGTCTATACCAACTTCAATTGTTTTTCTATTTTTTCATCCATTTTTCGATATGCTCTTGTCACTGTACGTTTCATTATTAATGACACGAATAAAGCAATGGTAAATAATCCAGCAAAAACTTTCAAGGTGGTATCTAGTGAACCTATAGCATTCTTAACCATATCATAAATAGTTGGACCTACAACACCCGCTAATCCCCATGCAGTTAATACCATGCCGTGGATAGCCCCTAATTGTTTTGTTCCGAATAAATCTCCTAAAAATACAGGTAGCGTTGCAAAACCACCACCATACATGGTTATTACGGTAAAGATAACGACTAAAAAGGTCAACTCCATTGAGGTTTTTGGCAAGAAGAAAAATGCTAAAACCTGGAAAGCAAAGAAAATAATGTAAGTATTTGTTCTTCCTAAATAATCGGATAACGTAGACCAATTATTCTACCCAAACCATTAAACACATCTATTAAACCAACTATAGCTGCAGTTTCCGTTGCTGTGTAATTAAGTTTTTCTTGCATCATTGGGCTCGCCGAAGATATAATTGCAATACCGCAGGCAATATTAATAAACATAATAATTACAAAATCAGATTTAAAAGAGCACAAACATGGAATTAAGGCAGCATTATATTAAATTTAGTTTATTTGGCACCATTTCACACACTCAATTTGTAAATCATTTTTATTTTCATACTTTGCATCGTTGCATATTATATATTCCCTATGAAAGAGATAACAAGACTTTTTGATTTTCCTTATTACCAATTAGAAAATAAACCTAATGATGCCGCTTTAGTTACTAAATACAACGGTGAATGGGTCAAAACTTCAACACAAGAATATATAGATAAAGCAAATGCTATAAGTAGAGCTCTACTAAAACTCGGGGTTAAAAAGGGGGATAGAATAGCTCTTATTTCTACAACCAACAGAACGGAGTGGAATATTATGGATATTGGCATACTTCAAATTGGTGCACAAAATATCCCAATATATCCAACCATTTGTGCTGAAGATTATGAATATGTTTTAAATCATAGCGAATCTACTTATTGCTTTGTTTCAGACGAAGAAGTATTAGGCAAAGTCAATAAAGTAATAAAGAATACGGGTTTAAAAGAAGTCTATTCTTTTGATCATATTAAAGGATGTAAACATTATTCTGAATTATTAGAATTAGGGAAAGACACTTCTAATCAAGAAGAAGTGGAAATTCGAAAAAATGAAGTAAAGCCCTCTGATTTAGCTACAATTATATACACATCGGGCACCACAGGTACTCCTAAAGGGGTTATGCTTTCTCATTGGAATATTACAAGTAATGTTATAGATAGTATTCCAAGAGTACCTTTGGATGAAGGAGAAACACGAGTACTCAGTTTTTTGCCTATATGTCATATTTTTGAACGTGTTTTAATTTACGTATACCAGCATTCGGGAACTTCTATATATTTCGCAGAAGCACTTGATAAAATAGGTGAAAATGCCAAAGAAATTAAACCCAATATGATGAGTGTTGTACCAAGGCTCTTAGAAAAAGTGTATGATAAAATAATGGCAAAAGCCGAAGAACTTACCGGTATTAAAAAAGCCTTGTTTTATTGGGCTGTTAGCTTAGGTGAAAAATGGGAGCCATATGGACAAAATGGTGCTTGGTATGAATTTAAATTAAGTATTGCTAGCAAACTTATTTTTAGTAAATGGCGAGCTGCTCTAGGAGGTGAATTACATACTATGGTATCTGGAAGTGCTGCACTTCAACCTCGATTATCAAGAATTTTTTCTGCTGCTGGAATGCGTATTATGGAAGGATATGGATTAACAGAAACATCACCGGTAGTTTCAGTAGGTAGATATGCCGACAAGATGTTTAAAATTGGTACAGTAGGTATCCCTATTGATAGTGTTGAAGTTAAAATTGCTGAGGATGGTGAAATCTTAATAAAAGGCCCTAATGTTATGATGGGCTATTACAAGGACCCAGAAAAAACTGCAAGCGTAATGACAGGTGATTACTTCCATACTGGCGATAAAGGAGAAATTGACCCTGATGGCTTCTTGAAAATTACTGGTCGTAAAAAAGAAATGTTTAAAACGTCAGGTGGAAAATATATTATACCTACACTTCTTGAAAATGATTTAAAACAATCTCGTTTTATAGAACAAATTATGGTAATTGGTGAAGGTGAAAAAATGCCCGCAGCACTAATTCAACCAAACTTTGATTTTGTTAAAGAATGGATTGAACATAAACATCAGCCAATTGGGAATTCTTTTCAAGATATTGCGAATTCAGAAATCATCCAAAAACGAATTCAAAAAGAGGTTGATAAATGCAACCAAAAATTTGGTAAATGGGAGCAAATTAAAAAATTTGAAATCACTCCTGAAGTTTGGTCTATAGATTCAGGTCATCTTACCCCTACTATGAAAATGAAAAGAGCTGTTATTAAAAACAGGTATCTAGATTTAATCGAAAAAATTTATCGCCCATAATCTCATCAAAAAATAGTTAACACAAAATTTTATTTGACTCTACTTAAATCAAAATAGCTTTTCAATATTTAGTAAACGGTAAATTTCTGAATAGATACACGAGCATGATGTTTACTATTTTTTTTAATTTCTAAGGTTTAATTCATATTACAAATATAATTTAACACAAAAATACTATGCGTGCATAGTATTTTTTTTTATATTTGGCTTCACCAATGTAAAACTATGAAGGAAAAAACCATTGATTATGTACTCCGAACTACTTGGCTAACAGTTCAAAAAATGTATAATGAAGAAGCTTCAAAGTTTGGAAGTACGATGGCAACTGGTTTTACATTGTTAAGTATAGACCCGGAAAAAGGAACGCCCTCAACTTCTCTAGGTCCAAAAATGGGAATAGAAGCTACTAGTTTATCTAGAATCTTGAAAACCATGGAAAAGAAAGGCTTAATCACAAGAAAACCGAACCCTAGTGATGGTAGAGGTGTTATTATTGGTCTAACAGATTTTGGTATAGAAAAAAGAGACTACTCAAGAGAAAAGGTGTTGTTATTTAATGAAGCTATAAAAAATAATGTTTCAGAAGAACAGTTACTAAATTTTTATGAAGTCGCAGAAGTTATTAATGATATAGTGTGTAACAAAAAAATATTTAATCAATCTGATAGTTGAAAAATAAAATGAGCAAACGTAGAATTAAAAAAATAGCCATTATTGGTTCGGGTATTATGGGAAGTGGTATCGCTTGCCATTTCGCCAATATAGGTGTAGATGTCCTATTATTAGACATCGTACCTAGAGAACTAAACGATAAAGAAAAAGCAAAAGGGTTAACCTTGGAAGACAAAGTTGTTAGAAATAGATTAGTTAATGATGCATTAACTACTTCAATAAAATCTAAACCTGCACCACTTTATCATGCTTCTTTTGTTAATCGTATTACAACTGGAAACTTAGATGATGATATTGCTAAAGTAGCAGATGTAGACTGGATAATGGAAGTTGTAGTTGAAAGACTTGACATTAAACAACAAGTTTTTGAAAAGCTAGAAAAACATAGAACACCCGGCACCTTAATTACTTCGAATACATCTGGTATTCCAATTAAATTCATGAATACAGGTCGTTCTGAAGATTTTCAAAAACACTTTTGTGGTACACACTTTTTTAACCCAGCACGTTACTTAAAATTATTCGAAATTATTCCTGGACCAAATACGTCCTCAGAAGTTTTAGACTTCTTAAATGGTTATGGTGAGCAATTCCTTGGAAAAACCTCTGTAGTAGCGAAAGATACACCTGCATTTATTGGAAACCGAATCGGAATTTTTAGTATTCAAAGTCTATTTCATACAGTAAAAGATTTAGGTTTAACTGTTGAAGAAGTTGACAAATTATCGGGTCCAGTAATTGGTCGTCCAAAATCGGCTACTTTTAGAACTGTAGACGTTGTAGGATTAGACACTCTAGTACATGTAGCTAATGGGATTGCAGATAACTGTAAAGATGATGAGCGTTTAGAGGTTTTCAAATTACCAGATTTCATCAATACCATGATGGAAAATAAATGGTTAGGAAGTAAAACTGGACAAGGTTTTTATAAGAAAACTGTTTCAGCTGAAGGCAAAAAAGAAATTTTAACTCTCGATTTAAACACTTTAGAATATCGTTCAGCCAAACGTGCAAAATTTGCCACTTTAGAATTAACAAAAACAATTGATAAAGTAGCAGACCGTTTTAAAGTATTAGTAAAAGGAAAAGATAAAGCGGGAGAATTCTACAGAAAAAGTTTTTCAGCATTATTTGCGTACGTTTCAAATCGTATTCCAGAAATTACAGATGAATTATACAAAATTGACGATGCTATGAAAGCTGGCTTTGGCTGGGAACATGGTCCTTTTCAAATCTGGGATGCTATTGGTGTCGAAAAAGGTGTCGAGATGATGCAAGCTGAAGGTTTAACGCCTGCAGATTGGGTTCACGATATGATTGCCTCTGGAAGCGATAGCTTCTACTCTATTCAAGATGGTGCTTCTTATAGTTATGATATTCCGAATAAAATTCAAGAAAAAATTCCTGGACAAGATTCGTTTATCATTTTAGATAATGTTAGAAAAACAACTGAAGTTTATAGTAACTCTGGAGTTTCTGTTCAAGATTTAGGCGATGGTATTCTTAATGTAGAATTCCAATCTAAAATGAACACCATTGGTGGTGACGTTTTAGCAGGATTAAATAAAGCTATTGATATGGCTGAAAAAGATTTTGCCGGATTAGTAGTTGGAAACCAAGGCCCAAACTTCTCGGTTGGTGCCAACATAGGCATGATTTTTATGATGGCTGCCGAACAAGAATACGACGAGCTTAATGCAGCTATCAAATATTTCCAAGATACCATGATGCGTATGCGTTATTCTTCAATCCCAACAATTTCTGCGCCTCACGGCATGGCACTTGGTGGTGGTTGTGAAATTTCATTACACGCAGATAAAATTGTAGCAGCAGCAGAAACTTATATGGGACTTGTAGAGTTTGGTGTTGGTGTAATTCCTGGTGGTGGTGGTTCTAAAGAAATGGCTTTAAGAGCATCAGACACTTTCAGAAAAGGTGATGTGCAATTAAATACACTTCAAGAATATTTCTTAACTATTGGCATGGCAAAAGTATCAACTTCGGCTTACGAAGCTTTCGATTTAGGGCTTTTACAAAAAGGAAAAGATGTTGTTGTCGTAAATAAAGACCGCCAAATAGCTACTGCAAAAGCACACGCTAAATTAATGGCAGATGCAGGTTACACACAACCTGTTCACAGAAAAGATGTTCTTGTTCTTGGTAAACAAGCGCTAGGAATGTTCTTAGTAGGTACAGATGCTATGAAAGACTCTCACTACATCAGTGAACATGATATGAAAATTGCTAACAAATTGGCTTACGTTATGGCTGGTGGAGATTTATCCGAACCGACATTAGTAAGCGAGCAATACTTGTTAGACTTAGAGCGTGAAGCTTTCCTTTCGCTTTGTACAGAACGTAAAACTTTGGAAAGAATTCAGCACATGTTAACCAAAGGAAAACCTTTAAGAAACTAAGAAAAATGAAAACAGCATATATAGTAAAAGCATATAGAACCGCAGTTGGTAAAGCCCCTAAAGGCGTGTTCCGTTTTAAAAGAACGGATGAATTGGCCGCAGAGACCATCAAATATATGATGAAAGAATTGCCAGGTCTAGACCCAAAACGTATTGATGATGTGATCGTTGGTAATGCTATGCCAGAAGGAGCTCAAGGTTTAAATATGGCGCGTTTAATCTCGTTAATGGGATTGGAAGTAATAGATGTTCCAGGTGTAACAGTTAATCGTTTTTGCTCTTCTGGAGTGGAAACTATTGGTATGGCAACTGCAAAAATTCAAGCTGGAATGGCAGATTGTATTATTGCGGGTGGAGCAGAAAGCATGAGTAGCGTGCCAATGACAGGATTTAAGCCAGAATTAAATTACGACGCGATTGTAAAAGCTGGTCACGAAGATTATTATTGGGGAATGGGAAACACTGCGGAGGCAGTTGCTAATCAATTCAACGTATCACGCGAAGATCAAGATGAATTTGCTTATAATTCTCATATGAAAGCATTAAGAGCCCTAGAAGAAAATCGTTTTCAAGATCAAATTGTACCAATTGAAGTAGAACAAACATATGTTGATGCTAACGGAAAGAAAGCAACAAAATCATATACTGTAACTAAAGATGAAGGTCCAAGAAAGGGAACGAGCAAAGAAGCTCTAGCAAAATTAAGAGCTGTATTTGCAGCTGGAGGGAGCGTTACAGCTGGTAACTCATCGCAAATGAGTGATGGTGCAGCCTTTGTTATGGTCATGAGTGAAGATATGGTGAAAGAGTTAAATCTTGAACCAGTAGCAAGAATGGTAAACTATGCGGCTGCAGGTGTTGAGCCTCGCATTATGGGAATTGGTCCAGTAAAGGCAATTCCAAAAGCATTAAAACAAGCAGGTTTGAAGCAAGACGATTTATCGCTTATTGAATTGAATGAAGCTTTTGCTTCTCAATCTTTAGCTGTAATACGTGAATTAAACTTAAATCCAGATATCATTAATGTAAATGGTGGAGCAATTGCTTTAGGTCATCCATTAGGTTGTACAGGAGCAAAACTATCTGTACAGTTATTTGATGAAATGCGTAAGCAAAATATGCAAGGGAAATATGGTGCAGTAACCATGTGTGTTGGAACTGGACAAGGTGCTTGTGGAGTATTTGAATTTTTAAATTAAAAAGAACTTAATACAATTACATAAAATGGAAGCAACTGAAAAAGATATCCTACGTGGAGGTCAATTCTTAGTAAAAGAAACAAAATGCGAAGACGTATTTACTCCTGAAGATTTTTCAGAAGAACAAAATATGATGAAAGAAGCGGTTATGGAATTTAACGACCGTGAAATCATTCCTCATAAACCTCGCTTTGAAGCTAAAGATTATGCTTTAACTGAAGACGTTATGCGTAAAGCTGGAGAACTTGGATTTTTAGGTGTTGCAGTTCCTGAAGCCTATGGTGGATTAGGAATGGGTTTTGTATCTACATGTTTAACATGTGATTATATCTCATCTGGAACAGGTTCTTTTAGTACTGCATTTGGTGCGCATACAGGTATTGGCACTATGCCAATTACCTTATACGGTACAGAAGCTCAAAAACAAAAATACGTGCCTAAATTGGCTTCTGGTGAGTGGTTTGGAGCCTACTGTTTAACAGAACCAGGTGCCGGATCTGATGCTAATTCTGGTAAAACTACTGCAGAATTATCAGCAGATGGAAAAACATATAAAATTAACGGTCAAAAAATGTGGATCTCAAACGCTGGTTTTTGTAGCGTAATGATTGTTTTTGCTCGTATTGAAGGTGATAAAAACATTACAGGTTTCATTGTTGAAAATGATGCTGCTAATGGTATTACCATGGGTGAAGAAGAACATAAATTAGGTCTTCGTGCCTCTTCTACGCGCCAAGTGTTCTTTAACGATTGTGTTGTACCAATAGAAAATATGTTAGCTGGCCGTGGCGAAGGTTTTAAAATTGCAATGAATGCTTTAAACGTAGGTCGTATTAAATTAGCCGCTGCGTGTTTAGATTCTCAACGCAGAATTTTAAGTTATGGTGTGCAATATGCTAACGAAAGAAAACAATTTAAAACGCCTATTTCAGATTTTGGAGCTATCAAAATAAAGCTTGCTCAAATGGCTACCGATACTTATGCCGGAGAATCTGCCACATATAGAGCTGCGAAAAATATTGAAGACCGCATTGCCATGCGAGAAGCGGCGGGAAACACACACCAAGAAGCAGAGCTTAAAGGCGTTGAAGAATATGCTATTGAATGCTCTATATTAAAAGTTGCAGTTTCTGAAGATGTACAAAACTGTGCAGACGAAGGAATTCAAATCTTTGGTGGTATGGGCTTCTCTGAAGAAACACCAATGGAATCTGCTTGGAGAGATGCGCGTATTGCTCGTATTTACGAAGGAACTAACGAAATTAACAGAATGCTTTCGGTTGGAATGTTAGTAAAGAAAGCAATGAAAGGTCATGTAGATTTGTTAGGTCCAGCAACTGCTGTAGCCAATGAACTCATGGGAATTCCGTCCTTTGAAACTCCAGATTACTCTGAATTGTTTTCTGAAGAAAAAGCAATGATTGGAAGACTAAAAAAGGTATTCTTAATGGTTGCTGGTTCTGCGGTTCAAAAATTCGGACCGCAATTAGAAGAACACCAACAGTTATTAATTGCAGCTGCAGATATATTAATTGAAATTTATATGGCTGAATCTACAATTTTAAGAACTGAGAAAAATGTTAAACGAACTAGTGAAAAGGAACAAGCTGTTCAAATCGCCATGTCTAAATTATATCTATATAACGCAGTAAGTATTGTTGAAGGCAAAGGAAAAGAAAGTATAATTTCTTTTGCTGAAGGAGACGAGCAGCGTATGATGCTTATGGGCCTTAAACGTTTCACGAAATATACAAACTACCCAGATATCGTAGATTTACGTAACGAAATTGCAGAAAAAGTAAAAGCAGAAAATCAATATTGTTTTTAAGTATATTCAGTGACTAACTCAATTTTAAAACGCTTCAAGAATAAATCTTGAAGCGTTTTGTTTTTTGAACTATCCTGAAATTAGAATTTAAACTGGAACCACTTCATAAAAATTCATTTGAACTACATAAAGACTCCTTTCAACTACACTAAACACGCCACTCATCGAATTTGATTTATTTGTTTAGCTTATTAAACTATTTTAGATTTCGCATGAAAAAACTTCATTTAAAAAATGTAAACCGATCAAATTTTCCTTAGTGCAATTAGTATACACGTTGAACTACTGTCATTTTGAGATGTTGTAACATAAAATTAAAAACTAAGAAAAAAAAAATAAACAGGATGAAAGATAAAAGTGTTAACTTAATTAAGGTTATAAGTACCATTATACTTACGATTATTGTTACATGTACAGCAATCTTAAGTACTTAATTTCTATTAAAAAGATCTCATTAATGAATACGTGTATGTCAAAAAGGTTCTTAAATTTCTAAGCCACTTTATGGAGGTCTTGCCTTTTTATTTTTTGGATCAATGGATTTTGATATTAAAATACTGAGTGGTCTAAAAAATGAGAAACTTTAAGGTATTAAAGTTTAATCTAATAGTACGAAAAGGCTTTTCCATTGAAAAGCCTTTTCGTTTTTAATAATTATTGTGTAGTTTAAATTTAGTTATGGTTTCCGTAACTATAACTAGATGATGATAAAAATTTGGTTTAATTGGAATTAAGTAAACAAACCTAAAGAGGTATTTCAACAAAATTTAACATTTTATATACTAAATTGTTTTTTGTAAGAACTGAAGTCGACAAATATTTATTATAAGTTTACTCAAAAAAACAAAAAACTTATCGACCATGCAGTGGTCCATTAAGTTATCAAACACTTAATAAAAGAAATAAACATTGCATTTCCAAATAAAACCTTAGAGCCAAAGTAAAATGATTACATAAAAAAATATGTGAACTGGCAAAACTTAATGAGTTTGCAGGAGCATAAATTAAATATTGTTTTTAATTATATTTAGTCATAAACTCAATTACTAAAAATGCTTCGGATTAATTTTCAAAGCATTTTTTTTTATTATTTTTAAACAAAATATAAATTATGAATTATCGTCAAAATTTATTGGTTTTGGTTTCCCTATTATCCTTTTTGTCAATCCAAGCGCAAGGCTTATTGACCGAAAAAAAGAACTTTACTAAACAGGACACACTAAGAGGCTCAATAACCCCTGAACGCGAATGGTGGGATTTAACTTATTATCACTTGGATATAAAAGTTGATCCTGAAAACAAATTCATATCTGGTAAAAACACGATTCAATACAAAGTTTTAGAGCACGATTCAGTCATGCAAATTGATTTACAGTCCCCTATGAAACTACTAAAAGCAGTTCAAAATGGTAAAGAATTAAAAATTAGACATGACGGTAATGCGCATTTTATTGCATTGGTTGATAATCAAAGCCCAAACGAATTAAATAGTCTAGATGTATACTATGAAGGTCATCCAAAAGAAGCCGTTAGAGCACCATGGGACGGCGGTATTTCTTGGAAAAAAGACAAAAACGATAATCATTTTATCGCATCATCTTGTCAAGGTTTAGGCGCTAGTGTTTGGTGGCCTTGTAAAGACCACATGTATGATGAGGTTGATAGTATGCAAATTAGTGTAAACGTACCAAGTAAATTAATAAATGTTTCCAATGGAAGATTGCGACGTGTTGAGCAAATTGGAGACACAAAAACATACAGTTGGATAGTTAAAAGCCCAATAAATAACTATGGTGTTAATATTAATATTGGAGATTATGCGAATTTCTCCGAGGTATATGATGGACAGGCGGGTAATTTAGATATGGATTATTATGTTTTAAGTTATAATTTAGACAAAGCCAAAGAACAATTTAAACAGGCCCCAATGATGATGAAAGCTTTTGAGCATTGGTTTGGTCAATATCCTTTTTATGTTGATAGTTTTAAACTTGTTGAAGTTCCTTATTTAGGTATGGAACATCAAAGTTCTGTGACTTATGGTAATGGTTATCAAAATGGATATTTAGGAAATGATTTATCTGGAACAGGTTGGGGATTGAAATTTGATTTTATCATTATTCATGAAGCAGGACATGAATGGTTTGCTAATAACATTACGAACAGAGATGCTGCAGACATGTGGATTCACGAAGGGTTTACAGCATATTCTGAAAATTTATATTTAGATTATTACTTTGGAAAAGTAGCTTCAGCAGAATATGTAATAGGAACTCGAAAAAACATTCAAAACGACAGACCATTAATTGGGTTTTACAACGTAAATAAAGAAGGCTCTTCAGACATGTATTATAAAGGTGCTAATATGCTTCATACGCTTAGACAACTTTTAGAAGATGATGAGAAATGGCGAAAAATATTGCGTAAAATGAATGTAGAATTTTATCATCAAACGGTGACCACGCAACAAATAGAAAATTTTCTATCTAAAGAAACTGGTATTGACTTAACAGCATTTTTTAACCAATATTTAAGAACCACAAAAATTCCAACTTTAGAATATTTTATCAAAAATAAAACTTTGAAATACCGTTGGACTCATATCGTCGAGAACTTTGATATGCCAATTCAAATTAAAATCAATACTGATGAAAAATGGTTATTTCCTAAAGCCGAATGGAACACCATATCCTTAGATTCTAAAATCAATACGTTTGAAATTGACACTGATTTTTATGTAGAATCAAAAAAGCAATAAGCTTTGGAAGATTCACCTGAACTTTATTTTGAACATGATACTGATTGGTATGATTGGTTATTGCAAAATCATAACGAAGTAAAAAGTGTTTATCTGATTTTTTATAAACTAGAAATGAATATACCCAGCATGCGATAGAGTGACGCTGTTAAAGTTGCTATTCGTTTTGGCTGGATTGATTCTACGGTAAAAAGTTTAGGAAATGGAAAAAGACGATAATATTTCTGCCCTGGAAACCCGAAAAGCACGTGGAGTGCTCTTAATAAAAAACATGTTGAAGAGTTAACACAGGCCCTTTTAATTCATGACTCTGGTCATAAAATGATATCGCTTGCAAAAAATACAGGTACTTGGGCTGAAATGTACGATGTTGAAAATGGTGTTATCCCCAACGATTTAAAGCAAGCTTTTTATAAAAACAATATAGCCTCAGAAAACTACCAAAATTTTGCTCGAGGTTATAAAAAAAAATTACTTGTCCTGGCTGCACAGCGCTAAACGCTTAGAAACAAGAAAAAAGCGCATAACTCAAATTATTGAATTATGCGCTAATAACATTAAAAGTAGAGACAATTGGTAACCTAAATACCACTTATAAAACTGCCATATGGGTCTTTAAATTGAACACCTTCTGTAAATCTATGCTTACTTAATTGTTTATATTCTACTAATGCCCAAAGCACAAACTCTTTCACAAAATAACTATCTCCTTTTGATAAGTTAGGTTGATATTCTCCTAATAAATCATCTAAAGGCGTAATGGCATCTAACAAGCTTTTATATTCCTTGTCTCTCAAGTCGTCTAATAGTTCAAACCCGTCTTTTTGATTGAAAAACCAAGATATTATATCATCATATGGACTTTCTTCCTCTTGTTTTTGTAGTTTACCAATCTTTGGGAAAAATTCAGAAAATAGAGTTTTGACCGCTTCACCAATAAGATTATATGCAACCACATCAGCCCCCTCTTGCTCACCTTCATAAACCAACTCAACCTTTCCTGTAATGGAAGGAATGATTCCAACAAAATCTGATAACCTGAGGGTAGTTTGACCGTCGTCATTTATCAATGTTCTTCGTTCCGCAGTGCTTAATAAATTTTCTAAAGCTGTAATACTTAAACGTGCACTTACACCACTTTTAGCATCAACAAAATCACTTTCACGAGCTTCAAAAACGATTTGCTCTAGTAAATCTCTCGCTAAATCTGGAACTATAACGGATACCTTTTGACTTTCAACCAACTTAGCTTCCTGCTCAGTAATTTGTCTAGCTGTTTCAATATCAGCAGGATAATGTGTCAATATTTGAGAGCCTATTCTATCTTTTAAGGGAGTTACAATACTTCCTCTATTAGTATAATCTTCTGGATTCGCAGTAAACAGAAATTGAATATCAAGAGGTAATCGCAACTTAAAACCTCTAATTTGAATATCGCCTTCTTGTAAAATATTAAATAATGCTACTTGAATTCTAGCTTGTAAATCTGGTAATTCATTGATTACAAAAATGCAACGATTTGCTCTAGGTATCATTCCATAGTGGATCACACGATCATCAGCATAACTTAATTTCAAATTTGCTGCTTTTATGGGATCTACATCACCAATAATATCCGCTACAGTCACATCTGGTGTTGCTAGTTTTTCAGCAAAACGTTCACTTCTATGCAACCAATAAATAGGTGTATTATCTCCCTTTTCTTTTATTAATTCTAAAGCGTGTCTAGAAATAGGATTAAAAGGATCATCATTAATTTCAGAACCTTCTACCACAGGAATATACTCATCCAATAAATTCAACATTAAACGTGCTAAACGCGTTTTTGCTTGTCCTCGTAAGCCTAATAAGTTAATATTATGCCTTGATAAAATCGCTCGCTCTAATTCTGGAATTACTGTGTTTTCATAACCATGAACACCTTCAAAAGTAGTTTCTTTATTTTTTATTTTATTAATTAGATTATCGCGTAGTTCATCTTTTATAGATTTTGATTGATAACCCACCTTTATTAAATCTCCTAAAGTCTTGATATTTTCTATTTTCATATTATCCTTTAATTCTTTTTTTTCTATTTGTTTCATAATCCTCAAAAATCATTTCCCCTAAACCTTTAAGCCCTGTATAAAATGCTTTGCCTTGATTTGCATAAGTAAACTCTCTTACAAACTGCATTAAATAGGAGTCTTGAGCAATCATAAATGTTGTAATTGGTATATGCAATCGCCTTGCTTGTTGTGCCATAGCATAACACTTATTTACAATATGCGTATCTAATCCGTTACTGTTTTTATAATACTGTCCGTCGGGTAATCGCAAGCAACTTGGTTTTCCATCGGTAATCATAAAAATTTGTTTATTGGTATTTCGCTTGCGTCTTAACAAGTCCATTGCCAATTGTAAACCAGCGACAGTATTTGTATGATAAGGACCAACTTTTAAGTATGGTAAATCTTTAATCTCAATTTGCCAAGCATCATTACCAAATACTAAAATATCCAAAGTGTCTTTTGGGTAACGGGTTGTAATTAATTCTGCTAACGCCATAGCTACTCGTTTTGCAGGGGTAATTCTATCTTCGCCATACAAAATCATACTATGGCTAATGTCTATCATAAGCACAGTGCTCATTTGAGATTTATGAAGTGTTTCTTCAACAACCAAATCATCTTCTGAAAGCATGAAATCTGAAATACCGTGATTAATTTGCGCATTTTTTAAACTTTCAGTCATAGACACTTTATCTAAAGCATCACCAAATTGATAGTTTCTAAAATCACCTGTATGCTCATCTCCCATTCCGGGGCTTTTACTTTTATGATTGCCTTGTCCGCTGCGTTTAATTTTCCCGAAAATGTGATCTAAAGCTTGTTGGCGAATGGCACGTTCCGTTTTTGCAGTTATAGCTAATGAACCATTTCCATCAGGATCAATTTCTTCTCGCAAATACCCTTTCTCTTTTAGGTCTTCAATAAAATCTTCAATTGAATATTCGGCTGTGGTAAGTTTGTATTCTTTATCTAATTCTCGCAACCAATCTATAGCTTCATCAAAATCTCCTGACGTGTGTGTAATTAATTCCTTAAAAACTTCGAAGAGTTTATCAAAAGGCGATTGATACGGCGCTTCGTATTGTTTAAACACGAAGCCTTTTTTAAAAGTTTTGTCGTTTTTCATAGCAGTATAAAAATACTATATTTTTAAAGAAAACGACGGCCTTTATAATCAGATTTATCTATAGTTTAAAATGAATTTTGAATAAAGGTTATTCTACTCGTTTTAAACCATTAAGGTCTTCAATTTTTATAAACTTACCTAAAGTAGCAATTAAGCCTTCCTTTTTAAATTGAGATAGTACACGAATTGCAGATTCTGTTGCAGTACCCACTATGCTGGCATAATCTTCGCGAGACAATAGAACACTTAGAGTTCCATCAGGGTTTACACCAAAATTTTGATGGATATAAATTAATGTTTCTGCTAAACGCTGGCGTACTGATTTTTGAGCCATATTAACAATAACATCATCGGCTTCTTTTAAATCATGAGCCATCTCTTGTAACACATCAAACGTGAATTTTGAGTTTTTTTGAAGATCAGTAATTATTTCAGATTTTGGAATGAAACAAACTTCCATATCATTTAAAGCGACTGCCTGTAAATTAGACGCTTCTTCAATAATTAAAGAACGCTGACCTAATAATTGTCCTTTAACAACCATTTTTACAATCTGATCTTTTCCGTTCTCACTAAGTTTGGATAGTTTACAAATGCCATCTTTAACACAATACACACCATTTAATATTTCACCTTCTTCAAAAATAACTTCACCTTTTTTGATTATTTTTGATGTCTTACAAGAAGAGACTCGCATTAACTCCTCTTTAGTCAGAGACTTAAGTGAATTAAATTGTTTTACGATACATTGCTCACATTTTGACATACCTAAAATTTAGAGATAATGTAAAGAAAAGAAAAATATGACAAAAATCATATTAAATTTTTTATTAACTAGTAATCTTTGCTTCAGGTATATAATGAGCAAATAATAATGAGCAATAGCAGTTGTTTCCACTGTGGGTTAGATTCGTCATCTAATGATATCATATATGATGACAAATCATTTTGTTGTATCGGATGCAAAACAGTTTACGAGATATTCTCTGCAAACGATTTAACGTGCTACTATGATTTACAAAAAGCTCCGGGTGCAACTCCAAAAGAAATTGAAGGCAAATACAATTTTTTAGACAATGCTAAAATTGTTGAAAATCTATTAGAATTTGATGATGAAAAAACACAAATTGTAACATTATACATTCCGCATATTCATTGTAGTTCTTGTATTTGGATTCTTGAAAATCTAAATAAATTACATCCTTCCATAAGCGCATCACTAGTCAACTTTGGTAAGAAAACTGTAAGAGTCACCTATAATATTGATGACTTTTCAATAAAAGCATTAGTTAAACTTTTGAGCAGTATTGGATACGAACCCTTTATCAGCTTAGATGATTATAGTATTGGCAAAAAAAATATAGACAGATCGCTAATTTATAAATTAGGTGTTGCAGGTTTTGCCTTTGGAAACATTATGTTTTTATCGTTTCCTGAGTATTTTCAAGTTAATGGATTTTGGATTGATAAATACGCGCCAGTTTTTAGGTGGGTGATGTTTACTTTTTCATTGCCCGTGATTTTTTATTCTGCACAAGATTATTTTATTTCAGCCTATAAAGGATTACGCTCCAAAATTTTAAATATAGATGTTCCCATTGCGTTGGGAGCTGCTGTCCTTTTTCTAAGAAGTACTGCTGAAATTGTTCTAGATATTGGAACAGGCTTTTTTGATAGTTTATCTGGGCTTATTTTCTTTTTATTACTTGGGAAGTTTTTTCAGCAGAAGACATATACTTTTTTATCCTTTGAACGGGATTATAAATCCTATTTTCCTATTGGAATTACTAAGATTTCTTCTGATTCTTCCGAAGCCTCCATTCAAGTATATGATATTGAAAAGGGAGACCGACTTCTCATTAGAAACGAAGAACTCATTCCTGTTGATTGTATCCTAATAAAAGGAAATGCGCGTATTGATTACAGTTTTGTTACAGGAGAATCTGAGGCCGTTTCTAAACAATCTGGCGATAAATTATTTGCTGGCGGAAAACAATTGAATGGCAGTATTGAAGTTGACGTTTTAAAAACCGTAGAACAAAGTTACTTAACACAACTGTGGAGTAATGATGTGTTTAGTAAAAACAAAGAAGATAGTTTTACCACGTTAACCAATGCTATTAGTAAGCGGTTTACAATTGCAGTGCTTAGTATTGCCATTATATCGACACTATATTGGTTATTTATTGATTCATCAAAAGCAATAAATGTTTTTACATCGGTACTTATTATTGCCTGTCCATGTGCTATTGCTTTGGCTGCGCCTTTTACGTTCGGAAATATGTTACGCATATTCGGTAAACTCAAATTCTATGCTAAAAACGCATCAGTCATTGAACAGTTAGCGGCCATTGACACCATTATTTTTGATAAAACAGGAACCATTACCGCCAATAAAGAAACCACAATTACATATGATGGGTTAGAACTTTCAGAAGAGGAAGAATCTCTTTTAAAAAGCACGTTGCGACAGTCAAATCATCCCTTAAGCAGATCCTTATATTCGCTTTTAGAAGAAAATGACATTATAACTTTAGATAACTACCAAGAGTATATTGGTAAAGGTATTGAAGCCAAACATAACGAAGATTCCATAAAAATTGGGTCTGCGCCTTTTGTGGGTTACACTTCGAAAACAGCTACCTTAAATACAGCTGTTCATGTGAGTGCTAATAATAAATACAAAGGGAAATTTACGTTTTATAATAGGTACAGAAAAGGACTTTCTAAGTTATTTAATAAACTTAAAATCCATTATGATTTGGTGATTCTTTCCGGTGATAATGCAGGTGAAAAAGAAAATTTAACAAAATTGCTTCCTGCAAACACAAAATTGTTTTTTAATCAGAAACCTGAGGATAAGTTGGAATATATCAAACATCATCAAAACTCTGGCGCAAAGGTATTAATGATCGGTGATGGATTAAACGACGCCGGAGCATTAGCGCAAAGCAATGTTGGTATTGCTATTTCTGAAAATGTGAACGTGTTCTCCCCTGCTTGTGATGTTATTTTAGACGCCACAAAATTTAATCAGTTATACTATTTTATAAAAGCTTCAAAATCAGCTATAAATATCATTAAATGGAGTTTTGCTTTGTCTTTAATATACAATGTTATCGGGCTCTATTTTGCAGTTACTGGACAGCTAGCCCCTGTAGTTGCTGCAATATTAATGCCTTTAAGCTCTATAAGTATTGTGGTATTTACAACAATTTGCACTAACATAGTATGTGGAAAATTGAAATAAAGTGAAAACTAAATTTTGAGAATGAGCGCGTTAAGGATTACATCTGTTCAACTATGCCTCGATTGTCTTAACATTTTTTAATACACAAGAAAAAGATATATCGGAAAGCCTGACCCTTGCGGGAACGCCGAAAAAAATGAAAATAAAAAAGGAAAACATGACAAATATCATCTTTTACAAACGAGCATGAAAGTATTTTTGAACCATAACTTCTATTAGGTATGAGTGTTATATATATTTTGCTAGCTATTAGCATATTTGTTGCTATTGGCTTTTTTATTGCCTTTATTATTGCTGTGAAAAGCGGACAGTATGACGATAGTTATACGCCGTCTGTGCGCATGCTTTTTGAAGATGAATTGATAAAAGATAAACCAAAGAAAACGATACTAACCAAAAAGAATAATAATTAACACTATGGAAATGCAACAATTTCATTACGATAATAAAATCGTAACTAAATTCCTTTATGCTACAATAATTTTTGGAGTTGTAGGAATGGCTGTGGGTTTGCTACTTGCTTTTATGTTTTTATTTCCAAACCTTACCGATGGAATTTCGTGGCTTAGTTTTGGTCGTTTAAGACCTTTACACACAAATGCCGTAATTTTTGCCTTTGTAGGTAATGCCATGTTTGCTGGTATTTACTACTCACTTCAGCGTTTACTAAAAGCCCGTATGGCGAGCGACCTTTTAAGTAATATAAACTTTTGGGGTTGGCAACTTATTATTGTTGCTGCAGCTATATCACTGCCTTTAGGGTATTCAACATCAAAAGAATATGCAGAACTAGAATGGCCAATTGATATTGCTATTGCACTTATTTGGGTGGTTTTTGGTGTGAATATGATTTGGACGATTTTAAAACGTCGCCAACGTCACTTATACGTAGCTATTTGGTTTTACATTGCCACGTTTGTAACCGTTGCAGTGCTTCATATTTTTAATAGTTTAGAATTACCTGTAAGCGGAATGAAAAGTTACTCGGTGTACGCTGGTGTGCAAGATGCGCTTGTACAATGGTGGTATGGACATAATGCTGTGGCATTCTTTTTAACGACTCCGTTTTTAGGATTAATGTATTACTTCGTACCTAAGGCGGCTAACAGACCTGTGTATTCTTATAGATTATCTATCATACACTTTTGGTCATTAATCTTTTTATACATTTGGGCAGGACCGCATCACTTGTTATATACGGCGCTTCCAGAATGGGCACAAAACCTAGGTGTAGCCTTCTCCATAATGTTATTAATGCCATCTTGGGGAGGTATGATAAACGGTTTATTAACGCTTCGTGGGGCTTGGGATAAAGTACGAACCGATCCGGTTTTAAAATTTATGGTAGTAGCCATTACGGGGTATGGTATGGCAACTTTTGAAGGACCAGCATTATCACTTAAAAATGTAAATGCTATTGCACACTTTACCGATTGGATTATTGCTCACGTTCACGTTGGTGCACTAGCTTGGAATGGTTTTATGGCATTTGGTATTATTTATTACTTAATCCCTAGACTCTTTAAAACTAAATTATACTCATTAGGTTTGGCCAATTTACATTTTTGGTTAGGAACATTAGGTATCATTATATATGCATTACCTATGTACGTTGCTGGATTTACTCAAGCAAGTATGTGGAAACAATTTAATCCTGACGGCACTTTAACTTACGGTAACTTCTTAGAAACGGTTACTGAGATTATGCCAATGTATTGGATGCGTGCCATTGGTGGTACATTATATATTGTAGGTATGTTAATCTTAGTTTACAATGTTATTGTTACGGTAAGGCAAGGCAGTAAAGTTATAGATGAATTAGCTGAAGCTCCAGCACTTGAAAGAGTAACTAAAAAACGTACTTCTAGTGAAGGTTGGCATACATGGTTAGAAAGAAGACCAGTACAATTAACATTACTAGCAACCGTAGCTATTTTAATTGGTGGTATTATACAGATTGTACCAACTATTATGGTAAAATCTAATATTCCAACAATTGCAAGCGTACAGCCCTATACTCCATTAGAATTAGAAGGTAGAGACATTTACATCCGTGAAGGTTGTGTGGGCTGCCATTCACAAATGATACGTCCGTTTAGAAGTGAGGTAGAGCGTTATGGTGAATACTCAAAAGCTGGAGAATTTGTCTATGATCACCCATTCTTATGGGGAAGTAAACGTACAGGTCCAGATTTACACAGAATTGGTGGTAAGTATTCAGATAACTGGCACTTTAACCATATGTATGACCCACAGAGTACGTCTTCGGGTTCTATCATGCCACGTTATCCTTGGTTAATTACAGGTTCATCTAGTGAACTTGATAAATCAAATACTGAAACAAAAATGGAAGCTATGGTTACATTAGGCGTTCCTTATTCTGAAGAAGATATAGCAAATGCGCAACAGAATATGTTAGACCAAGGTGCTCAAATTGAACAAAACTTGTATAGTGATCCAGACTTCGCAAAAACATATGAGGCAGACAAGAAATATGCTGCTGAAAACAGTGAAGACTTTATTGAGATGAAGAATCGTGAGATTGTAGCTATGATAGCGTACTTACAGCGATTAGGCACCGATATTCATGTTGAAGATTAATTAAGCATCAAAAGAAAACATTATGTTAAAATTTGTAAAAAATCATATGGATAGCATTGCTGGGATTGAAATATTCCCAATCATTTCTTTGCTCATCTTTTTTATCTTTTTTGTAGTACTTTTTTGGTGGGTAATTACCGCTAAAAAAGACCATATAAAAACTGTTAGTAATATTCCACTAGACAATCAAAACGAGTATATATTATGAAACCGACTAATAAAATTTTGAATTTTATTCTGAATAGAATCGGAGGTTACATTTGTCTATTTAAAAACAATAAAACAACCATCAAATGAAAGATTTAGTTCCTTCTTGGATTCGTGTTCCAGTAGTATTTTTTATAATTTTTGGAGCCGTAGAATTCTTTATTGATTCTGGAGCGCAACCAGCATTTATAAAACACCCAGCAGTAATACTCTTTTTACTGTTAATACTTTTAATTTTGATAGCTATCGAGATTATAGTAAGTGCTTTAGAAAACATTATGCTTCATAAATTAGACGATGAAGCCAAAGCAATATTCTTAGCCGAAAAAGAAAAATCGTTTAAGTTTACTTGGTTAAAAGAAACCTACCAAAACCTTCTAGGACAAACACCTATAGAAGACGAAGCTGAAATTATTTTAGACCATAATTACGATGGTATTAAAGAGCTTGACAATAACTTACCACCATGGTGGATCTACGGTTTTTACGCTAGTATTGTTTTTGCTGCTGTATACTTATTAAGATACCATGTATTTAGTGGTCCAAGTCAAATTGATGAATTGGAAACCGAATTAGCCGATGCTAGAATTGCTATTGAGGCCTATAAAAAAACTGCTAAAAATTTAGTTGATATTAATACTGTTACGGAACTTACTGAAGCCGCAGACTTAAGTGCAGGTAAAACTATTTTTGAAACCAATTGTGTGGCTTGCCATATGGCCGATGGAGGCGGTGGTATTGGACCAAATTTAACCGACCCAAATTGGATTTTAGGTGGTGATATTAAAAGTGTATTTAAAACAGTATCTGAAGGAGGTCGATCTGGAAAGGGTATGATTGCTTGGAAACAACAGTTAAAACCATTAGAAATGGCACAGGTATCTAGTTATGTATTAACCTTTGAAGGAACTACTCCAGCCAACCCAAAAGCGCCTGAAGGTGATGTTTGGGTGGATGAAAATACCGAACAAGCTCCCGAAACTGTAACCGATTAGACAAAAACTTATCAAACTAAGCTAAATACAATCGAAAACCTGCCAGATTAACAAAACTGGCCGGTTTCTAAAAAAAGCATTAGCACTTTGAAAACCCCAGATAACGAAAATTTTAGAGACTCTATTGGCACCATTACCGAAGAAGGTAAACGTGCCTGGGTATTTCCAAAAAAACCTAGTGGAAAGTTTTATGAGTATAGAAAATACGTAAGCTACTTTTTACTGGCTTTTTTATTGCTATCGCCCTTTATAAAAATTAATGGGAATCAGTTTCTGATGTTTAACATATTAGAACGTCGATTTAATATTTTCGGTTTTCCCTTTTGGCCACAAGATTTTCATCTTTTTGTTATTTCCATGCTAATTGGCGTGGTTTTTATTACGCTATTTACTGTAGCTTTTGGACGTATTTTTTGTGGATGGATATGTCCGCAAACCATTTTTATGGAAATGGTTTTTCGTAGAATTGAATACTGGATTGAAGGTGATAGAAATAAACAACGGAAGCTTGATCGACAAAAATGGGATGCTGAAAAAATTAGAAAAAAAGGATTAAAACAATTCATATTTCTTATTATTTCGTTCATTATTGCGAATGTGTTTTTAGCTTATTTAATAGGAAGCGACAAGCTTATTAAATACATTACAGATGGGCCATTTAATCATGTTAGCACTTTAATCTCGCTATTAATTTTTACAGCAGTATTTTACTTTGTTTTTGCATGGTTTAGAGAACAGGTTTGCATTATTGCTTGCCCTTACGGAAGATTACAAGGTGTTTTATTAGATACCAAATCTATTGTTGTTGCTTACGACCATAAACGTGGTGAAGCGGAAAACGGTAGAAAAAAGTTTAGAAAAAATGAAGACAGAGACGCTTTAGGACATGGTGATTGTATTGATTGTTTACAATGTGTAAATGTTTGCCCAACAGGAATTGATATTAGAAATGGCACGCAATTAGAATGTGTCAATTGTACAGCTTGTATTGATGAATGTGACCATATTATGGAAAGTATTAATCTTCCAAAAGGATTGATACGTTACGCGAGCGAAGAGAATATTGAAAAGAAAACACCTTTTAAATTTACTCCTAGAATTAAAGGCTACATTGCTGTTTTAAGTATTATGATTGGTCTGCTAATTGGTATGATGTTTTTACGAAATGATGTTGAAGCGAACATATTAAGGTTGCCTGGTCAGTTATATGAGCATAAAGACAATAACATTATTAGCAATGTGTTTACTTATAAATTGGTTAACAAAACTAGCGAAGATATTAATGATGTGAGTTTTAAATTAATGTCTCATAAAGGTGTATTAAAATTGGTTTCCACTGGGACCGATTTTGTCGTACCAAGTCAAGGAATTGCTCAAGGCACGTTATTTATTGAAATAAATAATTCGGTATTGTCTGGTGATAGAAATAAGATAAAAATTGGTGTCTATAAAAATGCCCAATTAATTGAAACGACTACGGCTAATTTTTTAGGACCTAGGAGTTATAAATAGCTCTTAGCCTAGAGACTAATTTTGGCAGATGAGTGCATTAAGAATTGAAGTGGCATCCTTTTTTGAGGCACGAAAAAAAGACCTACCTGACGGCAGGCAGGTATAACGGAAAGCCCGACCTGACTGGGGAATGCCATAAATAAGTTAGGAGATCCTGAAACAAGTTAAGGATGACAAAAAAACAGAAATCATGAAAATTAATTGGGGTACTGGAATTATATTAGCATTTATAGGATTTATATCGTTTATCCTGTACTTTGTTATTACCATGAATGTAGATGATAAATACAATCATGATTTGGTAAGTGAGGATTATTATGCCGATGAATTAAAATACCAAAAGGACATTGATAAACTGAAAAACTCTAAGACTTTAGATACTAATATTAGTTACAAAAAAATAACTGATGGATTGCTTTTAAAGTTTCCAGAGGCTTTCAATTACAAAGAAATTACAGGAAATATGTTCCTATATAGACCATCTAACAAACAACTAGACTTTGAGACTGCTATTTCATTGTCTAATTCTAATTTGCTCATACCTGACAAACGTTTGGTAGATGGTCGTTGGAACATTAAAATTGATTGGCAATATAAGGGAAAATCTTATTTGTTTAAAGAATCTATAAATTATTAGCATGCTTGTTTCGGCATTTATATTAGGGTTATTAGGAAGTTTCCACTGTGTTGGCATGTGTGGACCTATAGCTTTTATGCTGCCGGTAGACCGCTCCAATACGGTTAAAAAAATAACACAAATTTCCATTTACCATTTTGGTAGATTATTAGCTTACAGCATTATAGGTCTTGTTTTTGGATTGATTGGTAAGAGCCTTTATATTTTTGGCTTTCAGCAGCAGCTCACTATAATTATTGGTGTTTTAATGATTTTAGTCGTTTTAATTCCACAGCAAACCTTTAACAAATATAATTTTTCAAGGCCTGTTTATAGACTCATTTCTAAAGTTAAATCTGCATTAGGATCTGCCATGAAGAAAAAAACTATGGATACGTTTTTAACTATTGGTTTTTTAAATGGTTTTTTACCGTGTGGTTTAGTTTACATGGCACTATTTGCCGCTATTGCCGGTGGAAATGCAATAAATGGTATTTTATATATGGCCGTTTTTGGATTAGGTACTATTCCGTTAATGACTACCACAATTTACTTTAGTCAATTTTTAAAAGGCAAAGCTCGACAACGTATACAAAAGGCAATTCCGGTTTTTGTGATTCTAATTGGTGCTTTATTTATTCTTCGCGGTTTAGGTCTTGGAATTCCTTATCTCTCTCCTGCTCCTGTTTATGAGTTGGTTTCTAATGGAGTGGATTGTCATTAATTAGTCTTTACTTTTTTATTTAGAAATCAACTAGTTACACATTAATTCTAGTATTTGATAGTATTTATTGATTCCACATTGATATAAATGATAGTTTTATTTTCTATTTTAATAGTATTACTATTATATTTGCAATATATATTATTAATTATGGATTCATTACTTTCAAATTTAAAGATTGCAGTACCAGAGAAAATCTACGTAAAAGACCCTGAGACTTCTGCTTTAGGTAAGCGCCTTGTGGAACACAGTATTATCTTGATAGACGAGATTGGTTTTGACAGTTTTACATTTAAAAAACTAGGTACTTTAATTGGGTCAAACGAGAGTTCTATTTATCGCTATTTTGAAAGTAAACATAAGTTGCTACTTTATTTATCATCTTGGTATTGGGCATGGATTGAGTATCAATTGGTATTTGAAACTCATAGTTTAAATCCAGCAGATAAACTTGAAAGGGCTATTGAAATTGTTACGAGAACTATAAAAAAAGATTCAAATTTCTCTCATGTCAATGAAGTGGTTTTAAATAGAATTATGGTTAACGAAAATTCTAAATCGTTTTTAACCAAAGAGGTAGATCAAGAAAACAAAGATGGTTATTTCGTAATCTATAAGCGTATTGTGCATCGTTTAAGAGATATGATAAAGACTATAAATCCAGATTATAAATTCCCTTCTAGTCTTGCTAGTACCATTCTTGAAGGAAGTTTACATCAGCACTTTTTAAAAGACCATTTTACGTCCATTACCGATTGTAACGACAGTCTTTCCCCAACCAATTTCATGAAAAACTTAGTACTTAACACTTTGAAATCCTAACTATGGAACACGAACAAATGACCCCTTGGCAACGTTTAGTTGGTTTACTTCAATTGGAAAAAAGAGATATCCTGCAAATTTTTTACTATGCTATTTTTGCTGGTATTGTGGCTTTATCACTCCCATTGGGAATTCAAGCAATTATCAATTTAATTCAAGGTGCTCAAATCTCAACTTCTTGGGTCATATTAGTGATTATAGTAACACTAGGTGTCGCCTTTTCTGGAGCATTACAATTGATGCAATTAAGAATTATTGAAACGATACAGCAACGCATATTCACTCGGTCGTCTTTTGAATTGGCCTATCGTTTTCCAAAAATAAAAATGTCAGAATTACGGAACTATTATCCGCCAGAATTAGCAAATCGTTTTTTCGATACATTAACCATACAAAAGAGTTTATCAAAAATTTTAATTGATGTGCCAACCGCAGTTTTACAAATTCTATTTGCGTTAATTCTGCTATCCTTTTATCATCCATTCTTTATTGTATTTGGGCTTTTACTGCTCGTTCTCATTTTTGTGGTATTCAAATTCACAGCACAAAAGGGGTTGGAAACCAGTTTAAAAGAATCAAAAAACAAATACAAAGTAGCACACTGGATTCAGGAAATCGCCCGTTCAGTAATTAGTTTTAAATCATCGGGGAGCACTAGTTTGGGTGTAAACAAAAATGACGATTTAGTGAATAACTACTTAAAGGCAAGAGAAAGTCACTTTAAAGTATTGATGCTCCAGTTTATTCAAATGATAACTTTTAAGGTTATTGTTACGGCCAGTTTATTATTAATAGGCGGTGCTTTGGTGTTAAATCAAGAAATGAATATTGGGCAATTTGTCGCTGCCGAAATCATCATATTATTAGTTATTGCTTCAGTTGAAAAATTAATTCTAGGCTTAGAATCATTTTACGACACCCTAACTTCCTTAGAAAAGATAGGGCAAATCGTTGATAAAGACTTAGAAAATGAAGAAGGAGAAACACCGCAATTCAGCAAAGGTATTCGTATTGAGTTAGAAAATGTTACTTATGAAGTCGGCAATAGAGATAAGCATATTTTAAAAGATATCTCATTAAAAATAAATTCAAAAAGTAGAATTTTAATTAAAGGTGAAAGTGGTTCTGGAAAATCTACTTTATTAAGATTAATTTCTGGAGTGATTCAAGCTACATCGGGTCATGTTTATGTAAACGATATGTCTATTAATAGTTTACACTTAAACTTTTATAGGTCGCAATTAGGGTTATCCTTATCTGATGAGAATCCTTTTGAAGGTTCCATTAGAGAAAATCTAACATTTGGTAATTCTAATATTTCTGATGAAAATATTTATGGGGTACTTGATATCGTAGGTCTTAAATCTTTTATAAGAGAACAACCCGAAGGATTAAACACGGTACTTTATCCTGATGGGAAACAAATGTCTTACTCATTATCTAAAAAAATTGTTTTGGCTCGCGCTATTTTAAAAGCACCTAAAGTATTAATTCTTGAAGATGCTTTAGATAGATTTAATAGATTAGAAACAAAAGCTATTGTAGATTATTTATCACATCAAGACAGACCTTGGGCACTCGTTGTAGTTAGTTTTAGTTCTGTTTGGACAGATAAATGTAACGAAATTATCACTTTAGAAAAAGGCCAAATCAAATCTAAAACCAACTAAGCTATGCTCAATATATCCCATAATCAATTGAATAAAAAAATAGACTTAGCTGATTATAAGTCTGGAAAAAATATCATGAATGTTCAGTATTACAAATACTTTAACAGGTTTTTATTGGCTGCAGCTATTATTCTATTTATTGTGATGTTTTTACCTTGGACTCAAAATATAACAGGCCAAGGCATAGTAACCACTTTAAAACCAAATCAGCGTCCACAACATATTCAATCCCAAATACCAGGAAGAATTGAAGAGTGGTTTGTACAAGAAGGTGATGAAGTAAAAAAAGGTGATACCATTTTAAGAATATCTGAAGTGAAAAGTGATTATTTCGATGATAGACTCATGGAAAGAACCAACGATCAGATACAAGCTAAATCATCGTCTGTAACTGCTTATGGTGGAAAAGTTGATGCTTTGAATAGACAAATTTCAGCTTTACGAAATGAACAAAAATTAAAGCTCGAACAGACCAAAAACAAATTGATACAATCGCACCTCAAAGTAAAAAGTGATAGTATTGATTTGGAAGCTTCAAAAACAAATTTAAAAATTGCAGAGACACAATTTAATCGTATTCAAACTTTGCAGGAAGAAGGTTTAAAAGCAGTGAAGGATGTAGAAGAAAAACGCTTAAAACTTCAAGCAACTCAGGCTAAATTTATTTCGCAAGAAAACAAATATTTAGCAAGTCAAAATGAAGTCATTAATGCGAGATTAGAATTATCAAGAACGAATGCTGCTTTTACTGATAAAATTTCAAAAACTCAAAGCGATATGTTTACAGCGAAATCTAGCGGTTTTGATACTCAAGCACAAGTTACCAAACTTGAAAACACATATAGTAATTACAAAAAGCGTAATAGTCTCTTGTATGTCACTGCGCCACAAAATGGATTTATAAATAAAGTTTTAACTGGCGGTATTGGGGTAACCATTAAAGAAGGAGCAGAATTAGTTGGCATTATGCCTTCAAAATATGATTTAGCTGTTGAAACTTTTGTAAGACCTATTGATTTACCATTACTCCATATAGACGAAAAAGTACGTGTTCAGTTTGATGGATGGCCTGCCATAGTATTTAGCGGTTGGCCAAATGTATCTTATGGAACTTATGGCGCAAGAGTAGTTGCTATTGAACGTTTTATCAGTGATAATGGCAAATATAGAGTATTACTCGCTCCAGATGAGGACGATCATACTTGGCCAGAAGCCATTAGAGTAGGTTCTGGCGCAAGAACCATTGCCTTATTAGAAGATGTACCAATTTGGTTTGAATTATGGCGACAAATTAACAGCTTCCCTCCTAACTATTATCAACCTGAAGGCAATAAAACGGCTTCAAAAAAAGATAAATAATGAGAGCATTTATATTAAGTATTTTGTTCTGCTTTAGTGGTTTAGTTTCGGCTCAAGATAGCACTTCAGTAATGTCGTTATCTGAATATTTAGGCTATGTTAAGTCGTTTCACCCTATTGTGAAACAAGCCAACTTGATTATTAATGAAAGTGAAGCAAAACTGATGAAAGCCCGTGGTGCTTTTGACCCAAAATTAGAAGTTGATTACGATAGAAAGAAATTTAAAAATACTGAATATTACGACAGACTAAATGCTTCTTTTAAAATCCCTACCTGGTTTGGTGTCGAGTTAAAAGGAAATTTTGAAGAAAACACAGGAGACTTTCTTAACCCGCAAGCTTTTATTCCTGAAGATGGCTTATATAGTGCTGGTGTTTCTGTTCCTGTTGCGAGAGGCTTACTAACTAACAGTCGAATGGCCATGTTAAGACAGTCTAGATTGTATGTAAAGCAGGCGCAAGTTGACAGGCAGTTATTAGTTAACAACATTTTATACAATGCTACAGTCACCTATTTTAATTGGTTAAAAACATATAATGAAAAAGGAGTTTATGAAGACTTTTTAAGCAATGCCGAAATGCGTTTTATTGGTATTAAAAAGAGCTTTGAAGTTGGTGATAAACCAGCTATTGATACTTTAGAAGCGCGTATAGCTTTAAACAATAGAAAGCTGTATTTAGAAAAGTCTAGAATTACGTTTGTTAAATCATCTTTAGAGTTATCAAACTATTTATGGCTGAATGCTAACACACCTATTGAAATTAAAGACCGTATCATTCCTGATGCGAATACATTTGATACTATTGATTTAACTTTAAATACTTCTAACTTGGATATTGAAAGTTTCGATATTGAAAATCACCCAAAATTACAATCTCTAGATTATAAATTTCAAAATTTAAATATTGAAAAACGTTTAAAACTGAACAATTTATTACCTCAAATTGATTTGCAATACAACTTTTTATCGCAAACTCCAGAAGTTTCACGCTCATTTAGTACCTCAGCATATAAAAGCGGAGTAAATATGAGTTTTCCTTTATTCTTAAGAGAAGAACGCGGTGATTTAAAATTAGCAAAAATAAAATTGCAAGACACTAAGTTTGAAATTCAGAATACCAGAGTGGGTCTTAAAAACAAGATTAATGCGATTAGTCAAGAGCTGGATTCGTACATAATACAAAACGATTACACAGATACAATAGTAGATGATTATTCAAAAATGCT
>ENA-OQVM01000867-OQVM01000867.1-marine-metagenome-genome-assembly--contig:-NODE-867-length-43244-cov-28.373318_pt1 | contig 43244 bp, 29 predicted proteins | sample MGYA00237776_ERZ505498 | MGnify/ENA primary metagenome ERZ505498 (study PRJEB26159, sample SAMN06265151) | marine metagenome | isolation source: Helgoland LTER site | place: Germany:Helgoland, sampling...
TGGAATTGGTAGACACGCTGGACTTAAAATCCAGTGGTCAGTAATGGCCGTGCGGGTTCAAGTCCCGCCTTCAGTACCAAGCGGGACAAATCATTTTTTTTTGATTTGTCCCTTTTTTTATTCCCTTTGCACCCCTTGTTAACACTAGCAATTTTAAAAAGTATCGGATTAATATCAGCGGTTCGAACTTCCTTTTTTTCAAATTGAAATTTTTCTGGAAATATCGAACCAATTAGTTGTCTTTTCTCATTGATTTCTGCGTTACTAAATAGGCTATTGATACGTTCTAGTTTGTTCAATCCTTTCTTATAGGTTTCGATGATTTCAGATTGTTTATTGCATTGTTCACCTTTTGTTTTCAATTCTTCTAAACTACTTTGATATCTATTTTTTGTTTTATGGAAATCATCTGCATCGATAGCGCCATCTACAAATAAATCTTGTACTTTATTTAGTCTGTCTTCCATATCCTTTATTTTTTTATAGTGACTAGGTCCAATTTCTTGAGATTTACTTTGAGATTTTATTCTTTCAGCAATCATAGTATTCAGTAACTTTTTTGCATTTTTATTTAAGTTAATTCCGTCTAGGAATGCGTTGAACCAAAGTTCTGCATCTTCGAGTTTGTATCTTGTATTACACGGTTTTACACAGTGGTAATAAGCATAGTATTTAGAACGGCCTTTTGAAGAGCTAGCAAACAGCGGGTTATGACACGTGGGACATAAAACAAAATCTTTTAGCGGAAATTTCAGATTTATTTTCTTGTGAGCTACCTTAAGTTGATTTTTACCCCCATCAATAATGGTTTGTACTTTGTAAAAAAGTGCTTTTGTTACAATAGGCTCGTGTATACCTTCAACCACCATTTCTTTTTCGTCTTTAAAAGCTTTTATATAAATTTCACCACAGTATAATTTGTTACGTATTAGTCTTCCAAAGGAGGTTTTGCTAGTTTTAAACCCTTTACTTTTTAAAAGGGTCAATACTTCTTTTTGATTATAAACACCAGAGGCTAATAGTTTAAAAGCTTCACGTACATATGTAGAGTCCTCATTAGGTAAGAGTATTGGTTTGTTAGAATTATCTCTACTCATACAGTACCCTTTTGGTGGGCTAGATACGTAACGTCCTTCTTTGAAAGCACGTCGCATACCAGAAATTACATTCAATGAACGCCTATGGTTTTCAACCTCTGGCATAGAAAGGTATACAGCTAGCATAATTCCCTGCTCTGGTATGGTTAAGTCTAGCGGCTGTTCAATGGCATTGACGTTGATACCCATTTCACCAAAAAACTTAATCATGTTATAGGATTCAGTCGTATTTCTAGAAAATCGGTCCCATTTTATAAACAATAGTTCATCAAGGTTATTCGCATTTGTTTTAGCAAACTGGACAAGCTTTTTAAATTCAGGTCTATTAAATGTTTTAGCAGAATAGTCATCTGTGTATATGGCCGTAGCCTCAATATTGTTACGTTTGCAATAACTCTTTAACTTTTGTTCTTGGTCTCTTAAAGAGAATCCTTTGTCTGCTTGTTCATCAGTAGATACTCTAGTGTATAGAATTGCTTTTTTCATTAGGTGCCAGATTTTGATATTGTTTTAGTTATTACCTCAGAAAATAAATCCAGTAGCTGGATGATTTCTTTAACCTCTTGATCAGTGTATTGAATTTTATTTTTATGGTTTAAAATGGTTTTAGCGTCATTAAAATTCATGTTTTCCAATGTGGTAAATAAGCATAGTTTTTCTATGGTTATTATACTTTTGGATATGAAGTGCTAAGGGTTACTTAGGACTATACTTGTTGTTTTATGATGTTTTTTATTACAATATGTTTATCGTTTCTAAAAAGCACCTCTGCTCGCTCATATTGTTTTAAGCCTAGTAAAGTTTTCAATTCTAAAGCTTTATTTTTTTTGATGTCTCGTTCTTTGGTGATTTCTATATCAAAAGTTTCCTTATTTTGATTGTTGTAAATTTTAATATGTTTAAAATCCCTATTCTTAACTATTTTAAGAATTTCAAGTTCACTGGGTGAGTAAAGCGCAAATTTTTCACTGTATTTATGTAGGGCATCATTCTGGTAAAATTTAGATATCAAGGGCATTAATGGGATATTGATTATGGAATAGTGTATTAAATTAGTGACAAGTTCATCTCTGAAATCATTACCTCTGCGCTCACCTTCCAATTTGTGGGCTATTGGGTTGAATATGTGGATCTTAAATTCTGAAGTGTTTGCTAAAGGACTTTTATATAACATTAAACTTGGTGATTGTTCAAAAAGTATAACAGAACTTACGAGACCACCTAAATTTGTAAAATACATTTTATATTGTTCAGGAGGTGCATTAAGAATACTATCAATAGTGTTTTTATCAAACAATTCGTCTGTCATCAATTGGCTCAATGCTTTAGGTACTGCTTTTTGAGTAAGCTCTCGGACTTCCTCACTACTAGTTCTTTTAAATTCACTAGTATCCATTGGTGCTAATAAAAAGTCTTTAAGTGTCTTAATAGTGTTTAAAGGTATACCAAAGAGGCGAAGTTCTTTTGTAATGAGCATCCATAACGCTTCAAAATAATCGAGCTCTACACGTCTTCTAGTAACATTTTTATCTTTTGCAGAGTCGCTAACTGTATAATCAATTATATTTTTTTCACTCCAATTCGCAAAGACTCTATACGGTATGTCAAGGTCATTAAGTGTGACATGTTTTTCTATTAGTTTAGGAAACAAATTAAATAAATCCATATATTTGTATTTTAAGTAACAAATGTACTAAAAATATATTATTGAAATATAAAATATTATAATATAAAAATGAATTATTAAATATCAATTGTTTATGAGATTAATAAAAACATGTATAAACCCAGAGTGTGGTATTGAAATATTAGAATATAAGAGTTCTAAACGTTTGTATTGTGATGCTAGATGCAAGAATAGAGCTTCGTATATAAAAAAGACGGTTGATGAAGCTGATTTATTAGCGATGGACAAGGCTATGCGCAGGAATTATAAAGTATTAAAGAAGTTAAGCGCTTTAGATTTAGGTGGTATTACCCATCAAACATTAAAGAGTCATGGATTTGATTTTGATGCCACACATAAAGTAGAACCTAAAATAGATGATAATGGGGACGTGGTTCAGCTTAATCACGTTTATGATATTTATTTTGAGCTAAAAGAAGAATTATTAATAATTAGAAACTAAACAAATAAAAATGAAAGCAATTATTTTAAGTGATATGGACAAACTTTTGTCGCCAATAGAGCAAGCTCAAAAATTAGGTATTATAAAAACCCAAATACAGATGAAAAGTAATGAGAAGCAGAATTATATTAGTATTGGTATTATTGTGACCTGTGTTGTAATTTTAGGGGGATTGTTAATTCTTCATTTAGCGCAAAAAAATATGGACGACATAGAATCATAGTATGTAAAAAAAACAATAAAGATGGTAATTGATTAGAGGCTATTAAAATCGAAAGTAATCGCTGAAAATCGATTTTAATACGGTTTACAATAGTTTTGAAGTGTAAAATTACTTGTAATTTTTGTTTTTTATCCGTTTGGTTTGTTATAAAATAGATATCGCCATTACCCAATGTACGGTGACCGTAATGGACCAGATTGTCATTTGGTAATTTACAATCGGGCACAACGCTAAATCCGAAATACTTTGGAGCTGTTATTTTTATCCCTTCACCTTTATCATTGGTGAAATTTACCCAACGATTTTCTGTTTTATACCCATTTTCTTGTGGCTAAATATGAAATTACTGCCACTAAAATAGTAAATCCTAAAAATGTAAGTATTTGCATTGTTTTATGATATAGAAAATTATAATTTAAATATTTTTTATCATGATTTATATGTTTCAGTAGGAGTCTCCAGCTCCGTTATTAATAAGTCTTCTTTCTATTTTGTAAAACGTAAGCGTATTAAGTATTAATCTATTGTGATGTGTTATTGTATTTCATTAGAGCTTCTTTAGTAACAATAACCTAAAATCCATTACCTGAGAACCAGGAATATCAGTAGCTTTTAATGTCAATATTCCAGTTCCTTTTTCAAGATGAATAGCGCCAACTTTTATACGCTTAAATTCTTTCACAAATCCTTCGCCACGCGGATAAACATCGTCATTTTTTAGCAGTGGAGGATCGAATACCTCATTAATTTTAAAGTTAATTTTAGAGCTTTTGAAACTTAATTCGACAGTAGAACCAATATCCTTTTGAGGACACGTATAAAAAAGATCAACTTCATAGTCGCCTTCCGCTAAAACTTCAGCATCGAATGTAATCTTATCGTTTATTGAAGTCCAGTTTAATAGATACGAACTATTAGGCCATATATTTGAACGTTTTATTTTTCCATAGCCTAAGGCATCGCGCGCTGGAAGTTGCGTTTGAAATGCGCTGGGATGACCAATTGGGAATGAGCGAACGGCTTTTTCGTCTAACTCCGAAGCCACATTGTTTACCCATTTTTCTTTTGCAGCGGCCAAGTTCTTATGAATTTCGGGAAATTTATCAGAGACATCGGTGTATTGTCCCGGATCGTTTTCCATATCGTATAATTTGTTTTGAGAATCTAAACGAAATTTCTGAGTTCGAAGGCTGGTTTCTCCTTTCCAGTAATTGTAAATAATGCGTTCGTCCCAATTTGGGTTTTCATCTAATAGTAATGGTTTTATACTAATTCCATCAATTGGTTTTTGAGTTTCAAACTGAATTCCGGCTAAATCAGCTAAAGTTGGTAAAAGGTCAATTGCACTGGCAATTTGTCTTACTTTTTTACCAGCTTTAAGAGTGCCTTGCCATTTCATTATCATTGGCGAGCGCACTCCTCCTTCATCGGTTGAACCTTTTTTGCCTTTCATTCCATCGTTCCAACGCACTCCGTTTGGACCATTATCCGATAAATAAATAATGATGGTGTTTTCAGACAAACCTAATTCCTCCACTTTTTTTGTAATTCGTCCCACATTCCAGTCGATATTTTCGCACATGGCTAAGGCAGCCTTTGTAAATGGTATGTCTTCTTTGGCTTTATCACGATTAAACATTTCTAATTCTTTGTCTTTGTATTTCTCCCAAAATTTATCTGGAACCTGCATGGGAGAGTGGGGTGTATTAAAAGGTAAATACAAAAAGAAAGGCTTGTTTCTGTTTTTTTCTATAAACGCTATTCCGTGTTCCGTAAAATCATCTATTATAAAACCATTTCCTTTTACAATTTCCCCATTGTGCTCCAACATCGGGTTGTAATAATTTCCCCAGTGACCTGAACAAAATCCATAATAATCGTCGAAGCCTCGTGAGTTGGGATGGTAAGGTGCCTGCATTCCATTGTGCCATTTCCCATAGGCAGCAGTTGAGTACCCAGCATTTTTGAAAATTTCGGCAATGGTTGTTTCATCTAAATCCAATCGTTCGCCACCTGCTCCGGTAGACCAAACGCCACCACGAACATGATAACGACCGGTTAATAATTCGGCGCGGGTTGGCGAGCAAACTGGGCTCACATAAAACCTCTCCAAGAAAACTCCGTCACTAGCTAGTTGATCAATGTTTGGAGTAGAAAGGTTTGTGTTTCCGGTCATGCTTAGATCCCCGCAACCCTGATCATCAGTTAAAATCAGAATAATGTTGGGTGGTGTTGTCTTTTCACTTACTTGTTCCAAGGTCGCTTGAACTTCATTTTTTGGTTTAAGTTTCGGTAGTTGGGTTTTAGCTTGCGATACCGGCAATGTTGAAGAATCCTGCGGTTGACGCAATCCAAAATTTAAATTATAATTCTGCGAAAAAGTCGATTGCTGGAAGCAGAAAACGGTCAAGATTATGAAGCAGCTAAATAATTTTTGTTGTCTTCCGTACATCTGAATCATTTTATTCATCTCATTATTATTTTAAATTTTTATAATTCATTCCTTCTGTGTCATTTTAATGCAAATTATCAATGGTTTCCCCCAGATTTTTTCCCATTGCAATAATTAAAGCGTCTTCCTTTAATTATTTAATAGCTCTTCAAAATATTCCTGGGCCCAGCCTCTGGATCCATCAGGGCGAATAAGCCAAAAGCCTTTCAACTCATCTGCTGTTTTGTTTCTGTCCTGCAATCTGGGACTATCATCTTTGTTTTCATTGCAAAAGAGTTCCCAGTGGATAATATAGGGGATATCTTGCGCAAAATAGACTCCCATATTCAAATCCCAAAACTCACGAATCGATTCGCGTGTTTCGTTTTTTATGTTTTCGGGTTTGCCAATTTCGCCAATAAAAACCACCTTTTCTCCCTTCATATAGGGCGTAGGAATCAGATGTTGACGAATAATATCAATCCCTTTATACATTTTCAATCCGTCAGGTGTCTTGCCTTCATACGATGACCAAGAGACCATATCAACCTTCACTCTTGGAAGAACATCGGTAGTGAGTGTTGGAATACCCTCAAGTCCATCAAAAACTTTGTTTACTTCTATTGCATTATAGACTTTACATTTTGAATTTGTTATCTCGTTTCTGGCACGATCTACACCCTTTTGACGGGCCGTAACCCAATCAATAAAATTCTTCACACGAATAGGCGCATCAGCGGGCACCCCATTTTCTTTCCATCTTGCACTCGACTGTGTACCACCACGCATAAACCAGTCACCTTCCCACATCTCTAGAATAAAGGTAACATCCCTATCCTTATACTGTGTGAGCAGATATTTTGTAAGATCGTAAAATTCGTTTTCGATTCGATTTAATGTCTCAGTTTGATCTTCTGTCGATGCGCCACCAAAACCTTCATTATTGTTTAAGGCAAACACCTTGAAGGGCATATCAAACACCTCTTTCCAGTATGGGTGTTGAGCCAATTCTGTAAAGGTCATGCTCCGGGTCAGTTTCCAATCTGAATTATATCGGTATCCTCTTGCATTCCCATTTGCCTTGGAAAACCAAAGTTTTAATATTCCATAGCCCAATTCGATCATCTTTTTTGCTCCTTCAATTATATAGGGCTCGTTAGTAAAATAGTACTGACCATCCATATGGCTAGCACCTAAACGGTTTTTAAGATCACCCGGAATGGCTCCTCCATTTGAAGGTCTGTGCTTTTGTATTAGCTCAAGAATTTGTTGATCTGTCAGGTTGTCTGGTGTCTGGCTTTTGCACCCGACACTAAATACCAAAGCAATCAGAAATAAAATATTTTTCATAATTTGATTCTTTTAAGTTTTATGTTAAATCCGTTAAAATAATAGATGAATTCTTTATATCTATCCCGCAGTAGTTACACTGTCAAGAAGACCCTTTATATAAACAACTGAGAATATCGAAGCCTCGTGATTTGGGATGGTAAGGTGCCTGCATTCCATTGTGCCATTTCCCATAGGCAGCAGTTGAATATCCGGCATCTCTGAAAATTTCGGCAATGGTTGTTTCATTTAAATCCAATCGTTCGCCACCTGCTCCGGTAGACCAAACGCGGCCACGAACATGATAACGACCGGTTAATAATTCGGTACGGGTTGGCGAGCAAACTGGGCTCACATAAAACCTCTCCAAGAAAACTCCGTCACTAGCTAGTTGATCAATGTTTGGAGTAGAAAGGTTTGTGTTTCCGGTCATGCTTAGATCCCCGCAACCCTGATCATCAGTTAAAATCAGAATAATGTTGGGTGGTGTTGTCTTTTCACTTACTTGTTCCAAGGTCGCTTGAACTTCATTTTTTGGTTTAAGTTTCGGTAGTTGCCTTTTAGCTTGCGGTACTGGAAAAATTGAAGAACCCTGCGGTTGACGCAATCCAAAATTCAAATTATAATTCTGTGAAAAAACCGATTGTTGGAAGCAGAAAACGGTCAAGATTATGAAGTAGCTAAATGATTTTTGTGGTCTTTTTTTCATCTTATAACTTTTTTTATCATCTATTTTGGAGATTGGTTAACTACTTGCCTTAACCACCAGTCCCTATCCACATTATACTTGTATTTATCCCGTAGCTTTTCCAACTTATTGCGAAGATTTTTCTCAACATCATCAAATTCAGAGTCATTGATTAAATTATTCATCTCTCCAGGATCCTTCTTTAAATCGTATAATTCGTCAATATCATCTTTAAGAAAATTATCCACCAGTTTATATCTCTCTGTTCTGACAGCGAGCATGTTTGGCCCTGCATCAGGATATTTATCGTCTACATAATATTCAAACATGGCAGCGTCCCGCCACGCTACCTCTTTGTTCTCTTTTAAAAGAGGGACCATCGATTCTCCCTGCATATAACTGGGAATGTTGCTATTACTTAGATCAAGAAAGGTAGGTGCCATATCGATATTTAAACACATTTCTTTAATTTCAATACCTGGCTTAATCATTTTCGGGTATCTTATCAACATTGGAATCCGCATAGAGGGTTCATATGCAATGCGTTTATCCGAATATGTATGCTCACCCATAAAATATCCATTGTCACTTGTAAAAACGATAACGGTGTTCTCAAGCTCTCCAATTTCTTCAAGAGTTTCCAAAACTTTTCCCAAAGATTCATCTACAGCGATTAAAGTTTCCAGCATTTTCTTTGTTTTTTCTTCCCGGATAGGCCAGTTTTTTCTCGGAAGAGAGTCTACCCGTTGATATTTTTCCCGTTTTGAGCTAGAAGCTTTAATTCTTTGCCATTCAGGCTTCCCTGAAAAATTCTCTTCGTGCGTATTAAAAGGTGGTTTTGGAATATCTTCCTTTTTATAAATATTTGAATGTCGCGGGGCAGGACTATGAGGTCCATGAACAGCTTTATGCCAAAGGCAAAGATTAAAGGGCTTGTTTACATTTCTTTTTTCTTTAAGCCATTGTATTGCTTTATTTGTAAGGATGTCCGTTATATATCCTTTTTCGCGGTAATCCTTTCCATTTTCATTTACCATCGGATCAAAATATTTTCCTTGACCAATAAAACTAAACCAATAGTCAAACCCAGGGCGAACGTGTTTTTTACCGCGATAGTGGGCCATGTGAATTTTACCAACCATTGCTGTTTCATAGCCCTGCTGCTGAAGAATAGAAGTATAAGATGGATATTTTTTCCAGTTGGGATCAAGCTGACCCTTATTTTGAGTCGCACCATGAACATGGGGATATGTTCCAGTTAGAAAACTTGCCCTTGAAGGAGAACAAAGCGACTGTGTAACAAAAAAATTTGTAAAATTAGCCCCTTCTCTCGCCAATCGATCCATATTTGGAGTTTCAAGAAATGGATAACGGTCATAAAAACCCAAGGCATCATAGGCTTGATCATCAACCATAACAAATAAAAAATTTGGCGGCAATTTCTGCTTGTTTGATTGTGCTATCGAATCAAATGGTATTAATAGTAACAGAAGTACTACAAAGTGAATTTTTTTAGTCATCGTAAAAATTTTAATTGTTACAATATTTATAAACCTATTTAATTGATTATTGTCAGTTTACGATATACACTCAAAGAAAGAGTATCCAAAATAAGATGTTCATGAGCCTAAATTTCTTTATTAATATTAATAACATCCGAAACTGGCAACTTCATTGTATAATCTGCCATATATACAGGAATATCTCCCAAGCGTTTCGTCGTTCTTGTAAGTTGAGGAATGGCCATAACCCAATAATAACCGTTTTTCGTTACTTTATAAGATGTTCCTTCTATTTCAGTAGCAATAAGTTTGGCTTCAATAGGGGTATTGGTTTCTGCAAAATAAAGTACATAATTTTTAACTCCCTCAAAAGAATCCCAACTTATAATGTCGGAATTACGCGTAATTTTCAATGCGTTATATTCCTGAGGACGCCATTCAGCTAAAGTTTGGAAACATAAATCACGTTGCATCTCCTGATAATTTTTATCCAAAACCAAATTATTCATTTCGTTCGGATCTTCAGTTACGTTATACAACTGGTTAATTACACCGTGTGTATACACTAATTTATAATCACCTAGCCGCATCATTCTTGATGGCAGATTCTTAATATCACGAAAGCCATTAATGCTACCCCTGAATTCTGAAAATACGCTCCTATTTGTTGATACTGTGCCACTTTTCAGATATTTAACGATTGATCTTCCCTGGGCCGTTTCGGGCACCTCCCATCCCATTAAATCACATAATGTGGGCATGACATCGATTAAACTTACTAGTGAATTATTGCTTTTATTTGCCGGCAACAATTTTGGATAAGAGATGATAAATGGTATGTTTACGGCAGCCTCATACATATTGTGTTTTCCTGTAAACCCGTGTTCAAAAAGATGTTCTCCGTGATCTGTGGTATAGATAATAATAGTGTTCTCATACAAGTTATTCTCTTTTAATGACTGAACGATGCGCCCCACCATAGCATCCATTTCAGAAACACTTGCATGATAAGCAGCCATTACATTTTTTGCTTTTTGGGGCTGTTGGCTCAAGCTACTATTAGACCAATTTGGTACCCAAGGATATTTGCCTTTTTTATGCGAATCGTCTGAGGTTTCTGGTAACTCGAAATATTTTGGGTCGAACATATCCAAATATTTCTGTGTGGTTGTTAAAGCTGGATGTGGTTTTTCAAGACCAACATGTAAAAAGAAATTTTTTCCATCTTTGCTTCGCTCTTTGATAAATTTGATAGATTTTTGAGTTACCACCATATCAAAGTTATCCTCATCATTCTTAACAAGAGAAGGCTTATAATCTGAATTCCACTTCAAATCTTTTCTATATGAACTATAAGCCCCAAAAACACGATAACGCTCATAAGTATCCCGCCCCACTTCGTCTTCATAATGCCCTCCTGGAAAGTTTGTGTAATAGCGCACGCTTGCTTCATCAAACCCCATATCGTTCCCTTTCGGAAAGCTGGGGTCTACATTTTTCTGAAGTTCACCATGCACGTGCATCTTTCCAATACCAGCAGTCATATAACCATTGTTTCGGAATATTTCCCCCAGGGTAACAATGCCTTCACGATAACTTGTTTTGCGAAGCTCCCCGGACCCATAATCCTTCATTTTCCCCTTTTTATTCAAAACAGGAGCTTTATGGAAGGGCGCACCGCATGCTTCAGGGTACATTCCAGTCGTCAACGCAGCGCGAGAGGGTGCACATACCGGAGCAGCCGCATAACAATTATTAAGCTTTATCCCGGTCGCTGCCAACTTATCAATATTGGGTGTTATGGCCATATCACTCCCATAACATCCTGAAGCCTTTTTTTTATGCTGATCTGAAATAATAAAAACCACATTAGGATTCTTATTGTCTATTTTTTGTGCATTTGAAGAAATGGTTGCGCCAATGATTATTAGAATAATCACTACTATTTTTTGATAAAAAAAATATTTCATTAGGATACGTTTTTAGATTTGATTACGAATTTTGAAATTTTGGTACTGCCTTGTTTAAAATACTCTTCTATTTTAGATAAACGACTCAAATTTTTCTTTTGGGCTAAACACCAAGTTCCCAAACCATGCAATATATACAAAGCATAAAAAAGGCAATACAAAAGAAAAATTCACTTCTGAAACACCCATTATTTTAATATCATTTACTCCTGGGCCACCTGCATCAATAAGCATTCCTTGTAGCTTAGGCATCAAAGCTCCACCTACAATTGCCATAATCAAACCAGCAGAACCAATTTTAGATTGTTCTTCTGTTAAGCCTTCTAGTGCAATCCCATAAATAGTAGGAAACATCAAAGACATAAAAAACGAAACTGCCACCAAGCTATATAAGCCAATAATTCCTTCCATAAAAATAGTTCCGAGAATACAAACACCACCAAGAATAGCAAAAAACATCAATAATTTACCCGAACTTATAAAGCGTAGCATATAAGTACCCACAGCTCTGCCAATTGTAAACAATAAAAAGGCTGTCATTTGATAATAACCAGCAGTCACTCCGTCAATTCCAATAGCTTCCGCATACTGATAAATATAAGTCCAAGACATAATCAAACAACCTGTATGAAATATCTGAGCCAAAAGACCTAATACATAGTTTTTACTCTTAGCAAGTACTTTAAAAGTAGCCCCGATACTAGGCATCGTGTCTTTTTCGTCTTTTGCCTGTGGCATTTTGTTAGCTGAAAATAATATAAATATGGCTATTAATGACAAGCCCAAAATTACATAGGGATCTCTAATAACCATTAAGTCTGCTGTTTTAATGGCAACTTTAGAAGCTGCGTCCAAAGAACTAAAATCATCGATTGAGGTAGATTGTAAATTTTTCAACACAAATTGTTGAGCAATAAGCAAACCAGCAATCAGTCCAACTGGATTAAAAGCCTGTGCCAAATTCAAACGTTGCGTTGCTGTTTCCTTTGCACCCATAGCTAAGATATACGGATTGGCAGCCGTTTCTAAAAAGGCTAAGCCAAAAGTAAGTATATACAAACCTGTACAAAAGAATACAAAACTCTCCGACTGTGCTGCAGGATAAAACAAAAGTGCTCCTGTAGCATAAAGCGCTAGCCCAATTAAGATTCCCACTTTATAAGAATATTTCCGTATAAATATAGCAGCAGGCAAAGCCATGCAAAAATAACCACCATAAAAAGCCATTTGAACCCAAGCAGCTTCAGAGTTAGAAAGTTCCATCACTTTTTTAAAGGCCTGTACCATAGGGTCTGTTGCAGCATTTGCAAAGCCCCAAAGAGCGAATAGTGAAGTAACTAATATAAAGGGAATTAGGTTTTCTCTTGAGATTACTTCTAGTTTTTTAGTAGGCATATATCTACTTTTTTAATTTTATTTTATAATGAGAATTAGGATAGGTAGGAAAGCGTTTAATAGTAAACTTCTAAAATCTCGGCATTACTTTCTGCATGTAAATTGATTTTATTTATAGAAGCAGGAATGAGAATAGTTTCACCTTGTACCAAAGAATAACTAATTTCGTTTTCTATTAGCGTTAAAAATCCACTGATACATATATAAATTATAAAGGAATCGATTCCTGAATAGTCTTTTTCTATAGTTCCTTTAATGTCTAGGTAGTTGGATTTAAAGTAGGGGGCATGTACCAATGTGTTTGAATAGTTCTTTTCTTTTGAATAATCAGTTTTATATTTTTGATGTACTTCAAAATCGATTACATCTAGAGCCAAATCGTTGTGTAATTCTCTTGTTTCACCTGTTTGTTTATCCACACGTTCATAATCATAGATTCTATAGGTAACATCAGAAGTCTGTTGGATTTCAGCTAATAACACCCCTGCCCCAATAGCATGAACTCTGCCTGCGGGAATATAAAAAGTGTCTCCCTTTTGCACTGTTTCATGATGCATAACATCTAAAATTTTATTCGAGTCTAAGTATTCTTGATAACTCTTTTTGTTTAATGCTTTGTCAAAACCAACAATAAGTTCCGCATTTTCATCCCCCTGCATCACATACCACATTTCGTTTTTACCAAAAGAGGCATGTCTTTCTTTAGCAACGGCATCATTAGGATGTACCTGAATAGATAGTGGTGTTTTAGCATCAATAAATTTTATGAGTAATGGAAAATCAGTACCAAAAGAATCATAAACATTTTTTCCTACAAATGCATCTTTATATTCGGCTGCTAGTTGTTGCAAGGAATAGCCTCTTAAAGCTCCGTTACAAACTTTAGTTTTACCACCTTCTACATCAGAAATCTCCCAAGACTCTCCAATATTATCAGCTTGAAAGCCTTTATTTAATAGTGTATTTAGTTTGTTACCTCCCCAGATTCTATACTTAGACAGGGGGGTGAATTTTAATGGGTATAAATTCATTTTTATTTATTATTATTATTATTGGAAAACTTTTCGTGCAAGAATAGTTAGAGATTTTTAAACACGAACTTTTCAGTTAAACTCTTAGCGAATTTTTTATTTTCACCTTTTAAATAATTATGCAAAATTGAAAATTTTGCGGTCTTTGTTCAATGCTCTGAACTTTACATTTAACAATGAAACCCCTCTTTTTTTTTACACATTCTTGCCACACCTATTTTAACTTCTTACTATTGCTTAAAAAACTCCCATATTTTAGTATAAGCAACGCGCTCTGTTTGTGCATCAGAAAAACCATGACCTGTATTTAATGCTATCAGATATTTTATTTCATGACTATTATCACAATTAGAGTATGTGAATGAACTTAGAACTGTATTCTCCCAATTGAGATCTTCTTGAGTTGCAGTTGTGTTGCAGTTGAAATGAGTAGCCCAATTAAGTGCACTATTCTGCGCTGACATAAATGTACCAACAGAACTTACCCCTCCATTTAAGGGAATTAGACCATCAACGTCTCCGTTAACCTGAAAAACAGACATTGCTTTAGTAGGTGTTAAATCTTTTAGACTTATGATTTGTTGACTAAAAAGCGGAGCAATAGCACTGAAATAACTTGTAGATTTACCTACCAGGTTTACCATGCCCGCACCATTTGAAAATCCTACGGCATATGCTTTGGATGTGTCTATTAAAGTAGAGGTTGCTAACTGGTCGATAATTAAATCTACATATTCTACATCATTAGCTGTAGTAGGTTCAGATCCTAAATTCCAAAACCCACCATTACTGCCATTATTTGAATGTCCATTAGGGAAAATTCCAATAAATTCTTCAGAATTTATTAGTTCAGTTATGTTGTTATTTTGCAAGAAAATTTGTCCAGAACCTCCTGCTCCATGAAAAAAGAATACAATTGGGTAAGATAACGAACTATTTAAATTTTGTGGTGTTCTTACATACACTAATCTTGGAACAGAATTTCCATCAATTGTTTGATTAATCGTCATTTCATTTGTTCCGCCTATTAAATTTAAAATACCTGTTGTATCTGTTATATTGTCGACATTGCTGCAGCTTTGAATTAAGGAAATACAAAAAGTTATGATAATTATTTTTTTCATTTTTTGTCCTTTTTTTATAGTTACAACATAGAGGATATATAGTGTAAAATAGACTCCCTATATTCAAATCCCAAACACTCAGTAATCGATTCGTGTGTTTATGTCAATTTTTCTCTTCCCTTTTTACGCACATCTCTAATTAACACTAAGGATAATGGTTTTAGCTTTAATTATACAATAAATACTAAAATTACGCTGATAATAGATATTCTATTCTACAAATCTCGAACTCCCTGAGATACCTAATGAATCATACGCTTCAATTAAGTAAACATAATTTCTATCGGCTGCAGCAGTCGTATCCGTAAAAGTACGAATCGATGCATCAAATATTCCGAGTTCAACACCATTAGGTGCTCCTGACTTATTTATTCTGTACAATTTAAGTTCTTTGGTAATTTGCGCACCTTGCAAAAATTCCCATTTTAAATTTATACCTCCCTGCACATTATTAGCTTTTAGGGCTATCACTATTTCATTTAAGCCATCCTGAATAAAGTCTCTTTTATGATCGCGAGGTGCAAAAGGGCTTCTATCAATTTCATCTATGTATGGGAAGTTTTTCCCCTCTAAATATTTTTTCAGTCGATACTGATACTGATAAATTAAATATTTATCAGCAGAATTTATTAGGTTGTTAACTTCCGTTAGATCTTCTTTATAATCTATAAACCTTGAAGAGGTATATTTTACAGGGTATCTTCCGTTTGAAAACCTTGAAAAGCAATATTTGTAATCGTCATCTACAATACCCAAAGTATAAGAAAAACGCGCACTTTCCTTATCTGAAGAATCAGGAATGTCTGTAGAAATATTGAAGTCAGTATCAAGATTGGCATTGTGATAATCTTCAATAAAATTAAGGTCTCTCCATTCCTGTTGTTCCCCTTCAAGTAATGTTTTAAATGATTTTCCATCAATATTTGATCTTGAGAAAGCGAGCTCTGAGAAATCCAAAATAGTAGGCATTATATCAACATTAGACACTCTTTGCTTGTAGATTTGACCAGCAGGTATTTTGTCCGGATACCTAAAAAACAAAGGGACATTAAAAAGACGGTTGTACATTTTTTCATTAATTTTTCCAACATTGTAATGCATTCCTTTCATATCGCCGTGATCGGAAGTAAAAACGACAATAGTGTTATTAGAAAGTCCAAGGTCATCCAATTTATCGAGTACTTTTCCAACAAGAACATCTGTCATTGCCACCAATGCTAAATAGTTAGCTACATATTCTTCAACACCTCTATACCCTCCATTCAGTTCTTTAAGTTTACGCCCAATCCTTGTTGATAGTCCCGTATCTTGTTTAGGACTAAGCTCATCTCCCTCCAGTTTTATTAGATTATTATCCAACAGGTGTTTTGCTATCTTAGTATAGTAAGGATCCGGAACACTCCATGGGTCATGAGGTGGACTAATACTCATTGTCATAGCCCAAGTATTAGATTTGTTTTCATCTATAAATTCACACACTTCTTTTACAATATTCCATTCATACCATTTTTCTAACGGCACTAAATTCTTTCCTACATCACCCCATTTGATTGGTTTAATAGAATTAAAAAAATATTTTTGCCAATCAGCGGTTAACTGAGTTGGCAAAATAGCTTTCCCTTTGACCCAACCTCCTTCACTTCGTTCAAAATACGACTTTTTAGAATAATCAGGGTTTGCAAAATCCCAGGGATATTGTGCCTGCATCTCGGCTTTATATGGATAATTTTTCCCTGCATATGGAAAGTCGAATTCGGGTGGTGTCGTATTATTATCAAAAAACAATTTTTTATTACCAATATGCCATTTACCTCGATGCCCGACCACATAGCCATCGTCATGCAATATTCTGTCCGACAATTGACTGAATTCTGGGACAATCCCCATTATTCCTCGATTAGGATGTTCATTGTCATATACTTTATGCTTCCAGCTGTAGGTGCCGGTTACTAAACTTGCCCGAGATGGAGAGCAAGAAGGCAAATTAACGAAGGCGTTTGGAAACATGGCACCTTCTCTAGCTATCCTGTCTATATTTGGAGTTTGGATTAATTTATTTCCCTCTATGCTGGTTAATCCAACGGTTTGCTGATCAGTGTAGATGAACAAAATATTTGGTTTTTCATTCGACTCCTGGCCGGAAACCAATTTTGTGTTTAACCAAATAACACATAACAATACTATAGTTATAATCTTTTTCATAATCTCAACTTTAAATAATACACTCTAAAAATCAGCGTTTTAATGCTTTTTATTTGTTTAAAACTTGAAGGCTTACACCTACTATTAATTTCATTAAAGAGGCGCCTTATAAGTATTTAAACTTAACAGGTACTCCTTTCCAGTTTGTTGTCTTTAGCCATTCTGAAAGAGCTTCTTCAAGCTCAAGTACATCTTGGGTAAACTTTGGGTTATCAATAACATTCTTCATTTCGTTTGGATCGTTTTCTAAATCATACAGAAATACATCGCCATCTGGATATATATTCAATTTATACCGATCGTTTCTTACCATGAAAGCTCCTTTTGCAGTGCTTAAAATTTCGCGTTTCCCTTCAGGGTGGTATTGAATTCGTTCGCAAAATGAATATTTTGGTGCGTCGGTCATACTCTTCTCTCCTGTAAAGAATGGTACAATGTTCGTTCCACTTACTTTTGCTTTGTATTCTTCACCCACTACCGACAATATTGTTGGTTTTATATCTACTAAACTAATAGGCATAGATGAAACACCAGGTTTGAACAATTTAGGATAACGAATAATAAAAGGTATATTGGCTATAGCTTCGTAAAATGACTCGTTCGATTTCCATGTCATCCCATGTTCACCCATCATATCCCCATGGTCTGCGGTAAAAATAATCAAGGTTTCATCCAGTTTTCCTTGTGCTTCCAGCTCACCTAATATTTCACCAATTCTATCATCTAAATATTTCACGTTCGCATGATATATTCTTAAAAATTCCTTCAGTCCTTCATCCCCATACCCATTTACCATTCGTCTTGACCACGAATTCTCAAATTTTTGTTCAGGAGTATTGAATTCAGGAATCTTTAATGAATCTGGATTAAACATTTCATAATATGGTGAAGGAGCAAAGTTTGGATCATGTGGCCAGATAAATGAGCAGGTTAGCATAAAAGGATTTTTTGTCTCTCCGCTTTCTTTAATCCTTGCAATCGTTTTTTTAGCAAGAATACCATCAATCCATTCTTCGGGTTTAATTTTCAATCGTCCCATTTTAGTCACAAAGTCTCTATACTCAATGGAGCTCCATATTGAGTCTAGGTGTTCTCTCTTTCCTTTCATATAGGGAGTGCCTTCAACGGGAAAACTTTGCCCGTAAAAATTCATATATTCATCAGAGTCCGCTTTTTTAAGAGTTACCCCAGATTCATTAGCCTCCTTTTTGTACTGGTATCCAAAATCATATTGGTCTGGATAATAAGGTAAATAAGGCAGAGAATCACTTTCCACGTGCCATTTTCCATAATGGTGTGTTTCATACCCATTTTCTGACAGGATTTTTTCGGTAGTTTCATCATCAATCGTAATACCATCTTTCTGTCTCCATCCCATATTTTGTACAATTCCATGTTCATGAAGATACTGTCCTGTTACAATTGAAGCTCGGGAAGGTGAGCAGAATGGTGTTGTACAGTATGCTCTGTCGAATCGAACGCCCTCATTTGCAAGGCGATCAATATTAGGAGTCTTCATTTCACCCCCATAACAACTCAATGCATTGACATTTAATTGATCGACCATAATAACCAACACGTTTGGTTTATTTTGGTTACTATGCGTCTTCGGTATCTTTTTTGAAGAACATGAGGATAAGCAGACCATTAGAATAGCCATGGTTAATTTTTCAATTGTTATTTTCATTTTATTATAATTATAGATTGATTGTTTTTTATTTTAGTCGGCAGAACTCTCTTAATTAAATTCATGTACTTATCAGTGAAATATATCCTCATTATTCTTGAGCTTCTCAACATTGTAAGTATGTTGCCTTAACCCTGAGGATGAAAATCTATGATCTCTTTTATTATAATGAATATCTATGTTGCGTATTTCACATATTTTCTTTGCAGTGAATGGCTTATTAGCATATTCAACCCCAATAATTCTTACGTCTAAATCAAATGATGCAAATATATCTTCAAGATCTTGTTCAGAAACATAAGGAACAACTTCATCAACATGAACACATGCACTTACTTGAATATATCTTTCAACAACATTTTGTACCGGTTTATTCTTTTCAGGTCTATCGAGTGTTGGATCAACTTGAAGCGCTACTATTAAATAGTCACATTGCTTCTTAGCATCTTCCAACATTTTAACATGGCCTGCATGGAATAAATCAAAAGTCGAACAAGTAAGTCCTATCCGACCTTTGTTTTTTGTTTTATTTTTCTTTTTTTGTTTGCAATAAGCCTGGAATTTTTCAAGGCTTATTACAACATTTATTAACCTCTTATGCATATTATTTTTAAACATTAATCAATGTTGCTATTGGCCGAAACTTCAGTGATAGGAATTGGCCAGGTATAATCTTCAGCTCCTCTAATCCCTGCTTGTAAGCCTCTGTTTTTAGGATCGAATGCAAGTTTAATTTTCTCTTCATACACGCCCATACGCGTTAGATCAAACCAACGATTACCCTCCATAAATAGCTCAGCCGCTCTCTCTCTTAACAATGCATCCCTAAAATCTGACATAGTCATTCCTATTCCGTCAAAATCGGCCATCCCTACTCTAGTTCTTAATGTATTCACATCTGCATTTGCCAGTTGAGGAGCTTGGTTAATTTCCGCAAGTGCTTCGGCGCGCATCAGGTAAACATCAGACAAACGAATGACATGCCAGTTTTGCTGACTCGTAGCTTCAGTTGTTGCATCGCTATCAATGTACTTTGAAGTATAAACCCTATTCAATTTACCCTTGGAAGCACCAGTCTCCAAGTCAAACCTCACATAACCGTCCATTTTTGGGTTTAGCTCATGACGCAGCGTCTCTGTCTCAAATTCATGAATAATGCCATTCACATACCTTGGATCGGCAACATCTACATTATTTTTAACAAACCCAGCAATTGCCCAATTGGTACCCCCCCAGCCACCTCCGCTTAATCCTGCATTCCGCGGAGAAAAGAGGTTAGATACTGTTGATCCTTGTTCTGTTGCAGAACTACTCTGGATATCAAACAATATTTCAGAATTGTTTCCTTTTGTAGGGTCAAAAATGTTAACCCAATCATCCAAGGTAGAAACCAGTTGATAACCGGGCTGACTTATAGCTAAATCGCAATACATTTTACATGCCTCATAATAAGCCGTGTAGTCAGCACCAAAAGCGGCATATGGAGCACACCCTTCACTACCCTCTGATGCAGAGCGGGCAGAAGAAGCAATATGAAGATAAACACGTGCCAGCAAGGCTTGGGCAGATGCATTGGTAGCTCTACCCAACTCCACATCCAAGCGTCCCCAGCAGTTTTCGGATGCATATTTTAAATCACTAATAATAATATCATAAATATCAGTTATAGGTGAAACAGGCAAACCGTTCTCCTCTCCCGGTTGCACAGGTATTGTTCTTAGAGGCACCTCGCCAAAACAACGAACCAGATTGAAGTAATGTAATGCTCTCAAAAACTTTGCTTCACCCACAATACGAGCTCTCACTCTTTCGTCCATATCTATTCTAGGAACATTATAGATCACATTATTGGCATCGCGGATGGCTTTATAAATTTGGTTCCAGGTATCAGGTAAAGTTGTATTAGAGGAAGTTAATACCCCGTTGTAATAATCATTATGTTTCCAACTTGATCTCCCCTGGTCGGAAGATGCAAAAACATTGGAAAGAAACTGCTGGCTGTAATAACCAAATCCAGCTTTCATTTGAGCGTAAGCAGCTGTCAATGCATTGAGTGCATCTTGTTCATTCTGATAGAAAAAGTCAGTTCCCGTCTGTGTCTTAGGTTCTTCTTGAAGTACACTTTCACAAGAAGTAAGCATTACCACAACCATTAATAGATATGCAAAGTTTTTCATTTTAATATATTTTTTTAAGGTTATCTTATTCATTAATAATTAAATTTCACACCAAATACATAGCTTTTTGTACCGGGATACGATCCAAAATCAATTCCCCTTCTTTGCGGATCCTTGTTATAAGATTGTACTTCAGGATCAAACCCCGGATAATCAGTCCAGGTAAATAAATTCTGTGCCGAAGCATACAATCTAAAGCTTTTTCCTGTTCCTTTAATATTAAGAGTATATCCTAGGTTTATATTTTTCAACCTGATAAAAGAACCATCATAAATCTGTCGGTCCGACACACTAAACCTGTCTCCAGAAGTTATTGATGGAGCTGGATTGTTAGCACCTGCGAGCCTTCCAACAGATTCATCGTAACTAATTTGCCCTGAAGCTCTATCTACCGTAAGCGGAGCTATCCATGCACTATTATACGCGGAAGCCAAACCGTTGGCACCTCTCTGAAAAGCAGCTAATGCCCATGAATCTACCCAAAGTATATCACCTCCTTTTTGGCCTGTGAACAAGACACTCAGATCCCAATTTTTAAAAGTAACAGTATTGCTTAACGATGCTGTAAAGTCTGGATTTGGGTCTCCTATCTGCACATAATCATCAAAATTAATCTGTTGCAACGCACTTGGATTTCCATCTTCATCAGTGTCCACAGAATTGTTTACATATTTTATTTCACCTGGTGCGGCACCTGCTATACCACTGTCAATGGCTTCCTGCCAACTAGCATAGATGCCTTCGGTTTCCGCTCCCCAAAAAATACCCAAAGGTTTACCCTCCATAAACATAGAAGGAAAAGTATTATTATACCCTACAGATGGCCCTAATTGGTACTCCAGGTTAGAGTTTAGTTCAACCAGTTTATTTTTGTTTATGCTTAGAATTCCTAAAACATTCCAACTAAAATCATTTTTTCGAATAAGATCTACTCCTAAACTAAACTCTAAACCCTTATTTTCAACTTTACCAAAATTATCTACCCTACTCTCGTAGCCATTTGAAGCAGGCAAATTAACGTATTGAAGCAAGTCATGCGTTTTTTTATAATAGGCATCTACTGTCAAGTTCAATCTCGAATTAAACATGCTAAAATCTACACCAACATCAAACTGATCCGTTGTTTCCCATGTTAAGTCTGGGTTGCTCAGGTTCTCCTCATAATATCCCGTCACTACTTGGTTATTAAAATTATACCTGATCGGCGAAGTCAATGCCAATGATTGAAAAGGCTGGATTGGGTTACTACCTGTTTTCCCATATGAAAAACGTAGTTTTAAATTGGATATAGCCTCAACTTCATTTAAGAAAGGTTCTTCGGAAGCTCTCCAAGCCAATCCTATAGATGGAAATATTGCGCTCTTTTTATTCGCTGCAAACTTGGAAGAAGCATCCATTCTTGCATTCACATCTATATAATATTTTCCTTTATAATTGTATGCTACCCGCATTAAACCAGAAAGTAAACTCTGTTCTCTAAATCCGGCTATTGGCACCTGAATATCTGTTGCCGACTCGAAGGTGTAGTATGATGTTAGATCACTCCCATAGCCATATGCCTTGTTAAACATACTACGGATATTGTTATTTTCGTATGTTCCAACAACAATTGCATCTACACGATGTCCGTTAAAGTTATTTTTATAATGAAGGTTGACTTCAGCATAAGTCTTTATATTTTGCAAAAAAGCCTGTGAAGCTTCACCATTATTTCTCCTACCCCGAGTAGTGTTGGTTGGGTAATAGCTATCCCGAAAACTTTTTTGGTAGTTCAAAGCTCCTTTTAGGGTAGCACTCAAATTTGGTGTAATTTCACCTTTGATAGTAAGTGACTGAATAAAAGACACCGCTTCTTTTCTATCTACTACATACTTGGCTAGGGTGTATGGGTTTGAAATTGGTTCATCGTCGTTCAATTCTGCATAAATCTCATCCCCCTGTCCCAGTTCAAGAAGCGGAAATATAGGTTGAAAACTCAGGGAATGGGACACAACGCCTCTTTGCTGAAATATTTCCCCATTACCAGTAGAAGCTGCATTCCCGTTGGAATAAGAAGCCTTTGTTTGGGTTAAAAGTGTAATTCTATCATCAAATGCCTTTCTTTTGGCATTCATATTAAAGGTAGCCCTCTTAAAATCAGAGTTAATAATAACACCCTCGTTGTCTAACAAGCCAAGGCTTATGGATAAATTATTGCTTTTTGATCCTCCACGGTATGCGATATTATAATTTTTAGAATATGCTTTACGAAACACTTGATCCTGCCAATTTGTATTAATACCAGTTGATTCAGGATATGGAAGTTGAAATGTAGCCACTTCATCAAAGTTACCAGCTGTAATTGGCTGGGTGCCGTTAAACACAGCCCCTGATCTATTCGGGTTTGTGATGTCTATGTACAACTGGTTCACAACTCTCTGGTTCATGAACTCCTCAAATTCTGGACCATCAAATACATCTATATTTTTAATTACATCTGTAAGCGTAGTTTCAACTGTCACTGAAATTTTATCAGTTCCCTTTACATTATCAGCGCTTTTTGTAGTAATCACGACAACACCATTAGCCCCTCTCGCACCATAAATAGCAGTTGCAGAAGCATCTTTTAACACTTCCATTTTTTCAATATCGTTAGGGTTAAGAAAACTCAACGAACTTTGAGACTGACCGGAACCACTGTTTCCTTGCGCATCCATCAATGGGCTAATGGGAATACCATCCACAACATATAGCGGTTGAGTTCCTCCCAACATAGAGTTTGTACCCCTAATAGAGATTCCAATACCTCCACCAGGTTCTGAGTTTTCGCTTACCACAAGTCCTGCCACTTGCCCCTGCAGCATCTTTTCAACGGAATTTGTTCTGTTTTTATCTAATACTTCCGAAGTTACCTGAGAAATGGAGCCGGTCAAATCATCTTTTCTGACATCATAATAGCCTACACTAATAGTTATTTCATCCATTTGGGCTATATCCTCCTCCAAACTTACATTTATAATAGATCTCATCTGGACTGCTATCTCCCTCCTTTTTGATCCAAGATATGAAAACACTAGAGTGTCATTGCCATTAGCCTTAATATTAAATTTTCCTTTTTCGTCGCTAATAGTGCCTTGTTTAGTTCCTTTTATTAGAACTGTAACATAGGGTAATTGAGCTCCAGTGATACTATCGGTTACAACTCCCGAGATATTCTTTTGTTGCGCCAAAAGGCCAAAAGGCATTACAACTAATAATAATAATATTTTTTTCATTTTATTATAGTTTGATAGTTTCGTTATTAATTATATTTCAAATATACTTTCTCTTTACTTCTAATCATTAGGTAATAACCCATTGGGGATATCACTTATAGCCACCTCATAAACTAAATACGTTGTGTGTACTGGTACTTCTTAATTTAAACTACTAAAATTTAAAGCTTTCTCCTGAAACACAGATAAAGACGGCATCTTTTTATTTTCCTTAAAATACTGCTTTAAAAAGCGTTTACTATCCTTATAAAACTTATTGTGGGTGTGCCATATTTCCTGTTTTCTACCTTTATCATCTATCATCCAGAAACCTACTTGCTCTCCTGTTTCCTTTTTGATTTCATTATTATACATTTCCCAAAAAAGAATAAAAGGAGTGTTCCATTTTAAACCCGCATTAATCACCCATTTTGCACGCTCATTTTGAACTTTCTCACCATACCTCATAAAAGGACTTCCATATTCCCCAATCCATACACGCTTACCTGCCGGCAATCCTTTTTTAGGTTGAAGGTGCGATTCGATATAATCCAAAGATTCGCTCAAAGAAACATGTAACTCTTGCTCTGTTTTAGGTGGGTTTGTTGCGTCATAAGAAGAATAGGAAACATAGTCTGGGTTCACCTCTTTAATGATCGTATTGGTTACTACCTTGTCGCCTAATTCAATGCCACGTCGCACTAGGTTCACTTCCACATAGTGATAGATATTAACATTCTTATATTCGGTATCTCTTTTCGCATCATCGATGGCTTTCTGACGTATCTTCGCCCACTTTAGCATGCCTTTTAGTGTAGCCTCATCAGCTGGCTTAGTGCGATCATAGTCCCAACGCAAATGCCAATCTCCTTCCCAGTTTCCTAGATAAAACACCTTGCCTGAGTTATTGAATTCCTTTAACAAATAGCTTGTCAACTCATATAACTCGTCATATAATGCCTCGGCATATAAATCAGGATAGCCTCCTATAAATTTAATTTGATTCGTATCATTTTTCTGACCTTTTGGTTCAGGTGAATATTGCGAAAAACCATACACCCAGATATGATAAAACTTAAAATCCATATTAAGAACCTTTTTAACTGAAGGTTCTAATTGAGCTAATCTTTTTAATGAGGTAATTTCCTTATTCTCAGTAAGACCATAATTTTCGGTGCAATATCTTGGATGCATCGAGAATTTAAGTAGATTAGAGCCCATGTCTTTAATTTGTTTTGCTGTTTCTACCAACATCGACTCATTCGTAAATTTATATTTAGGACCCACAGTTTGAGTACCGACTACATAATTATAATCTTCAATCAATCTTTTAGTAGCGTCATCTTTTGGCGCGGTCTGCGCCCAGATAAAATTAACGATTAGTAATCCAATAACAACACAGGTACTCTTCATACAACTTGATTTTATTTTGATTTTATATCTTATATTTAATAAGCTTATCTGCTGACTCCTTCTTTTAGAATTAACTAAATCAAAACAATCGCAATCGCAAAATGCAAAAGTAAAACCAAATATGGGTTTAAGAACTGTTCAGATGAGTTTAAAGGCTAATCAAGATGTCTTACATACTCATTATATGATGATTACAAACCACCGAAATCATAATACACAAAACTAAAGTCGTATTTAAATACTGAAAAAAGGTTAAAAACAACCATACAAATTAACTACTCAACTTCGAGGTAGCACCTGTCCCTAATAAACGGATTACAAACCCTTATAATAAAAAAGAGAGCTACACTTATTTTTAATTGCTGCGCTCTATTTTTATATTATTAACGCTTATTTCACGGTTTCAATATCGCGCTAACAGATTTTAGGGATGCGATCAAAGGGATGAAAATCAATTTTCCTGACTTTTCATAAATTGCTTTGGCGTTTTACCGTAGAACTTTTTAAAAACTGTACTGAAGTATTTCGGATCATGAAAACCCGATTCATAAGCAATATCGGCAATGCGCATATTTTGATTCGATTTGAATAATTCTACGGCATGATTCAATTTAATCTTTATGATTAAATCAGAGGGTGTCATACCCGTTAGACCTTTTAACTTTCTAAAAAGATTTGAACGACTAAATCCTAATTTTTCACAAAGCACATCGATGGTGAAATTCCGCTCAGTTATATTTTCCTTAATTAGTTCTACCGCTGAAGATAGAAATTGCTCATCCGGTGAAGTATAATTGGCTTTCTTAATATTTTCTTTACCTGCAATACTGCCCAGTGCCCGGCGTGTGCGCAATAGATTATTTATTGTGGCTTTTAAAACCTCAATACTAAATGGCTTCTCAACATAGGCATCAGCGCCAACATCAAGACCTTCTACTTTATCTTCAACGTCTCCCAAAGCAGTAATCATCACCACAGGAATATGGCTGGTTTTAATATTGCTTTTTATGATTTTGCACAATTCTTTACCGTTCATTAGTGGCATCATTACATCGGTAATAATTATATCTGGATTCTTTTCAATGGCTAAAACCAGCCCTTCCTTGCCATTAGGAGCTTCGATTACACGATAACTTTTATCTAGTTCTGCTTTAATGATTGCCCTAAGATCTTCGTTATCTTCAACCAGCAGTGCCAATTTGTTTTCTCCAATTATATCAGGAATCTTATCGTAATCAATATCAATAGTTTCGATAATTTTAATTTCATCATTTTTAAAGTGCTTGGAACCTTTCTGTAGTTCAACAATAAATGTTGAACCAATATTCTCTTTACTCTGTAAAGATATTTTACCCTGATGCAATTCTACAATTCGTTTTGCCAACATAAGACCTATACCACTGCCTGAAATACCACTATGATTGACATTATCACCACGAGTAAACCTGGTGAATATTTGTTTTTGTTGCTTTTCTGGCACACCTAGTCCATTATCCGAAAATTTTATTTTAATATTTTCTTCATTTGATTTTACGAGGATTTTTATTGATCCACCTTCCTCTCCATATTTAATGGCATTAGATATTAAATTATTAATAACACTGCTCATTTTATTTTTATCAACCCAAATATTCACATCTGGGGCTTTAACCTCCAAGTCCATAGATTTCCTTTCCAACAGAGGTTGAAAGTCCGAGACAAGTAATTTAAGTAAGCTTTTTATTTTCACTTCCTCCACACTTAGCTTTAATTTCTGCCGTTCAGATTTCTGAAACTCCAACAACTGAGACACATACTCACTTAGACTATTGGCATTCCTTTTTATTAACTCAAAGGCATCTTTGTTACTATCTTCGGGTGGAAGTTGATTTATCAGTAATTGAATAAGTGTAACTGGTGTTCGAATATCATGAGCTACATCTACAAAGAATTTTATTTTTTCGTCGCTAAAGCGTTGCTGATTCTTGGCGCGACCAGTTAAAATAATAAGTACGCCTAAAGCCCCTAAAATGAAGAAATACCCTATATAAGCCCACCACGTTTTCCAAAAAGGTTTTTTAATAATAATCTCCTTACGATACACATGAGGAGACTGCACTCCGTCTGCATTAAAAGATGTAATGTTTAAAATATAAGTTCCTGACGGCAAATTAGAATAAGAAACAGTTCTACTATCTTCTGACAAAATCGGGTTTTCATCAGACCCTATCAATTGCCATTGAAACACATCTTTTTTAGGTCCATGAAATTTCAAGACCTCCGCTGTAAAACTTAATGAATTTTGGTCATAATCTAATGCTAACTTGTTCTGGTAATTGATATCTCCAGCATTTATAATTGAATTAGACTGAACTCCATTTATTTTAAAATCACTTACAAACAAGTTTGAAGCAAACGCATCCTGCTCTAGTTCCTCCGGATCAAAAATAACTGCTCCATCAGGACCACCAAAAGCCAACCTTCCATCCCTAAGTTTAGTGGATGCACCAAAACCAAATTCATTAGCCTCCAAGCCCTCTTCTTGACCATATTGCCTAAAAAAGGAGTCTTGCAAGTTAAATCGCCACAAACCTGTAGAAGTTCCCATCCAAAGGAAACCATCATTATCTTGCTGAATAGAATATACGATTCCTAACTTTCTTGCATCTTGCGAATCATAGTGCTTAAACTCATTCTCCTTTAAATCATAACTATGAATACCTGCATTATTACCAATCCATAATATTTTCTGGTTTAAATCTAGATATAAGGCATGAGCACTGCCTAAAACATTTTGATTAAGATATTGAGGATCCTCTAGTTTTTGAAAACTATAATTCCGTTTGTTTAGACGATAAACTCCTGCAGCCGAGGCAACATACATAAAATCATCAGCTCCCTCAAGTATACACTTTATTATTCCACTGGGAAATCGCTGAACAAACTCACCTTTATTATACAAGCTCAAAGGCCCATCGTTGCCCCCAACCCAAAGCTCATCGTCTTTTGTAAAAGTGGAAAATATAAGATTCAGTTTCTTTTGCTGATTTTTTAATAACTCACTTGCATAACCCGATAAACTATTAATTGTCAACAGCCCTTCTCCGTAAGTACCGAATATCAATTCTCCTTGATATTCATTAATACTTAAAACAGATGTTTTTTCTAGTTTCAGGGATTTATTAAAATGCGACCACGTTCCATCTTTACTACGTCTGCCAACACCATCCTCTGTTCCAAACCACAAATTCTTCTCCTCATCTTCATAAATACTTCGTATGATATTATTATGGATACTATTTTTCTCATTTAAAACATGCGAAATATTATCGAAAGGATTGTCTTTTGAATAAAGTAAATCAACACCGATTTCACCAACCGCAAGCCAATAAACGTCTGTTTTATCTATAAATATTCGATTTATATTATTTTGTCTTAACGTATTTTTTTGGTCTGGATCATTCATAAAATGATGCCGAACCTTCAGCGATTTATCTACAACGTACAAGCCTAATCTATCCACAGCAATTACGGCATCTTTATTGGCGTTAAACGCTATATCCCGAACTGAATATGTTTTTAATGATGAATTAAATAATGGAACAAGGATTGTTTTATCATTGTCTTTAATAAAAAGGCCATCTCTTTCTGTCCCTATCCAAACTCTATTTTTATCGTCAATAGAAAGTGCTGTAATATCCTTATCGCTCAGCAGTGTATCAACTACATTCAAGTTTCCTTGTTCATAATCGAACACAACAACACCTTTTGAGGTCGCCGAATATACAGATTGTTCCTGAACGATTAAACGGCGGTTGAATGTAAAGTCAGAATACATAACCTCCCCTAATTTTTTTTTATCTAGATCGTACATTAGGAGACCTTGGGCCAATCCAAAAATGATTTTATTATCTATTACACAAGCAGATATAAACTGAAAAGTAGGCTGATAAAATAATTCAACAAAGTCATTCTGGTGATATCTATATTTTAAAAGAACGCCATCACGGCCAACAATATAGAGTTCTCCATTATAGTTAATGACCTCTTTAATATTATTGTTTTTAGTGTTTGAAAAATCGGATATGGAATACTGCTTTATTTCATACCCCGAATACCTGTTTAATCCTATAGATGTACCAAGCCACATATATCCCAACGAATCTGTTGCAAAGGCATTCACTGTACCATTGCTCAAACCGTCTTCAATACTAAGGTGTTTTACTTGATAAGCCTGTGCATTCAGTGAATGTAAAACAAATAAAACTACAAACAACTTTAAAAACCTATTCGTAAATGCCATCACAATATTTATCAACATTTAATAAAAAATTAATAACTAATTTAGATATAATAACCTTAATCTACAACTTTATAAAGCTTATTATATTGCCTTTTTTTTTCACTGCTATCCATCAAATACTTTTTCTTAATACTTTTAGAACACTCAATAGTTTCTTGATATTCTTTGGCCATCCTTTTATTCAGTTTCTCCTTATCCTCCCCGATTTAAAAAGCGGGTAGCGAATAAATAAAAAGTGACAGTCTACAAAATTAATTTTCGAACAAAACGCCTTCTTTTGCAAAACGCACCATAATAAGGGTTTGCAAAAAAAGGTAATAAACATAAATTCCTAAGGCATCACAAGATTGATCATCAAACAATACAAAAAATAAGCTGGGCTGTTCTTTTGTATTATTAAGTAGTACTTGGAAAGATGCAAAATATAAAAGCTACTCGTAAAATAAGTAGTATTTACTTCATTATCTTATTTTTCTATTTAATAAAAAATAAAGTACATCGTGAAACAAGCCATCACAAGCAGTAAGGATAATACTCTAAAATTTTTATACCACACCACATTTTTAAGCTCTTCCGTCTCTTGTTTCCAAATTTCTAACGTCCATGTATTTTGCTTGACTTTCTGTTCATCAGGCAAATGAGAGAAAATACTAACGATTACGTTAACAGCTACGCTTAGAAGGAGGATAATTGGGGCTAAAAGAAGGAAATGCATACTAATTTCCACATCAAGCACATACTTTGATATCATAATAATGGCTGCTAATAACAAACCAGACATCAAACCGGCAAAAGCACCTTTTTCGTTAGAACGCTTCCAAAATAAACCTAAGAAAAATGTACCTACAATAGGTGGTGCCAAATACGACGTAATTTCCTGATAATAGGAAACCAGCGAATCAAATTGTTCAATTATTGGCGCCCAAAGAACGGCAAATACCAACACTAAAAAAGAGGTTATACGCCCTACCAAAACTAGTTTTTTTCCATCTGCATTTGGATGAAAGGGTTTGTAAAAGTCCATAGTAAATAAAGTAGCTACAGAACTTAATGTAGCACTTAAAGTAGATGTAAGTGCTGAAATCATAGCTGCTAATATTAATCCGATCAACCCAACAGGCAGTAACTTTACAATCATACGTGGATATACTTGGTCGGTATTAATACCAAAGTTTAACTTTAGAGAGCTTCCGCTTATCATGTCAAATGGCAAATTATCTACACCAAAAAGATTAGTACCTCGGGCAATTAATCCAGGTAGTATAAAAATAAACAAGGTGAATAGATATAAGAAACCAACAAATAAAACTCCTTTTCGACCATGGTCGATTGTTTTAGCAGACAAAACGCGCTGCACCATCACCTGATTGTTTCCCCAGAAGTAAAACCCTAAGATGGGAATTCCAATCCACATACCTAACCAAGGCACCGTTGGATCGCTCATTGGACGCGTTAACTTTAACCAAACACCCTCATTAAAGCGTGTGTATAATTCTTCCCATCCTCCTATGGAGTCAAGCGCAAAAAAATACAATATAGCTGATCCAATTATGAGCACTGCTGCCTGAATCATATCTGCATAAATAGCGGAAGATAATCCTCCAATAATAGTATAGCTACCAGCAATAGCAGCCATTATAACGATAATCGTAAACAACTCAAACTCGGGAAAAATAAGCTTAATAATTAATGCGCCTGTATAGAGTGTTGCTGCAGCATCTAAAAATATATTTCCAAAAATAGTAATGAATGAAAAATAATATTTCGATTTTTTATCAAAACGTCTCTCCAAGAATTCTGGTATCGTGAAAATACCTGATTTTATATAAAAAGGAAGAAAGAACAAGGCGAAAAACACCATCACTAAAACCGAAATCCAGTTATAATTAAATACGGCAATCCCACTTATAAATCCTTCACCAGAATGCCCCATTAAGGTAGAACTGGAAACACTTGCTGCAAATAAGGAAAGACCGATGACAGGCCAAGTCATACTTCTACCTGCTAAAAAGTAAGAATCTGAATCCGAACTTTTACCATTTTTTAATGCCCACCAAATTATTCCCGCCAAAAACACAACAAGGATGGTAATGTCAATTATACTAATATTCATAATATAAAAATTTAATAAAAGGCTCTGAGACTTTATGTAAGAGATTCTCCTCTATGCCCAAAATACTCTTGTTTGATTAATTCCTGTTTCAATGAAAATTTTATATTTCATTTCTAACATTGTACTTATTTTGTGTTTTGCTTTATAAACTGTACCAATTCATGAATATTTGCAGTTGCCACACAACACCACTGGTCTGATGCACCATAATACACATATAATGTATCATCAACAATAACATTACCCGTCGGAAAAACTACACCCCATTTATACAATCCATTTTTTTCAATATCCGTTTCTGGTTCTAGGATAAAGTCTTTTGTACGATACAAAATTTTGGTAGGATCTTCTAGATCGAGCAAACATGCACCTAATCGGTACGTGAAATTTTTATCTACCCCATGATAGAGCATTAACCAACCCTCAGTTGTGCGCAATGGCGGTGTGTTACCGCCTACTTTGTACTCCCACCATTCTTCGCCTTTCAGTAAAAGCGTACTCTCTACATTCCAAGTCATCATATCTTCAGAAGACTTAATCCATATTGCAGGTGTTTCTGTATTGTATTTCGGGCCGACATAGTTCTTAGGACGGTGCAACATAAAAAACTTACTATTTATTTTTTCCGGAAATAAAATAACATCGCGATCATCTAAACTAGGGTCTGTTAACCTGCCTACTTTTTTAAAATTAACAAGGTCTTTTGAGACCGCTAATGCAGTATTTCCAACATTCTCTCGTAAGCATTTTGGTGCAAACTCACTAAGTTTTGGTGCTTCAATTTGATCATATTCATTTTTCCAATACTGTCCTGGAGGATACGGGCGAAAGGCATAAGTCATATAATACTCATCGCCAAATTTTACGACTCTTGGATCTTCCACAGAACCTGCATCAAATCCGTTTGGGTCTGGTGTTAATACAGGCTTGTCTTGTACACGCTTAAAATTGAATCCATCCGTACTTGTGGCTAAGCCAATGTGTATATGATGCTCTTTATCTTCTCCTGCAGCTCTGTATAATAAATAGAATGTGCCATCTTCATACCATGCCGCTGGATTCGTTGTCACCAAGCTTTCCCATTCATTTACAGGGTTAGGTGATAAAACAGGGTTTCCTTCAAATTTCTTGAGTTTCATCTTTATCTTCTTTAATTCTTTATTCCATTTGAATACTATACAAATAGTTGAGTCAAATATATTAGACATTAAAGAAGACAAGGTTTAATAGCTGATCAAGTAGTTTTAAAAAATGTTCAAAAAATTATAATATTCTGATGTTATGATCTTTAAATATAATTTTTATTCTCAAAATATAAGAATTTGTAGCCTTGCCTGAAAATGTAGCTTGATTCTGACGGCTTTGAAGTTGAAAGATTAAAGCTGATTAAAATACGTAAACGAGAGAACCTATAAAATAAAGGTTGTTTTGGGTATCAGAAGATACTATTTATTGTAAAGATTTATTTTTCACCAAAACCAAAAAAGATACTTTGGATAGTCGATTTTCATTTGGAAAGATTGATAAAGGGAATTTCAAAAAAACCTAAAAGATGATTTTATTTTTCACCTACACAATTGATTCAATATCACCTATTGATTAGCCTTTAAACTTATCTGAACAGTTATCAAACCCATAGTTGGTTTTGCTTTTAAATATTGCGCACAATATTATTAATTAGTGTTCAACTGGATAAAGTTGAACAACTCTTAACAAATTAACAATTTAAAAAGATGAACAAAAATTACATTTTATCGTTAGTAATGACACTTTGTTTAACTGTTGCTTCTTTTGGACAAGAAATGATGCTAAACGGCGGGTTGGAGACTTGGACTAACACGACACGACCAAATGATTGGACCACTTACCATAAAATAACTCAAGAATCAGAAGTAATACTTGTACATGGAGGTTCTTATTCTGCTAAGCAAACAAATGCTGGAAATAATGCTAAAAAATTAGCTCAAAATATTCCAGGTATTATTGAAGGAGAAAGTTATACTATATCTTTTTGGTATAAAATAACCGCTGCCGGAGTTAATGGTGTTGAAATGTCGTCTTATTTTAGAACTAGTGGTAACACTGATTTAGACGGAACTACTGCTGGTATAACTTTAGGTGGTACTGTTAATGTTTGGACAGAATATAAGGCAAATATTACTGCACCAGCTACAGCGACGAAGTTTATGCTTGAGCTAAGAACACATACTGGTTCTACAGTTTATTTTGATGATTTTTCATTTGTACACGACCCTGTTACATGGACGCCAGCTGGTATAGACATTGAATATAACAATGCTGCAAACTGGTCTACTAATACTATCCCTAATCAAAATTATGATGTTATAATTCCTTCAGATGCAACGATAGACATGCCATCAGGAGATTTAATTGTTCATAGCATGTCTATTGCGGCTGGTGCTTCTATCATTTCTACTGGAACTATTACGGGCCCAATTAGTTATACAAGAAATATCCCTACCCTTAACTGGTACTTAATTTCTTCACCAGTAGCTGGTCAAGATAAGGACGCTTTTGTAAGCGCTTCGAACCTCGCAACAAATGGAGCTAATGTTGGTTTTGCTGATTACGATAATAGTACAGGGGCTTGGTCTTACTACCAATCTACCGACAGTGGAACAGGAGACTTTGGTTTAGGAGAAGGTCATGCAGTAAAATTAACTCCAGCAGGTGACGTCGTTTTTACAGGAACTTTTAATGATGCTGATGCGAGTATTGCAGTATCAAGTACTACTGAATATAACTTAATCGGGAATCCTTACTTAGCGTCTGTATCTGTAGGTGAATTATTAAGCCAAGCTAACATTGGGGACTTATTATCTGAATTAACGGTATATGTTTGGAATCAAGAATTCGAAACTTATGATTTAAAGAACATAGGAGCTGACATGGAAATTGCTCCTGGTCAAGCATTTTTTGTCTCGGCAAAAACTGCAGGAAACTTTGGAATTACTGAGAGTATGCAAAGTCATAGTTCAGATACCTTCCAAAAAACAACTACTAGACCAGAAGTAGCCCTTACCTTGAGTAACGGAGCGGCAAGCAGAACATCCTCTATTTTTTATATTGATGGCGCTACAACAGGTTTTGACAATGGGTATGACAGTTCTATCTTTGGCGGTTTGGCTAATGAATTTTCAATATTCACACATGCAGTTGCCAATGGTTCTGGAAGAAACTTAGGAATTCAGTCTTTACCAGATAGCAATTTCGAGAACATGATTATACCTGTAGGAGTAATTGCTGATTCTAGCAGTGCTTTAGAGTTTTCTGCAAGATTAGAAAATTTACCAGAAGGTATTAAAGTATTCTTAGAAGACAAAGAAGAAAATACATTTACACGCTTAGACGCGTTAAATGCATCTCATAAAATTACTACAACATCAATTCTGAATGGTGTTGGACGGTTTTATCTTCATACAGCTAAAAGTGTGCTTAGTATTGCGGATGCTACTCTTGATAATGTTAGTGTTTTTACAGTACATAATTCTCTAAGAATAGTTGGTTTACAACAAGGCAAAACTTCTATTAAATTATTTAATATACTTGGAAAACTAATTTTAAATACTGCTTTTGAAGCTAATGGTATGAAAAATATTTCTTTACCAAGATTAGCAAAAGGTATTTACATTGTTCAGTTAGAAACAGCAGAGGGTACATTAAACAAGAAAATAATTTTAGAATAATCAGTAAAAAAAAAATAAATAAACATCACAATGAAAAAACAAATAGAAAATAATTCTCAAGATATTTCACGTAAAGATGCTTTAAAAAAGATTGGATCTTACAGTAAGTATGCTGCTTTAACTGCATTAGGTACTTATATTATATTAAACCCACAAAAAGCGCAAGCTTCTTCTCCAGCAGGTCCTGGTAGTGGATTTTAAGGAGCTATGTAAATTTAGTTGGTTACTGCATGCGAGTGTCTATTAATAAAAAGAAGTGCGTAAAACAGCAACTACAAGAATTGTTTATATTAGAATATTAGTGGAAAAGAAGACTCAAGAATCCCCATCCCGAAAGGGTGGGCTTCTTGTAACTGGGGGTAATCTTTTTCATTTTATAAAAACAGTATTACACTCTAAAGTTAAGTCTTTTTGGCAGTTTCTTGCAGTTATTCAGATTTTCTTTTTGTAGATGATCTCTTTGGTCGTTTGTAATCATCAGTTAATGAGTATTGATTAGCCTTTAAACTTATCTGAACAGTTCTCAAACATATAGTTGGTTTTGCTTTTGCACATTGCGTTTAACAAATTAACAATATAAAAGGATGAACAAAAATTACATTTCAACGTTATTAATGACACTTTGTTTAACAGTTACTTCTTTTGGACAAGAACTAATGCTAAACGGAGGGTTGGAAAATTGGACTTCAGATACAAATCCCACAGACTGGACCAAGGCAGAAGGATTAGTAAAATCTACAGATACTAACACCGGTTCTTTTTCAGCCAAGCAAACAAAAGATGCTTCTAAAGGTAGAGTGAATTTAACTCAAAATATTCCGAAGATTACTGTAGGAAAAAGTTATACTATAACTTTTTGGTATAAAATAGCGGTTGCTGGAAAACCTGTTAAAATATGGTGTAATTTTAGAGATAACAATGGTGGTTTTATAGGCGGAAATGATCCTGATGTACTAAGAGCTAATTTAGATGTTAATGGTAATTCTTGGACAAAATACGAGGCGACTGTTACTGCACCAACTGCAGCAGTGAAGTTTTGGTTTGAAGTAAGAACGTTTAGTAAAACAACAGTTTACTGGGATGCTTTTTCATTTATCCAAGCGTAAGCACCCATTGTTAATGGCGTAATCTGTATTGATTAGCATTTAAACTCATCTGAACAGTTTTTAAACCCATATTTGGTTGTGCTTTTGGAAATTGCAATTGATAATATTAAAAACACACAAAATGAAAAAAAATTACATTTTAACTTTATTAATGACTCTTTGTTTAACGGTTGCTTCTTTTGGACAAGAACTGATGCTAAATGGAGGGTTAGAAAATTGGACTACAGATACGGAACCAACAAATTGGCTCAAGGCAGAGGGAGTAACAAAGTCTACAGATGCTAACACAGGTTCTTTTTCAGCTAAGCAAACAAAAGATGGTTCAGGAGGTAGAATAAATTTAACTCAAAATATTCCAAATACCGTAATAGGAGAGAGTTATACTATAAGTTTTTGGTATAAAATAGCGGTTGCTGGAAAACCTGTTAAAATATGGTGTAATTTTAGAGATGATATTGGAAACGGTGGCTTTATAGGTGGGAATGATTCTGATGTAATAAGAACAAATTTAGCTGTTAATGGCAATGCTTGGACAAAATATGAAGAAACGGTTATTGCACCAGATACGTCGGTGAAGTTTTGGTTTGAGTTAAGAACGTTTGATAATACAACCGTTTATTGGGATGATTTTTCATTTTTCCACAATGCTACAGCTTCTCTAAAAAACAACGCTATCGTGGGGTTTGCAGCGTACCCAAACCCAGTTTCTAACGGAATTTTAACTATTTCTTCTGCTGGTAACTCTTTAAAAAATATAACAATTTTTAACCTTTTAGGGAAACAAGTACTTTCATCAAGTTTTTCTGGTGTACAATCAAATGTGGATGTGTCTAGTATTTCTGCTGGAATTTATATTTTAAAGGTAACTGAAGCTGGTAAAACCGCAACTGAAAAGTTAGTGATTCGATAATTTTACCGTTATATTTGTTTATAACACCTGGTCTGGTTTACTTTTAAAGGTTTTTAAATCTATCTCTTAGATTTAAAAACCTTTAAAATTTTACTTCATGTTTATGCTTAAGATTTTAATATGAAATTTAAAATTACTTTTTTACTTTTTGTCATAACCTTTTTTTCATTTAATTCAGTTTTTTCACAACAAATTGAGCTTCCTATTGAAGTACTTGGAGAAGAAGGGCTTGCCGTATCCGCGTCATTTACGATTGATCAAGAGCAATTTAACAAAATTAATAGTACCGATAATTTATATCTAAGAGCGAATAATCTCGGGTATCAAGGAAAAGCCTCTGTTCAAGTCAATGGTGGAAGCTGGATTTCGCTAACTCATAGTTCAGTGAAAATTTACAGCCCTGAAAAAGAGCGAGGCGGAATGACCAACGGTGGTTATAATACGATTCGTTTTACCGTTTCAATTGCAAATTTTCAGGTGGGTGTAAATACCATTACTTTGCGTTTCAATTATTCTGATGGAATTTCTAATGGTTTCAGAGTCATTGATCTTGATATATTAGATGCTGCTTCCGAAAGAATATTAAAAAATAGTTCCTATTACGTTATACCCGGAACTACAACTCGCAATTATGAAACTAGTTACTTTGTTATGGATGCTCCAGAAGATTGGAAATCGCCCTATTATACTGAGACTGATGGCGAGCCAGACGATTTGTTTGATAAAGTATTTCAAGGTAAAAATCTCTGGTATTATGGAAGAAATGGAGCTTCCGGGGTTGAAGGAGACCCGCTACTAAATAATTATTTACCAACTACTAGAAAAGGCTTTTGGTATGGCTATACTAATTTAAGCAGTGGTAAAGAAATAAAGGCGAAGTGTACTAGCTGTCATTTGCAGGATGGTAGAGACCTAGAACTCTTTTCATATTCAAATACATCTATTATTGAACGTTCAAAATTTCATGATCTTACTGAAGAAGAGGGAAAGTTAATTGCTACGTATATTAGATCTTTATCTGAAGAAACCCCAACATCTGGTGGCATTGGGCGCTATGGGCGTCCTTGGAATCCACCTTATCAACCAGGGCCACAATTGGCGGGAAAGCCTATTGAACAGTGGGCCGCTGGAGCAGGGCTTGATGCTGTGTTAGAAGAAGATGCTGACATGTTTCCATACCTTTTCCCCAATGGTGTAAGCCAAGAAGAATTGTATAAGGTATTCGATTCAGATGCTACCAGCGATCGAACGGAAATTCCGGTTGCTATCCAATTCCCAGACTGGAAACATTGGTTACCCATTGTGCACCCCATGGATGCTTATACTACAGATGATTATTGGAACGATACGTCAAAAACATATGATCCTAAAGAAGGGTATAAAAAATTCAGACAACATATTCTTGATAATTTAAGCACCTATCAACAGCAAAACATTACAGAGCAGGAGGCTAGTGATTTAATGAAAGCTAATTCTGCTTTTCATAGTGAATATAGGCGGTTTCTTGAAGAGGGGAGTTCTAACATTAAACAGTGGAGAACTTTAGATGGCACCGCAACCTCAAAAATTGCAGATGATATTCCCAGAGAACTAGCAGCTGCCAGTTTAGCGAGATCAATGGCCGTTCAGTATTTTGAAGTTATGAATGAATTTAATTTTCAAGACAAAGCACATTGGTTTACACAATATGATGAAGTAGATCATCCTAAAGTACGACAATGGTTTGGTGATAGTTATCAAGTCTTTGAAGTTCCTCCACATTTTCAAGCTTGTGTTGAAACAGAGGATGCAAATGGGAATTGCCTTTCTTTTAAGGGTCAAGAAGATGCTACTGGAAAATATGATTCTACAAATTGGTATCATTTACAATCTATTGTTAATGGTGGTGAAGGCATGATGCAAAAAAATAGTCCTATAGATTATAATTACCAAAATATGTTTATTTTAAAAGCTAGTAGTTCTTCGGGTTTGTACGAACCTCTGCGATATTATCAGACTTTGAATACAATGTACAGAACAAAAACGTGGTCTGGTGGAGGTGGGCCAAACACGAGTTCCGGTTTTAGAATACGGGTAATGGGTCCGTGGTTTTTCTATGGCATGACTTTCAGAAGAGATTTTGAAGGATTCGAAGAAGAAGCGTTTCCTAATCTATTAAACGAATTTTCTCCTAATTTACGTGCACGAGTTACCAATGCCTTATTACTACAATTTTTAACAGAAGTTGAGGATGGTGACGCCGACACCGATGGCAATTTATATAATGAAGGTCTTAACAAACTATATAATAAATCGGACGGAAGTATTTACTGGGAAAGATATACGGGCAACAATGATGCGAGCAACAAACTTGAACCAAAAGACATTCTAGAATCTGAAATACTTAAGGGAGATGCTATTTTTGACAGCGATGTAGTAGGAATGTGGGTAGATCAGTTTTATTATTTAATACCCAAGTTTTATGATCTTGGTTTAAATAATGAGATCGTAGAACGCCTTGTAAATTGGTGTGCCGCTGCATGGCCATCGATAAATTGGGACGCGCTTAGACAGAATCTTTCAACGACAGAAGTTACTAGCGGTAAAAGTATTTATATTTCTTATGGTTCTAATTATGAAGAAGTTAAGATACATGGTTTACCTAATGGCGTTTATAACTTTGTAGTTTATGATTTGTATGGAAGGATAAACTATAACCGCAGACTTACAATAACCGGTAACTCAAAAATAATTGATACACAACGTATGCAATCAGGAATTTATGTTCTAAGCGTGCGAGACAGTAACGGTAATGCAAAAGCTTTTAAGTTTTTTAAAAAGTAAAGATTAGGTCTGGCTCATTACTAAGAATATGCGAACAGTTCTAATGAAATAAAAAAAGTAAAACAGAAAATTAGAATATGTCCTTGCATAGTAGCAAAAATATTTAATTACATAAATACACAATATTATTTTTGAGCTATTATACTCTAAAAGTAAGGCAAAGCATTACATAGGCTGAAATTTAAAACTAATACGTACGATTATTATAAAAAAAGTTTCTAAATTAACAATTGATGAGTTTTAGCTTGCCCATTCAGTTTTAAATTCTCGAGCTATAGATATTATAAAACATTAAAGATGTTAAGAATAAAAAAATGAATTTATCAAAAAAAATGAATAAAATTTGCTATTGTGCTTTACTTTGTTTGTTGAGCAGTTGTATACCTAAAACGGAAACAAATAAAGCGAAAAATAAACTTATAATTGAAGGCATGGTATGGATTCCTGGGGGTGTTTATGACCAAGGAGCTTCTCATAACGATAAAATGGCATTGCCTCACGAAAAACCAAAACACAGCGTGCGTGTTGACGGATTTTATATGGACATCACTGAAGTTACCAATGCCCAATTTTCAAGATTTGTAAAAGCCACTAAGTATATGACCACTGCCGAACAACCCATAGAATGGGCATTAATCGCGTCACAACTACCCGAAGGCACCCCAAAACCACACGATTCTATACTTCAACCTGGATCTTTATTATTTAAAAAAACAACAATGTCTGTACCTAATTTATATGATTTTTCTCAATGGTGGAAATGGAGTATTGGCGCGAATTGGAAACAGCCTAATGGAAAAGGAAGTTCTATTGTTGGTAAAGAAAATCACCCTGTAGTGCATGTATCTTTTGAAGACGCCCAAGCCTATTGCACATGGGCAAGAAGACGCCTTCCTACAGAAGCAGAATGGGAATACGCAGCAAGAGGTGGTAAAAAAGATAAAATCTATTTTTGGGGCGATTTTGTTGAAAATCTTTCGTCTAATGTGAATAGCTGGGAAGGCGAATTTCCTGTTTCTAACTCACAAGCAGATGGGTATGAAAAAAGTGCCCCTGTCAAAACATTTCCTCCAAATGATTTTGGTTTGTATGAAATTTCTGGAAATGTTTGGGAATGGACCAGTGATTGGTACAATATCTATTACTATTCAGCATTAGCTTCTAAAACAGAGATTTCTACAAATCCTATAGGGGCGGATACTGCCTACAATCCCAACAACCCCAAAATTAGTGAGAAAGTGATTAGAGGTGGATCGTTTTTATGTAATGCTTCTTATTGCGCGAGTTACCGTGTCTCATCTAGAATGGCTACGGATCCGTCTACATCCTTAGAACATTTAGGTTTTAGAACAGTTGCAACTCCAGAAATGGTAAACGTAAAATGAGAACTTTTTGCTCTATATAGGTCGTTAGCCTTCATTTTGAAAAAACCCCATTATTAAACAAGAAACCAAAAACAATATTGAAAAAAATTTGACGTTTAATTGTTTGAAAAACCTAATGGTATCACAAAAATAAAATGGATTTATACTTATCTCTTATACGAATAGGCGCTTCGTTAATGCTAACTTTTGTAACCTTTTCTCTAAGTTACAGAATTAATAAAAATGCAAACAGCTACTTAGCTATGCTTTTTGGTGTTTTAGCTATCCTTTTTATTTCTACAGATATCGGAGAATATATTTCAGAAAAATGGATATGGTTATATACAATTGATATCTTAGAAAACACCATAATCCTAATTCCTGCATTACTTTATATAGCAGTATATCATTTTGTTCACACGCCTGCCAATTTCTTAAAAAAACATTATTTACTATTGCTACCTTTTCTTTTTATAGCCATCTTTAGGACGTTTTCAATTTGGGCAGAAACGTACGCTTTAGCATTAGAAGATTTTATTGATACTTTGGATTTTATATTTCTTATTGGCTTTTGGATATTTTCTCTAATTGTATTTTATTGGGTCGTAAAAATGCTTGTCAATCATCATAAAAATGTTTTAAAGTTTCACGCAAATACTCAAGGTGTAGATTTGAACTGGTTGTATAAGTTAATGTTTGTTTTCCCAATAATTTTTATTGCTCAAGTTGTCTTCAATTTTAGCTCAAATCATTATTACTTAATCAATATTTCAGATATCGCTATATTTCTAATGTTATTTTATAGTGGTTTCCATATCGTACAGCAAAGAGAAATATTCGACCTAACAATGCAAGGCAAAGTTTTGGCAGAAAAAGAAATTCCTGAACAAATTGACGTTGAAAAAGAAGGACTTATTGATGAACATTTAATGCTTGAAATAGTCAATAATTTAGAAAAGTTAATGAAAGAGGATAAGCCATATTTAAACAAAAATATTTCTCTAAATCTATTAGCAGATAAATTAAATAGTAGAACACACATAGTATCATATGTTATAAATTCACATTATAATGTAAATTTTTACAACTACATCAATAACTTTAGAATCGACTATTGTAAAACCCTTTTAAAAAACCCAAAAAAGCAACATTTAAGCATAGAAGGTATCGCACTTGAAGCTTCAGGATTTGGTATTGTAATGTCGAGCGCTGAAATAATTTGACTCAAAAGTTGAATTGGATTTTTAACAATACTTCCCACAATTTCGTTGGTTGTATCGGAATTATCCTCATCATAGAAATGCTCAG